>LSRR01000647.1_pt1 | contig 12755 bp, 15 predicted proteins | sample 1162981 | NCBI WGS metagenome assembly LSRR01 (sample SAMN03256433, study PRJNA305521) | marine metagenome | biome: Estuarine; feature: Estuary; material: Brackish water; isolation source: iron chloride precipitation of viral particles from surface water samples | place: USA: Chesapeake Bay ... | reverse complement strand
CTGTATCGTCTGATTTAGTTGCTGTCCAACCTTTTGTATTGTCAGCATTATATTTATCGTCATCCCATCTGATAATATATCTCCAAACTATTGGATCTGCTCCATCGTCCGTGATTGTTGGATAAGTAATTGGTGCTTGCCAATCGTCGTTAGAATCTAGAGACCAAGATGCGTAAGGTTGTGGTGATAAAAATTTATCTTTTGTTGAATCATATCTATAACCAATACCTGCATATTGTTTTCTGAAATTTGAATTGTAAGAAGTTTGTTTCCAACTTCCTCCTTTGAAAAAGTTAGAGCACCAAGTTTCTCCATCAACGTGCATATCATTGTTGCCAAGAATTCCACCGTTAGCAGGAATATCATTTCCTACACGACAACTCTTTCTACAATTTGATGTGTATCAGAAGTGAAACCTGTTGGGTCTACCTTTGATTTTAGTTCTGCGAAATGTGCCATATTTTTACTCCTTAAATATTATATTTATATTTTAAAATTAACTCACTGTCAACGTTCCAGTTACAGTAAAAGTAGCTACTTTATCGTTAGCAGGACCTACACAAGTAGTTACTGTATTTGTACCTGGTGTTACAGCTACAGTTTTAGATCCTGGAACTCTTACAAGTACAATACCTGATCCACCTGCTCCTCCACCTGGATTAGCGTGTGATCCACCACCTCCCGCCATGTTTCTGCTTCCAGGCGTTCCTCCAGAGAAGGGCCTACGCCACCTGCTCTCTCCAGCTGAAAGCCTGTCCAGGACTACTTCACCACCCTCCGCCTCCACCACCAGCATTATTGATAAAGCTTGAACCTGTGATAGAATTTGGAGCACCCGCTCCACCATTCCACCTGTTGCATTAAAACAAGATGTAGGAAGATCCTCCGCTTCAGTAAGCACCACCTCCACTGCCACTCGGTTGTACTTGGCGTACGTCCGCGCATCAACGTGCTTGAAATAGTGCATCGTCTCGCTCGAATACATATACATGTAGTGCCACTTTGCTTCCTCATCCATCCCGTTACGGATGGCATCCTCGAACGCATCGCGTGGGTGCAACACCACACGCCCATGCTTGAACCACAACCGCTCTTCTGCTTCGCTGTATCTCATCTCAGTTCTCCTCCTTCAGTTTGAGTTCTATCCACTTGTCTGCGCGTAGGATTTCCACAAAGTGTAACCCTTGGTGTAACTCTCCCAGATCACCGTTCATGGCTTTTTGGATTGCAGAACTAATCCGATCTAACATTTCATAGTCATTCATCTCGCTCTCCCTATAGCTGTGTTTTACAAGTCAATGGTCGGTAGGTTCTTGATAACGTCTTCTACCACCGATCTAGTTTCGGCACGGACGTACTTGTCCTCACGCAATACCTCGGGCGATAACGGCATTTTACCCAGACCACGGAACTGACCTTCGAGCTTAACGCGTATCGCTTCCATCTGAGTATCGCCAGTCAGGTTGCACGCTTTGAGCATGTCGATCATGTCGAGTACACCGTCAAACGTGCTAGTGGCTAGTCGCTTCTGCTTGGGCTTACCGTCCTTGCGCTTACCTGTATCGGTATCGTCCAGACTATTGTGCAGTCGTTCGAGATAGGTGCGAGTACGGTTGAACACATCACTCATTGCTTTGGTGATCTGCGTTTCGTAATGTTCCTGATATTGTGTTTTCAGGATAGCAGCTTGCTCGTTGCCCATGTCAACCCGAAAGTCACCAGCCTCGGGCACAGGTGAATAAGTCACACGAAACGCAAACTTACGGTGCAAATCATGCACTGACATATAGTCGGCATCGTTGAACAACGTACCCAACTTAGCGCGAGCCTGTATAATCTCCCAGTCGTAAACATCAATGAACGCTTGCACCAATCGGTCGAACTCTTGCTCAAACGCAGACATCTGGTTTTGGTAATCGAAGAACATCGCAGTTGGTATCAAACGCTGACCCAGATCTGACCACGGCATGGTCAGTGCATAGTGCTGGTTGCGTACGTTACCCACAAACTTTTGTATAGCATCTAACTCGGCACAGTCACCGAGTAATTTCTTACTGACATTTGCTGTACCCGATGCCGCGTTGTTTTGCATGGTGATCTGCGCTGATGCGCTTTTGTCTTTCTTGCGTCCTGTCCAGACTGACGCGTTGAACTCGACGATCATGGCACTCGATTGTATTGATGGTGCCGATGTTGGCGGTGTAGGCCAGTTGATTGGCCCGTCGGTCACTGGTTGTATTTCTACTCTTTCCATTGTTATATCCTCATAAGTTGTTAGTGTAATACCGTTAGTCGGTGGACTAACGATGCGCGGAGTCGAGGCGTAATGCCCCACTCACAAACACATTATCGCATAGATAGAGTATGATGTCAAGCGTTCGAACATAGTGTAGTTATGTGTAGTTTGATGTAGTTAGATAAATGTTCTTGAATGTTCCAGTAATGTTCGGTTTGAAAATGGCGCAAGTTATTGATAAGTAAAGAATGTAGTGAATGTTCGGTAAAGTGGGGGAAAAGGGTCTAGCTTCCCCCTTTCTTAAAGGCAGGAAGTTTTTAGTTATAAAGATGCTGAAAAGATGTTAGAGAGAAAGGTAAACAAAATAGAGTTAAGTATTTTTTTATTTACAGAACATTATTAATAAATATATATATATAGGGCTTTTTGGCTATAAGACAATAGACCAGATTACACCAGATTACACCAGATTACATCAAACATAATGTAGTAAAACGTAGTTGGAATTACCGAACATTCACGGAACATTATACGTTTTTACCGAACATTCAGGAACATTACCCTGCGTTAGTCGGTGGACTAACGATACGCGCCATGCTACTACGGGAACTGGTATCAACCATAAAGAAGTTAGACGTAAAGCGTGACGCGGCGCGCTACTACGGGAACTGGTATCAAATTTATTTGAGACAAAAAAAAGCCCCTCCGGAGAGGGGCCAGTTGGTTAGGCTTGCTGTATCTCTGCGAGATCCTTCAGGATGGCTTCAAGTTCAACTTTGATCATCCGTCGTCTTTCATCACCAAACGATTCGGGCAATTTGTCATTCTTGGCCTTGACCCTATCGAATGCTTTGGACAATTCAGCCATCAATCGATCTAGTTCAGATTTTTTGACGCTTGTAGCCTCACCCGCCTTGATCTTGGATTGTTTATCCAAATAAGCCTGAACCGCCGCCCTGATCTTGCCCATCTTAGATGTAGCATAACCTTGGTTATTGGTTATTGCCTTGACGTGCTCGGGGTTGGTTATATTGGCTCTCCAGCCATCCTTACCCTTTTTGCCAGCATAGCTATCCTTCAAGGCTAGCAGTTTCCGTATATCTGCCGGTATTTGTTGATAGCACGTTTCCCAGTACTGATTCCAAATACTGACGTGGGCAGATTTAGCAGAAATACCCTTTTTAAGTTTACCGCTCTTTTCATAGGGGCTGGCTAGTTGCTCCACTTTGCCACCCGCTTTTATGAATCCCGCTGCAAACAGCTCCAAGGTATTGCGCGCCTTGAATCTCGCATGATCTGCGATGTCCGCGTTGCTGCAGTATGTAACGATGTAACCGTGTAGCTGTTCATTTGATGCTAGTTTACTCATAGTTTTATATCTCCAGTTTTGCATTAGTCGGTGGACTAATGATAGGCGGGGCTATCCGGTAGTGGCGTTCCCTCTCACCTGTAAACAAGTTATCACGAAATGCCGCATTGTCCATTAATAACTAACCCAACGTGGGGCATTAACCGGATTTCGCCCTAACCCCTTTTTTCTGACATGGTGACCCCTACCTACCCCCGATGCACCCTTACCTCTACTGGGACTCCAGCATTACTCTAGCATTACTAATTCCCACGAATGATTACCTATTTTTTGAGTTCAGACCCCCCACCCCCCTCATATAGGGAACACCCCCCGGTAGGAGTCCCAACCTCCTTGCATAAAAAATTATTTTTGGTTATAAATCGCGTAATTACTGTAAGTACATGGTTATGGCAGAGCGAAGACCAGAGTGGAAAGCGTTGGGGTTTAGTAGCCCTGAAGCCTACGAAGATGCTAAAGCTGCGTCTGAAGAGATGCTCCGGATTGAATATCTCATGGGGGTTCAGGATAAATTACCCGAAGGGTATAAGATGAACCAAGGGCCGGGAGCCGTGCTTACTGCACTTGGACTATACGGTGACCAAACAGACAACCCAGTATTTAGTCGCCCTGCTAACATAAGAAGTTACACCCGCCCTATAGGCAGCACCGGCTCTAGGACGTTAGGGCGATACGTAACCCCCTACCAAAATTATGCCGGTGCCATGTCTTTACCGGAGTATGAAGAGGCACTTAGCGTCAATTTAGTGGTATTCAGGCCGCTATGCTTGGTGGCCCTCCCCGAGAGGATGATGTTTTTGTTGATCAAACAACGCAATACAATAGAGTTGAAGGGTCTCCATACGAAGATACGTTAAAGCATGAGTTACGGCATAGAGGGCTACGTTCTGAAAGAGCGGCTAGGCTAAATGATGTGCCCGAAGGCGCGAGCGTAATTAGCGAAGAGTGGAAGAAGCGGGGTAATCTAAGGGATGTAGAACGCCGCGAACACCCTATATACGAACTTATACGTCAGTTGCAGGTAGGTGAGAAAAACATAGAAGAGTTGGGGTATACGGACAGGCAGTACCTGAAAAGCTTAAACGAACTGGAGATGAACCTTTTAGAAGGTATGACCGAAGAAGAGCGCATGAGGTTAGGTTTTATACCTGAAAAGAAAGAGCTTGGGTTTATAGATAAGCTAATGCAACTAATGAACTAAGGTTGCAAAAAATTATTTTTGGTGTAGATTGATGCCGTTAGATGTGAGCTAGTGCATATTTATGACAGTGACCATTACACCGGAAGTGGGCGTACCGTTATCGGATAATGTTCCGTACATGGATCTACGTGTCCGGGCTGAAGCTGCGTGTAATACTGCCGTACTTCTATCGGAGCATGGGTTAGATGTCACACCGAACAAAGAAGATAAAGACGTAGCTGCGGGTATAGCGGCAGAATATGCTGAAAACCCTACAAGCACCTCTAGAAAAGTCTCTGTAGCACGAACAGCCAAGATGACCCCTGCGTCATTGATCCTGACAAACAACATCCTGCAGGAGTTTGGGCAATCTGTTGCCGAGAGTGCAACCCAGATACGACACCTAGTTACCAACAAGCTCCTGCTTGAGTCAGAGAACCCAGACCCACGGGTAAGAATCCGTGCATTGGAGCTGTTAGGTAAGATATCTGACGTTAGTTTGTTTGCAGAGAAGTCTGAAGTGACAATAACGCACCAATCCACCGATGATTTGCGGGAAAAACTGCGTCAAAAGCTAGAAAAACTAGTAAATCCACCCGAAAAACTTAATGCACCCGTAGTGTTAGAGGGTGAAGTCTTCGATATAGACGCTAAATTAGGGTTTAAGTCAGAAGAAACGGTAGAAGACGTGGAGTATGACGATGAGTGAGGTTGCACTAGACTTCACTGAAGAAGAAATCCAAGTCATGTTGGATAATCTTGACGAATACACCCCTGATGAAGTGCTGGAGATAGATAAACTTGTTGATGAGTTAGACGCTCGTAAGAAAAACAAGTTAGCGTATGACGATCTCATAGAGTTTTGTAAGGCGATGCAGCCTGATTATATTGTAGGGCAGCATCATCGCATTCTCGCAGATATGCTCATGGCAATTGAGCAAGGGGAAAAAGACCGTATCTGCGTAAACATCCCGCCCCGCCACGGAAAATCACAACTAGTGTCTATATTCTTCCCGGCGTGGTTCTTGGGGCGGAACCCCAATAAAAAGGTCATGATGGTGTCACATACCACCGATCTGGCCGTCGATTTTGGTCGAAAAGTCCGTAATTTGATATCTGTGGATGTTTATAAATCTATATTCCCTACCGTTGCATTGGCCTCAGATTCTAAGTCTGCTGGGCGTTGGAATACTAATGTAGGGGGAGAGTACTATGCCTGTGGTGTTGGCTCTGCGTTGGCTGGACGAGGCGCTGACCTGCTTTTAGTCGATGATCCGCACTCTGAGCAGGATGTGATTAACGGTAACTTCTCAGTGTTTGAGAAAGCCTATGAGTGGTATACGTTCGGTGCACGGACACGTTTGATGCCGGGGGGACGGGTAGCAATTATCCAAACCCGATGGCACATGGATGACCTGACAGGACGTGTGGTTAGGGATATGACCCAGAACGAACGGGCTGATGAGTTTGAGGTAATTGAATTTCCTGCGATACTAGATCTTGAAGATAAAGCAGGTAAACCCATACAAAAACCGTTGTGGCCTGAGTTTTTTGATTTAGACGCTTTGCTACGGACTAAGGCATCAATGCCTGTCTTTCAGTGGAATGCACAGTACCAGCAGGAACCAACAGCGGAAGAGGCTGCACTTGTTAAGCGTGAGTGGTGGCAGCATTGGGAACGAGAAGATCCGCCTAACTGCGAATATATTATTATGTCTCTTGATGCTGCGGCAGAAAAACATAATCGCGCTGACTTTACGGCACTAACGACGTGGGGTGTTTTCTTTAATGAAGAGGTTGACGCGTACCACATCATCTTACTTAACAGCATTAAAAAACGATTAGAGTTCCCCGAGCTTAAAGAGCTGGCGATGGAAGAGTATGCGGACTGGGAACCCGATTCGTTTATTGTGGAGAAGAAGAGCGCGGGTACAGCGTTGTATCAAGAGATGCGGCGTATGGGACTACCCGTGCAAGAATATACCCCTCACAGAGGATCTGGTGATAAACTAGCGCGTTTAAATTCTGTTGCTGATATTGTAGCATCAGGTCTTGTATGGGTACCTGAAACTCGATGGGCAGAGGAAGTGATCGAGGAGATTGCTGGATTCCCGTTTATGAGCCATGATGACTTAGTGGATTCGACTGTTATGGCACTGATGCGTTTTAGACAAGGTGGATTCATACGCTTACCAACTGACGAACCTGACGAGATTCGTTACTTCAAACAACGACGCGGCGGGTACTACTAAGAGTATAAATTATGGCTATTGAAAAAGGTTTGTATGCAGCACCAGAGGGTATAGACGATCTGCTTGAGGGTGAGATGATGGACGATGCACTTGAAGGTGGTGCATTAGAGATCGAGATTGTTGACCCAGAAATGGTGACGCTATCTGACGGTAGTATGGAGATCACGTTAATACCAGATGCCAACGAAGTAGACCTGATGGCATTTGATGCAAACCTTGCAGAAGCATTAGACGATAACGAGTTGCAAGGACTGGCACAGGATTTAATTGGGCTTATCGATGCTGATACCGATAGCCGAAAAGATTGGGCTGATACGTTTGTCAAAGGACTAGATGTATTAGGGTTCAAGTACGAAGAGCGTACAGATCCGTGGGACGGTGCCTGCGGGGTTTACTCTACTGTACTGGCCGAAGCCGCCATACGTTTCCAAGCGGAAACAATGAGTGAGACTTTCCCAGCCGCTGGCCCTGTTCGTGTAAAGATATTAGGCGAAGAGACACCAGACAAAGCTGAAGCCGCTGATAGAGTAAAAGCGGATATGAACTATGAACTGACCGAACGGATGGTGGAGTATCGGCCAGAGCATGAACGCCTGCTATATAGCCTAGGATTGGCTGGTTCGGCATTTAAAAAGGTGTATTTTGACCCGAATATGGGGCGGCAGGTAGCCATATACATCCCTGCGGAAGACGTGATTGTACCTTACGGTGCGTCCCATATTGAGACTGCTGAACGTGTTACGCACGTCATGCGGAAGACCAAGAACGAGTTGAAGAAGCTACAAGCGATGGGGTTCTACCGTGAGGTAGACCTCGGTGATCCACAGCCGTTCCATACAGATATTGAGAAGCGAAAGGCTGAAGAAGGTGGGTACTCTATCACCGACGATGACCGTACGCTGTGTACGAGGTGCATGCAGATCTTGTTATTGATGGGATTGACGAGGATGAGGAAGAGATTGCAAAGCCCTATGTTGTTACCATTGAACGAGGTACGGGTAACGTCCTAGCGATACGTCGTAACTGGAGTGAAGAAGACCCGCTGATGTTGAAGCGTCAGCACTTTGTGCATTATGTATATGTGCCGGGGTTTGGGTTTTACGGTCTTGGTTTGATCCACATTATCGGTGGGTACGCCCGTGCGGGTACTTCACTGATCCGTCAGTTGGTTGATGCCGGTACGCTGTCTAACTTACCCGGAGGGTTGAAATCCCGTGGTTTGAGGATCAAAGGTGATGACTCACCCATTGAGCCGGGTGAATGGAAAGATGTGGATGTACCGTCTGGAAGTATCCGTGACAATATTATGCCGCTTCCGTACAAGGAGCCAAGCCAAACTCTATTAGCCTTGTTGAACCAGATTACCACTGAAGGTCGTCGGTTAGGTGCGATCAGTGATATGAACATATCTGACATGTCGGCTAACGCTCCGGTAGGAACGACGCTGGCGTTGTTAGAACGTACGCTTAAACCTATGGCTGCGGTACAGGCCCGTGTTCACTACGCGATGAAGCAAGAGTTCAAGATGCTCAAGGCTATCATGTCGGAGTATGCGCCTACTGAGTACGATTATATCCCCATGCGGGGGCAGGTCAGTGCGAGGGTAGCAGACTACATGATGGTGGATGTAATCCCCGTCAGTGATCCTAACTCATCAACGATGGCCCAGCGGGTTGTACAGTACCAAGCGGTATTACAGATGGCGCAGAGCGCCCCGCAAATCTACGACCTGCCACAGTTACACAGGCAGATGATCGAGGTATTAGGAGTTAAGAATGCAGATAAACTTGTCCCAACTCAGGACGACCTTAAACCGACTGATCCGGTTAGTGAGAATATGGATGCGCTCAATGGCAAACCGCTTAAAGCGTTTATATATCAAGATCACGACGCGCACATAACGACGCACCAAGCGTTTATGCAAGACCCGATGGTCGCTCAGATGATCGGGCAAAATCCACAGGGGCAGGCTATTATGGCCGCTCTGCAAGCGCACTTAGCGCAACATTTAGGGTTCCAATACCGCCAGCAGTTAGAAGAGAAGTTGGGAGCGCCTTTACCGGCACCGAACGCAGAGCTGCCAGAAGACATAGAGGTAACGTTAGCGCAGTTGATGGCACAAGCGGGTACAAAACTTACGCAGGCGCACCAGCAACAACAGGCGCAGCAAGCCGCACAACAAAAAGCGCAAGATCCTATTATTCAAATGCAACAAGCAGAATTGCAGCTTAAACAACAACAATTAGCCGCAAAACAGCAGAAAGATGCGGCAGAGATAAGGATTAAACAAGAAGAACAGCAGCGTAAAGCCAGAAAAGATGCAGCAGATATGGTAGTAGAGGCAGAAAGAATAGAACTTGATACGAAAGAACTGTCTCTTCAAGCGCAGAAAGATGGCGTTAAGTTAGCTATGGATAAGCGTAAAGATGAAAATCGTCTGGACGTAGAGCTTATGAAAATTATGGAACAACAGAATAAGGGTCAGTAATGGCTAAAACCGTCTTAGACGTGCTTAAAGATAAATTCGAGGAAGATAAATCCTCTGCACTACAGTTTCTTGGTAATGGGGGAGCAAAAGATTTTTCCCAGTACAAGGAAGTTACAGGTATGGTTCGGGGTCTCGAAACCTGTATCGGATACGTAGAAGACCTCTCGCGCAATATGGAAGAATACGATGAGTGAAGCAATAAAAACGTTAGCCCCTGAAGACATGCTAACGCAAGAAGAGATAGAGGCGCAGCTACCTAAACCCGTAGGTTATAGGGTGTTGGTCGCGTTACCACAAGTTGAAGAGACGTTCGGGGATACCGGACTGCTTAAATCTTCAAACACAATAAGCCAAGAACACATTATGTCGATAATCGGTCTGGTGTTGGATATGGGCGAGCAAGCCTATTCTGACGAGGATCGGTTCCCGACAGGCCCGTGGTGTAAGCCGGGGGATTATGTGATGTTCCGTATGAATACGGGCACGCGGTTTAAAGTTGGTGGGGTTGAGTATCGGTTGATGAACGATGACTCTATTGAAGCTCTTGTAGCTGATCCCCGTGGTATCACACGCGCATAGGAGGTAACCATGCCATTTCAAAAAGTAGAATTTAGTTTCCCCCACGAAGACGAAGAAACAAGTACGGACATCGAAATTGAAGATTCAAGTGCTGTTGAAATAGATTTGTCGGGTAAACCCCAAACTAAACCTGAACCCGTAGTTGAGGAAGCGGTAGAAGATGATCTCGAAGTCGAAATTGTTGATGACACACCAAAAGCTGACCGAAACCGTAAGCCTGCTGAACCACCAGCGGAAGTTACTGACGAGGAGCTTGCAGAGTACTCTGATAAAGTACAAAACCGAATCCGTCACTTTAGTAAAGGCTACCATGATGAACGTAGGGCTAAAGAAGCAGCGTTACGTGAACGTCAAGAGCTGGAACGGCTTGCTCAACAACTGGTTGAAGAGAATAAGAAACTTAGAGGTACCGTTAGTCAGAATCAAGAAGCTCTCTTAGAACAAGCTAGAAAAACCGCAGCGGGCGAAGCTATCATCGCTAAACGCCAGTACAAACAAGCGTACGAAGCCGGTGATCCAGATAAGCTATTAGATGCACAGGAAAAGCTAACTATCGCTAAGATTAAAGCAGATAGATTAGCAAACTTGCGTCCCGAGGCTTTACAAACTGTAGAAACTGAGGTACAAACGGAACAAGTTCAAGAACAATCCACTCCAGCACCTATTGTTGATGAACGAGCTAATGATTGGGCAGCGTCCAATACGTGGTTCGGACAAGACGACGAAATGACAAGTTTTGCGCTGGGGTTGCATAATAAACTTGTCAAAGAGGGTGTTAACCCTCAAACTGAAGAATACTACGAGAGAATTGATTCTCGTATGCGACAAGTATTCCCCGATCAATTCGAGGATGTTGGTGAAATAGAGGCCGAAAAGCCCAAGCGAAAGGCAAATGTGGTTGCACCCGCAACGCGGAGCACAGCCCCTAAGAAAATTAGGTTAACGCAAACACAGGTCGCAGTCGCTAAACGGCTAGGTCTTACACCAGAACAATACGCCAAACAGGTTGCTATAGACATGAGGAAACAATAATGGCTCAAAATAGACTAGATAGAGAGCAAACTACCCGCGAAAAGACTACTCGTAGACAGGCATGGAAGAGGCCAGAAGTTTTACCTTCGCCTACCCCTGAAGACGGGTACGAGTTTAAATGGGTACGTGTAAGCACTCAAGGGCAAGTTGATGCCACTAACGTTTCTTCTAAGCTCCGTGAAGGTTGGGAGCCTGTCAGAGCAGAAGATCACCCAGAAATTACAATGGTCACCGTGGAAAACGAGCGATTCAAAGATAACGTTGTAATTGGTGGTTTGATGTTATGTAAAGCTCCTTCAGAATTATCGCAGGAACGAAACGCGCATTATGAACAACAAAATGATGCTCAGATTCATTCAGTGGATAATAACCTCATGCGAGAGAACGACCCGCGTATGCCGCTATTTAACGAGCGGAAGACAAAGGTTACTTTTGGTAAAGGAACATAAACTTTAATTTGAGGAGTCTCTAATGGCTTATCCAACTGTATCAGCCCCTTACGGGCTGAAGCCGGTCAACTTGGTCGGTGGTAGGGTATTTGCTGGTGCTACTCGACTGTTCCCCATTGCTTCTGGCTATGCAGCAAACATCTTCAACGGTGATGTTGTAAAGCTAATCAATGACGGTACTATCGAAAAAGACACTGGTACTGCTACGGCCACCCCCGTTGGCGTTTTCGTTGGCTGTTCTTACACAAGCCCTGCGCTTGGGTATCAATTTTTTAGTCAGTATTATCCCACTGGCACCGTTGCTAGTGACATCGTTGCTTATGTTGTAGACGATCCCGACGCGTTGTTCAAGGTCGCAGTTACCGCTGCTGGCACTGCAAACATCGCTTCAGTAGGTCGTACTGCTGTAGGTAATAACTCTGTGCTCATCCAGACTGCTGGAAGTACTGCTACTGGGGATTCTAAAATCTCTATCAGCTCTACTACAGCTACCACTGCTACGCAGCCTATCCGAATCATTGACGTTGTGCCCGAAACGGCTACTGGCGCTGATGCCTTCGTAGAGGTTATCGTGAAGTGGAACTGGGGTATGCACCAGTATCAAAACGCAAACTGGCGTATAAGGAGGAGTAGACAATGGCTATTTCACGCGCCCAGTTACTTAAAGAACTCCTTCCCGGCCTGAACGCTCTGTTCGGAATGGAGTACGCAAAATACGGTGAAGAGCACGCCGAAATTTATGAAACCGAATCTTCAGACCGCTCATTTGAGGAAGAAACCAAATTATCGGGCTTTTCAGCAGCACCTGTTAAAAACGAAGGTGCCGCGATTGAGTACGATAATGCGCAAGAGGCGTGGACTGCACGTTATACGCACGAAACTGTTGCAATGGGTTTCAGCATTACAGAAGAAGCAATCGAGGACAACCTCTACGATTCTCTGTCTGCTCGTTACACCAAAGCGCTGGCTCGTGCCATGGCGTACACCAAACAGGTTAAATCTGCTGCAATCTTGAACCAAGCGTTCACAGGTTCTGGCAACCCAACCTACGGTGACGGCAAAGTATTGTGTGCGACCGACCACCCTCTGGTTTCTGGTGGAAGCAACTCGAACCGTCCTACTGTTGCGGCTGATCTTAACGAAACTTCCTTGGAAGCGGCTGTTATTCAG
>LSRR01000304.1_pt1 | contig 12779 bp, 14 predicted proteins | sample 1162981 | NCBI WGS metagenome assembly LSRR01 (sample SAMN03256433, study PRJNA305521) | marine metagenome | biome: Estuarine; feature: Estuary; material: Brackish water; isolation source: iron chloride precipitation of viral particles from surface water samples | place: USA: Chesapeake Bay ... | reverse complement strand
AGAAGTTTTAATTCCCATTCCTTTTCGTTTGACTGTTTTTTTCTTAGTAACGGCCATACTTATCCACAGAATAGTACTGTATTAGTAACATTAGTAATAGTAACCACAGAAAAATCTGTAATGCTACTACCTGTCGATGTTGTTAATATGCCTGTGCCTGGTAAGAACATATCTTGTGTTCCTGTTGCACTTGCTGGTGTTGCTATATTTAACAACTCTGTACCTGAGCTACTATTTAAATTAACTTTTATGCTACCCGCTGAACCACTAGCTAAATAATAAAACCCTTTTAGTCGAGTTCTAGGTAAAGCTATTGACCCAGTTGTTCCTATACTTACGTTTCCTGCTGAAGCACCTGATGCAGTAATACTTGTAATCACTGCAAAAAAATTAGTGGAATCAGCTGTACTAGCATTAGCACCTGTAACGACTTCTGTAGTTAAGTCTCCTGTTAGTGTGTTACCTACAGTAATACCAACGATAGTAAAAGTAATACCACTGTCATTACCTGCAGAAGTAAATCTAACTTTATAACCTACACCGTTAGGACCTGCGTCATTTGTAAGTAGGGTTAAAGCCCCAGCTCCTCCAATCGATGCTGCGGCTCTATAGTATGTAGCACTCGTGGAAGGGGTTACTGCCCATATATCTCCATTGTTGCTCATATCCTATCTCCTATTAAGCAATAGTTGCTAGTGGTGAAGTTAGTGTTTCTGCTTTCCATGTAGAGTTTGTACCATCATCAGATACACATGTTAATTTCACTCTTGAGTTTACAACTGTTGAGTTTACTAAAGTTAATGTATCACCTGCAACGTCACTAGCTGGGTTAGCAGCTGTGCCACCTAAAAGTTGTAAAGCACCGAAGAAATTAGATACTGCTGAACCTGGTAAAACGAAAGTAACAGTTTTAGCACCACCTACAGCTGTAGTTACAAAAAATTCATAAGTTAATCCTACATTGCTTGTGCTTAACGCAGGCATATTAACAACGATATCGCCTGTGCCATCTACTTCAAATAAAGTACCTGATTGAGCTGCTGTTAAAGTTGTAGTAACTGCACCGCCTGTGTTTAGTGTTGAGTTATCTACTACGACTGGACCATTGAAACCTGCATTTGAGGTGACTGGACCTGAAAATGTTGTTCTTGACATTATAATATCTCCATACAAAGTTCAAACTTATCTATCGTGTATGCGTCTGTCGGGGCAGTTAGATAAGTTATATTGTTCCCGATGGTTTAAATTATACTCTTTTTGAAATTAATTTAAAGAAAAAAAGAAACTCTCTACGAGAGATGGTAGAGAGTTTCAATGAAGACCTAGAAACTATGAGAAAACTAGGTATCCAAAACACTTAGTGCATTAAGCACCTTGTGAACCCCACATTCCTAGTGGGTCTGACCAACCAAATGAATATCTTTCACGGGCTTTGTATCTTACATTACCTGTGTCGAAATCACCGTCCATAGATGTAGTTAATGGTGTTCTAACAAAATGTTTTAGACCATTTGGTACATCGGTTGTTAGGAAGTATGCATCAGTATCTGTTAGATAGTGATTAATTGCATACCCTTCAGGTATCGCACCATTAGTTCTAATAGCGTTGATATCGTTATCAGCTGTAGCTGTACGTAGCTCAGTATCTAATAAACGTGTAGCAACGAATTGTAAGCTTGGTGGGATAATTAGTTTACGTGGCTTAGCAGCAATCAATAAACCTCTTTCATCTGTCCACGCAGCTATTTGAATAACCGCATTTTCTAATGATGACTCGTTTAAGTCAGCAGCTGTTGTTTGAGTATTGCTATTTGTACCACCTGATACTAATGGGTGAGCTGTGCTAAATAATGTAACACCATCACCACCTGTAGGACCACCTGAGAAACCATTGTTTAATACGTTAGCAGCTTTCACTTGTTTTGTGTTAGCCATTGAACGTGCTAAAGCTTTTGTGTATCTCGCAGATAAAGTATCGTAAAGGTTATCCTCTACAGCTTCTTCTGTTAGTGAGAAACCTAAAGCTATGGTTTCGTGGTTATATCTAGCTGTGAACGCTTCTTGAGCATTGTCATAAGCGATGGCAGAACCTTCGTTTTTGACAGGTGCTTGTCCAAAGCCAGATAGTTTTGTTTCTTCTTCGAAACTTCTTTCCGAAGATTCAGTTTCGTAGATTTCTTTGTGCTCTTCCCCATAACGCTCGTATTCCATTCCGAATAAAGCATTAAGGCCAGGAAGCAACTCTTTTAATAATTGAGCTCTTGAAATTGCCATGATTTATTCTCCTTAAATACCAGTCTTGTTAAGATAGCTGTGGCTATCTGGGTTGAACTTAACTAACACGTCAGTAAACGCATCTCCTACTGAAGAACTTGGTGAATCAACAAAATCAACGATTCTAAACGCAAATCCTGAAGTAGTAGCTACTGTAGATGCATCTATTGCTATGTCTGAATTACCTGTTGTTGTAGAACCTGTAGAACCAGATTGTACCTCAGCTAAGTAAGCATTAGCTCCTAAAGCTGCTTGGGCTAAAGAACCATCTGCTTGTACTTGTAATAATACATCAGGGTCATCTACGACATAAGCTACTGCATCACTAGCAACAGTGCTAGCTGGCCAATATTGTGCGAACACTTTTTGGCTTGTATTTGGGTCTGTGTATGAACAACCTACAAACACACCGATAGTCCCTGCTGGAAAACCAGTAGAGTTATCTCCATTTGTAGTAACTAATTCAATGGTTCCCGCTGCTACTATAGAAACGATGTGCCCATTAAATAAGTTTGTACCATAGCCAGACGCAATTTTAATTTGACGAGTAGAACCAGCATAAGGCTGACCACCAATCAAATTTACGGGTTTGAAACCGTAAGGTGCGGCTGAACTTGCCATAATATCATCTCCTTAAAAGAATTATTTATTTCCTTTTCCAAAAGAAGTAGTTGACTTTTTATCAGAGAACAACGGCATTCTAGGGTCATTTTGACGCATTAAATTTTGGTCAACCGCCTGCTCTTGAGCTTGGGCTTTTTCCCTAAAATATTCATTTCTCTGGTCTACCATTTCTTGTGGCATTTTACATAATAGCAGTCCACCAATCTCAATACCGTCTTTGAATCTTGAGTTAGGGTCTGCTGGTATTTGTACCTCTGGGTGGTCTGAATGTTTCACAGGCTCCCAGCCTTCACGCATACGAGAGGACACATTTAGGTTATCAGCTTCATTCACCAACGACACTCTAATCCAACGATACGCCCAGCCAGCTTCATGCTTGATTTCTGGTAATGTTGAACGAGGTTGCCACTGTTTATTTCGAACTTCAGTTTCTTCTCGAACTACTGCTTCTCTACTCTTACGATTGTTGCTTTTATCCATTTGCATTCTCCGTTTTAATTAATTCGCGTGCATATTGCTCTGGTGTTAGCTTGAATTTCTTTGCTAAAGCTAACTGTGTCTTTGTCAATCTAACCTTTTTAGGGCCAGTTGACCTTGTTGCTGGAGCAACTACAGTTGAAGGTTTGCGTTGGGCAGGTTTAGCCTCTTCCAACGTATCAGTCCCAAAATATTCTGGGAATCGTTTTTGCATAGTACTATCAATACTACGGTAATACTCTTCAGATGATGGATTTACTCCACTTCTGACTAACTTTTCATGCAGTCCTAATGCTAATGAAGTCATTTCTTCATCTTGACCGAACCAGGTGTTTCTTTCTTGCCAAGCAAGTGCCTTCGCATCTGGTCGTGGAACACTAGGTTTCACTGTATCTTGCCCTGAAGATACCGCATTTTGATTAGTTTGTAAAGTCTCTTGACTATATTGAGGTTGTCTATTTTGAGCTTGACTCAATTTATATTGAGCTTCGTTCATTTTAGTCTGAGCTTCTACTAACTTTTCACTATCGCCCATATCATAAGCTTCTCTATACTCTCTTTGAGCAATCGATAAATCACTTGTATATTTCTCTTGAAGAGTCTTTAGATAATCTGCCTCTCCTGTTGAAAGTGTTTCTTTAAGCTTTCTATTCTCTAACATAATTTGTTCGGCAATTCTTGCAGCTTCAGCTCTTTCGCGGTCTGCTGCTTCTTTTGCACGTCTTTCATCATGCCAAGCTTTTTTCAACTGAGCCATTCTGTTTTTTACTCTATCTGAATAATCATCTAAAGTATCAGCATCAAGCTCTTCTTTTACTTCATCAGGTAAAGGTTGTCTATTTCTATCTGCTTTCGGAGTATCATCTTCAATCTCAATATCAAAATCTAACTCCCCTTGGACAGGTTCAGCTTCTTTTTTAGGTTGTTTTGGAGCTTCTTCAGGAATTTCTACATCACCTGTGTTTTGCTCTTGAGCAACCTTATCAGCTTCACTAGCCTTTACCTCAACCTCTTCCTCATCAAGTAACTCATCAGGAATCTCATTGATTATCTTTGCCATCTTTGCTCTCCATGTTATGCACGTTCGTAGCCACGTGGGTCATCCACTACAGCTTCTACTGTGTCGTCATTAATAATGCGAAACTCTCTTCCGTGAATCTTGATTCGAGTTCCAGAATATGCCCTTGTTATAACAAAGTCTCCCTCTTTACACCAAGGACCTGTAGGAAATCTGTCTTTATCTAAGTAAGCCATATCTCCTAATTTCATAACAAATAAAACTACTGTTGAATGTTCTTCAATATTTCTAGTCTTATCTGATTTAATTATCCCACTCTCATACGCTTCATCTACTGTAGGTACAGCACATAATATGCGATATCCTTTAACATCAGGTAATTGCGTAGGTTTGGTTTCTTCTACATCAATTTTAGGTGGTGTCATAGGTACACCAGATGCAGATACAATTTCTTTAGTAGGTGTTTGTATTTCACTCATCGTCATTCTCCATATGTTGTGCTAAAGAAGCGATAAGTCCTTGAGCTATTTGAAAACCTCTGATTACTCCACATGCGTGCATATATTGGGCGTATTCTTCGGCTCTACCTTGTGCCATATCATCTTTCATGCGTTGTTCTTCCTCACCTAACTGTTTGGCGAGAATCATTAACGATTCATCCATTTCTCTCTCCTTTTGCGTTTAATTACGTTTCATCTCTCTGTCGTTTTATGGCTTCAGCACCTAACTTAGTACCTTCCATAAATTCTTTTGCATCCAACTGTTTTTGTTGGTTGACTGCGTCAGCACCAATCTTAGCACCAGCGATTCTTTCTTGCGACTCTATTCTCATTTTTTCTAATTCAAGTCTTGCTTGGTCAAGAGCCGAGTCATCATTCATCTTCTTAGCTTTTGCTTGAGCTTCCATCTGTTTAATTTGTAACTCTTGTTTTTGTATCTGTAACAGTGGGTCATCTTCTTGCTGTTGAATCTGTTGTTGCTTCGCTTCATTAATATTATTTTGTAGCAACTGTTGTCCTGCTTTAGATACAAGTCTTGAGAGTTCTACTTCCACATCATCTGGTAATACTTCATTTGGTGGAGGTAGTGGAGCTCCAAGTTCTTCTTCAATTCTCTTACGATATTCAAACGCAATATGCTCTGCTATGTGAGCTTCTACAGCAGATTGCACTTTTGCTGCATTTGGACTTTGACCTACTAACTCTCTAATTTTAGGGTCTTCGGCAAAAGCCATATGAGTCTTGATATGGGCTTCGTGGTCTTGGTATATAAATGCTTTCACAGGTTTACCATTGATAAGATTCATGTTCTCTGAAACAGGGTTCATAGGTTTGATATCATCTTTCTTAGGTAATAGTTTCTCAGCATTTTTTACCCCAAGTACATCTAACATTTGTCGGTTAAGTTCCACCATATCATAGATATCTGGGTTCTGTTGTGCCAACTGCATGACTGCTTGATACTGAACAACTTTCTGTGACATAGTTGCAGCATTAGGGTCACTAACAGGAATTACATCCACCAAGTCATAATCACTTTGTTTTGCCATTCTTGAACCTGTATCAGGTGTATAAGAATATTCTGGTGGTGTAAAATCTCTAATAATTGTTTTTAACAATTTAAATTCTTGTTTCATTGCATAATGTATACGAGCTTGAACTGCAGACATTACTTTTAATGTTCTTTCTAAGATAGCAAGTGTTGTTCCTACAGGAGCTTGAGCTGACATATCAGATACTTTTAAATCAGCAGCACTAGCAAATCTTCTACCCTCCTCAATAATCTGATTCATTAATGAGTTTAATACTTGACTTGGTTCTTTATAAGGGAGTGGTAATATATTATCTCTAATGCTACCTGATGGTACATCTACATCTCTAAACTCAGCAGGGGATATTGGTGTGTCATCACCTTTGATTCTAAGTCCTCTAGACTTAAACCCGCCTGGTAAATTAGATAGTGTACCTGCATCTACTAACTGTCTAAGTATCATAGTTCCAGATTTAGCAAACGCACCTATTAAATGTATTAATCCAAAATGATAGAAACCAAAACCAGGGACATAACCATAGTGCACAAAGTGCTGACGTTTCTGTCTAGTTTTGTCATCTTGATTCCAATTACGTCTGATAGCAAGTACTGTATTGGTACTCTTCTCTATAGTTACGACATAAGGTAATGCGATTCCTGTTTGTTCACCATCTACCTCATCTTCATAACCTTCTAAGTCTAAGTCAACGTGCATCTCTAGTATCTTGAAGCGACTATCTGTAGTTGCACTGAAACCCATCTTCTCAGCTATCTTTTTCTCAACATCATCTAAATCATAAGTTGGCTCACCTAAATCTACATCTTTATAAAATCCTGCAACTTGTAATTTACGTAATTCATTTTGTGTTTTACGCATAACGTGAGTAACCCTTTCTGCACTTTCTAAATCAGATGCACCATAAGGTACAACTAAATCTTCTGCAGGAATATACATAGAAACTTGACGTTCTAAGTTAGGGTCATAATAAACTTTCTTAAAAGCGTTACCTGCAAGACCTAAACCCCATAACATTCTTTCGTGCTCAGGTCTATACTCAGTCATTTTTTCAGTGAGTTGATAATTCATATTCTCTCTGACACGATTAGCAGCATCCATATTCTCTTCAGTTTCTTTGCCAATAATCGTAGTTTTAACTGGACCACTCGCTGGGAAAGTTTCGGTCATAGTCTCTGCTTGAAACTTCACAAGAGTCTCTGTTAATAAAGGGTGATAAACATTACAAGCTCCTTCCCATGGTTCACTTCTGTCTTCTAATTTAAGACCTAAAAGTTCTAACCCATCTACATAAGTATCAAGCCAGTCTTTACGAGAACTTACGTCTCCTGCATAATCACCGATTAAATCACTAGCTAACTTCTCAAGTAAGTCATCATCCATTTCTTCTGCAAGGTTTGCAGCGAACTCATCATCGTCCATACGGTCAGGGTCTATGGTAATCTCCATATCTCCTGCTTTAATAGTGACTTCTTCTGGGTCTTCGATTTCTATTTCTAAATCAGGCTCTTCTTGAGCCATCTCTTCCATACCAAGAGGAGCTTGGTATAACCCTTTATCAACGTTGTTGTCTTGTGCCATAATTTTTTCCTATAGTATACAGATTATCAATAATATTAATAAAACTGCACTTATAATTTTGTGATAAGTATTGTATTTGTTTATCACCCATCTTCCTGCTTCTCTCAACTTTTGATATAACATAATTATCTCCGTTGTTAAATAACATACAGACGTTTCTGATTGTACCTTCTAAAACTCGGAATGTCATCTTCTTCGTCACTCGGCAACCTAATAAATCCGCCCTGCCTAAATCTCATCAAGGCAAGCGTTGTCGCATCCACTAGGTCATCATTCGCACCTGAAGGAAAATCGTTACACTCTTCTATCACTTCGTGTGCCCATCTTCTGTCTGGTGCCCATACTATACCTGAATTAAATAAATCAGACACAGCGTTCACACGACTAATTTTATCCTGTCCTTTGCCTGGTGTAAACTCTCCTACAGGAATCCCCATACGTCTAAATTCTTGGTAAAGTGCAGCACCGTTTGACTTCTTCTCTACCACGAACGCATCAGGCTCCCACGATTTATACTCTTCTAGACATAATTCTTTGAGCTCTGGAAACTCCAGTCTCTGCTTAATAGCATCTAGAAGAACAATATTATAGTTATTAGTTTCTTCATTCATAAACACACCCCAAGTAGTCAGGGCATTGTAGTCAGCACGGTTATTCTTTTCTTGAGCCGCATCAAGTGTCATAATAATAAATTCACAACTGGGTGGGTTTTCTTCTTCCCATATGTTCCACCACTCACGTTTTATTAGAGCACCTTCTTCAGATACTGGGTTTTGTAAATACTGTGCGTTCCAATAGCGTATATCTAATGCTGCTCGTCTAGACTTTAGTTCTTCCAATGACCAGAACTCAGGCCACAATGGTACTTCCTCTCCGTCTTGTTCTAGTATCGCTGGAAACTCTACCACTTCCCAGTCGTCTACTTCATCATTCTTCACCATCTGGTTGACAATCTGTCCTGTTAAGTCAAGTTTTGACCAACGCGTCATCACCACAATAATCGCACCACCTGGCATTAGACGTTGTAGGGGTCCTGATTGAAACCATTCCCAAGCGGGTAGAAAAACATCTGGCTTTCCTAGCTTTGCATCTTGCTCAGAATGAGGGTCGTCAATAATAAATAAATCAGCCCCACGACCAGCCAAAGCACCCCCCACACCAATAGCGAAATACTCGCCATTAAAGTTCGTACCCCAACGGGACGCTGACTTAGAGTCCGCCTGGAGCGACACATCTGGGAATATATCTTTGTACGAGTCTGAACCAACCAAATTTCGAACTCTACGACCAAAGTTGACAGCCAAATCCGCAGTGTGCGAAGCCATAATGACCTTTTTGGCTGGGTGCTTTCCCAAAAACCACGCAGGTGCGAGATAAGATATGAGCTCACTTTTACCGTGCCTTGGTGCAATGTTAACAATAACTCTTTTGCGTTTACCTTCAGCAATTTCTTCAAATAATTTAGCCAATTTTGCATGATGTGCTCCTACTTTGTAGTCTGGATAGACGTGTCTAATAAATTCTAAGAAAGTTTTACCGCCAGCTTCTTTAACTAGCTCGGCTTTGTACTGTTGAAGCAGTTGTAGATTGCGAAGTCGCTCGGTCTCGCTCATCTGTGGGAGTGCTTGTTCTAATAACTCTAAATCTTTAGGACTAATCATCCTCAAACTCCACGTCTTGTACTTCTACCACTTCTCTAGTATGTATAATCTTGCCTTTTAGTTCTTGTATAGTCTTCATTAGTTCTTTTTCTAGCTCTTCACCCGACTTATTAATGTGTGTGACTTCAGTTTTCTTTTTAAATGCGTCTACTCCGTCTATTTCACCCACAGCTTTGAACGCACTGATACGTTCTCTAGCATTTTTAGCTGAATAAGCCTCTTGTAACAGGCCATTGAGCACCGATAACTTAATATCTGCAAGGTCTTTTGCCACCATATGACTAGTCTGCGACACTAAACCTGCAAGATAAGCTATGGTTTCATTAGGATAAGTGCCAAAATCTGGTCTAAGCTCAGGATTTTTCATCATTTCTTGAGCTAATTGCTCTGCTTGCTCCATATTCTCTTTAGATGGCTCTATGTTTTCCTCAGATATATCTGCCAAAAGCTTGATTGTATTGGTTCTAGCTTCTAATTCTTCTTGTGGAGATAAATCTGGTAATGCTTCACGAGCATTCTTTGGTAATGGAACGTTGTCCTCTATATGTGGAACTACTATTGTTTGGTTCTCAGAGTCTATTATCATGTGTCGCTGTTTACACCTATATATTAGTTGCAGCTTACTTTACAAACTCCTAGTATAATATATAATTATAAGTAATACAATGAAACTTGAGAGGTTTCTATGAAGATGGATTTAACGAGAGATGGAGTTTTGCATTTAGATATCTTTGATGTGGAGACTCAAGAAGAGAGAGACCAATTCCTTTATTACTATCTAGGGCTTTCCCGCAACGTCAAGAAAAAGTTTGAGAATGCTTATTACGCAGCCTATAATAAAAAATTATTAGGAGAACCTGAAGCAAATATCATTCACACAGATGTACAAGGAGTTACTCATATTGAAGTACACCCCCACGATATTGTAAATAATCTAAAGCTTATTAAGCAGATTATACTAAGTGAACAACAATGAAAAAAAGAGAAAAAGTAAATAAACAACTGGACGAAATGTTTCTGGTCTGTTGGAAAGACCACACCGCTAATGCATCTTGGGTTGACGATATAGAGAAAGAAAAGTTTACGACTTGCTGGTCTGTGGGTTGGCTCAAAGGTGAAGATGATGATTGCATCAAGCTCGTAGATACATACACTGATGACAACACAGTAGGCGGAGTTATGGTAATTTTAAAGTCTTGCATTGTTGAGATGTATATGATAGAAATGGAATAAGTAAAGTTTTAGGACAAATACAGTCCCCTACGTAACGATGATTTTTGGGTCTTTAATATTTTCAGCCCAGCCTCGAGTTTAAGTTTATTGTCGTTACTTCTTTTCCCCCACGTCTAACGCTGGGGGTTTTTTTGTCCCTTGGTTTTTGAATTTTTTGCAGAAAATTTTTTTGCATTTGCCTTTCCTTTGATGACGGGGGGTACTTTACATATAGAGGGGGTCGGTGGTTGGCTTTACATATTTTTCTGATTATTTGTGTAAATTACTATGTATATACATAGTGCATACAATATGCTGACTTGGGGGGATATGGGGTATCTGGGTATATTAGAATATTCTAATTAACTTGAAGTTTTCAATTTTAAATTTTATATAAGAATTGTAGTAAGACGACTACAAAAAAGCATTTAAGTTATTGATATGATTAAGTTTAATAAAAGTCATATAGCACTAGACTTATTCATTAATTATAGTATAATGTACTTATGACTGTGAGTTATTGACAGCCATAACAAAACTGTGGTGTCATCACTACAGAAACTTAAACTTAAACTATGAGGTACTAAAAATGAAAGTAAACATTATAAATATAATTGGTAAATGGTTTGATTTGAATGAAAAAAGTCAAGACTTACAGTCTCAAAAAATTGAGCAGGCTAAAATGCTAGATGACTTTGAACCAAAATTGAAAAATTGCTCTACTTTTGGTCAAGTTAAAACCGCTTTTCCAGAAATATGGGAAAAACTCTACATTGGTTTTATTATGAAATATTTAGAAAAAAATAAAATCAGTTTAAAAGATGTAAAAATTAAAGATGAAACCTATACATTTCCTATTGAAACTTGTTTGAAATCAAAACCAGAATTAAAGAAGGAATACAATTTGGAAGTGTCGGACTTTTTTAGAGGAAGTACAGCTCCCTTAGGATTTATGAGAAATCTGGATACACAAGTAAAAGAAAGTTGGGCGGATTTTAGAGCGGATTTGAAAGCTGTAAACAGTCCAGAGGTTGAAAAAGTAGAGGTTGAGGTTGAAAGTAACAAGGTTACCCTTCAAGCTTTCGAGCAAGTAGCAAAGGCACTAGCTCAACAGCATAAAACCTTAGGCAACAAGTCAAAAAGCGGAAAAGTTAGCCCTCAAGACGCTTTGACAGCTCAAAGTAAAATTAAAAAACTTGCGGTTGAGATGTTGGAAGTTGATAACTCAAAAATGAAATTTGATGACTTGATTAAGATGTTATAATTTTCATTAGATGACAAGGAAGTTTTTAATCCCCTCAGAAATTCTGAGGGGATTTTTTTTGTCTAAAATTTTCCGCCAGATTTTCCGCCAGATTTTCATATGACCAGTTTTTAGTAAAGTTTATGGCCAGTTATCTATATGACCAGTTCTATTATAACCAGTTCTTTGACTAAAGTTTTAGCTCACGCCTTCTTCGGTTCCAGTTCCATATGTAAAGTGCTCCAGTTCCCTTTTTGGTTCCCATTTTTTTGTACTTAAGTATTTGATTTTTAACGAAAGTTCCAAAGTTCCCGTTTTTTTGAGATAGGACAAAAGTTTTTTGTAAAGTGAGAGGTCTCGCCTCTGGTTTTTGCGGTGTAAGTTTTATTGCAAAGGGATTTGTCCTCTAAAAAAAAGTGGAACTTAGGAACCGAGCCAAAAATGACTAAAGTTAACCTAATATATAAAATAATTTATATAATAATAACAATAACTTAACAAAAACCAAAGTCAACAAAATGTCCGGTTCCAGTTCTATTAGTAAAGTAGAGGTCTTTTGGAACCGAGAACCGAAGTCAGACCTATTTTGTAGTGAAACCACTACAATTATGACCAAAGTTCACCTGAAGAGCGACACTATTTGCAGCTACAGCGTCCCACTAAAACTACCATTATAAAAAGTTCACAATCAGTAAAACTTAAAGGTCGGTTCACGGTTTTGTCTTCTAGCATTAGTGTTTTAGTCGCAGTCAGATGTGTACTACAACAGATAACATAAGTCCCTGAAATTCCCTTGGACCGATAGTTTTTATCAACAGCAAAAGTTCACACTAACGAAAAACTTAAAACGCAGGACGCCCTCAGGCCTGATAGTTTTTATCAACAGCAAAAGTTCACACTCATAAATAACATAAACCGTCTAGTGCTATCCATAATTAAAAAACACAACATATAGTAGACCAAAGCAAACGACACTAAGCACCACAACAGTCGCTACATAACGAACGACCAAAGCAAACGACAGTAAAAACATATATGACTTTTTGACACTAATGTCATATACGACTGGACTTATTACTTTACTTATAGTATAATAGTCATAATGGTAGAAACATATTCAAAAACCAGAATTTTTATTAACTA
>LSRR01000132.1_pt1 | contig 12813 bp, 15 predicted proteins | sample 1162981 | NCBI WGS metagenome assembly LSRR01 (sample SAMN03256433, study PRJNA305521) | marine metagenome | biome: Estuarine; feature: Estuary; material: Brackish water; isolation source: iron chloride precipitation of viral particles from surface water samples | place: USA: Chesapeake Bay ... | reverse complement strand
CCTTCAATTACTAATTGACCTCTATCAGTACCACCATCTATATGTAGTTTTGTAGTACCATAAGATGCGCCGTGTAAAGTTCCAGGCGTAGTCGTCCCGATTCCTACGTTTCCAGAACATCAATAACCATATTATAATCACCACGAGTTTTATCATAAAAACTTAATGCTCCACCTGTGCCTGAAAACAAAATATGATTATGACCACCAGCCGCGTTACTTTTTAAATACAAAGCAGCATTCTCAGCATCAGCAATAGCTAAAGTAGTTTCACCTCCAGATATTTGGTTATAAGGACCTGTGTACGAAATTCCTACATTTCCTGAACTGTCAATTAGCATTTTCGTATCATTATTAACTCTCATACTCATAGAGTTAGTACTATGGTCATAAGCTATCGCACCTCTTGTATTATCGCCACCTGCTGTACTATCTGCAAAAATAAGCCAACCTGTTGAGTTTGTAGCAGATAAAATTGATATACCATTACTGCCTGTATGACTACCAACAACTAAATTATTTGCATTAGCATAATAAGAGCTTGGATTTGTATTTGAAATTCCTACGTTTCCAGAACTATCTATACGCATTGCATCGGTAATTGTTCCAGATTGTTTTGTTCTAAATATTAATTCACCACTTGTACTATTCAACCTATAAGCAGATATTTCTGCCATTAAAGTTGTTCCTACTTCATATTCTGTTGTTACATATCCTGTATATGGGGTTGATGAATAATTTCTTAAAACTAATGCTGTTTCATCTGAACCATCTGCTCCTTGTGCTTGTATTGTTACTTTTGAACTTGATGTTGCTGATGCGGTTCCGATTAAAATATTTCCTGAACTGTCTATACGCATTCTTTCTGTACCACCATTTGTATGAAATGACATATAATTATTCAAACCGTGAACATATACAATTCCTCCAGTATATTGGTCAGTTGTAGTTGTTCCATCAGCAAAGTTTATAGAACCTTGATCATTTGTGCCACTAAAAATAGTAACACCTGATGCATTACTTCCACTACCTACAACTAAATGAGGCGCATTAACTCTTTGATTAAAAGATGAAGGGGATGTGTACCCAATTCCTACGTTTCCTGAGCTGTCAATAGTCATTTTTGTATCTGCAACTGTTACTGCATCATTATTTACAGAAGTATTAACTGCAAATTTTAAATCTCCATTTCCAAAACTTCCTGCTATTCTTTCAAAGAAAATACCCCCTTTAATTCTTGCAAGACTATTAGCTTCTCCACCTTCTGCTCTAAACAATATACCTGCTGTTGTACCTACTGCATCATTAGCGCCAGTTATTAAAACTTGCCCGCCTGTTGGACCTGAAATATCAAGTGGTTTTTGAGCATATTCCCCGGTTCCAATTCCTACGTTGCCATTTTTTACAATTAACCCATCTGTGTCAGTTCCGTTGTGTCTTGTACCTAATATAAGATATGAAGTACCACTATAATTTTGCTTTATATAAACCCCAAAATTATAACTACCATCAGCATCATTAATACGAATAGATTTTCTATTGGAAACACATAATCCAGTATCAGCAGGAGCTGTTGTAAGATGTGTTCCTATTTGCAATGGCACTTGAGGTAATGTTGTCCCGATTCCTACGTTTCCTCTATTATTTATACGCATAACCTCATCAAAGCTATCGGTGGTATATTTTCTTACATTAAAGGCAAGTTCCCCATACAATATATTATCTTGACCACTAATTCCTTCAATTCCTGCTGTTTTTGTTCCGCTTGTCGAATACCAAACTATACTTGATGAATCCCCTATTGCTCCTGTACCTGTTAAATTAAATCTTAATAAATCGTAATTTTCTGCACTTGAACCTGATTTTGCTTGTTGTATATGTAATTTATTAGAAGGAGCAGCCCCAATTCCTACGCTTCCTCCAAAAGTTCCATCTCCTGCTAAATATAAGTTTTTAAATCTATAATTTGGGTCGCCTAAATCTGCATCATTATCAATTATAGTTCCACTATTATCAGTTGGTAAAATGCCGTTAACGTGCATCCTTAAACCATTATGGCCTGTTGTTGTGCTATAAATGTTTAAATCATTTGCTGTGTTTCCAATTGCTCCAATTACTGCTGTTACACCTGTTGAATAAACTTGAAATATATTTTCAGTAGTTACATTTCCTCCAACTGTTGAATTTCCAGCAACAACTAAATTATTTGTTAAATCCCATGTATCATCGCCATCGTCAAATATAAAACTTGCTTGTGTGACTCCATCACCTCTATATATAGATATACCAGACGTAGTTGCTGTTGCTGTATCTGGTGAGCCCTGAGTAGTGTTTAATTGTAATATATTATCCTCGACCTCTACTGTTTGCGTATTTAATATAGTTTGCGTACCGTCAACAGTTAAATTTCCACCAATAATTACATTACTAGATATATTTGCATCACCTGTTACATCTAAACTATAATTTGGTGAATTATTATTTATACCTAATCTATTATTTGATTCGTCTAAATGCAGCGTCCCAGATTCTATTGTATTATTAGCACTACCAACCCATATTTTACCTGTAGTTAAATTAGGTACGTCATTTGTTCTAAGTATTGATGAAACTAATAACGACCCTGCATTAGCACTTGCAGATCTTGCAACTTTAGCAATGTTTTGAATTAAATTACTACCAGTTGGTTTTGTCATTGTAAGACCACCACCAGGTTTTACATATACTGTATCATTTGATGATGTGCTTGTACCATCAATTGTATCTGTTGTAAGATTTCTTAAATAACCACCAGTAATCACATAGCCTTCTGCATTTACAGCAAGTGTTGTTAACAATAACCCTGCTGCGGGCATTTTAGCACTATTACTCGCATCTGCTGGCGCAATTTGTAATCTTTCTGAACTACCAACATTACCTGTTATATATACTGGAGTTCCTTTTGCAATACTTGCAGTATGCGTATTTTTTACAGGTATAATTACTGCACCTGCTTCTAAGCTATCTGTTTGTACTGCAGAAGCAATACTAATTACTTCTATATCCACACCATTTGCTGGTGCTGTATCAAAACTAAGTGTAGTAGAATCTACTGTATAAGTTCCTTTAAATTGATAAACACCATTTAAAAACACAAAAGTCTTAACTTCATTGTCTATAACTTGCGCTAATGTGAAATCTGTTGATGAGCCGTTACCTGTAAAATTATCTTGGTATATAACTGTAGGACCAGTATTTATTCCGGCTATGGATATAACTTCTATGCTGTGACCACTTATTGGCGCTGTTGTAAAAGTTATTTGTGTGCTGCTTAAAGAATATGTATCTTTTTCTTGATAAACACCATCTATGTATATGAAAGATTGATCTTCTGTAGTTAATGAATTTTGTAAATCAAATACAACAGTGCTTCCGTCTCCAGTAAAATTATCTCTATAAATTACAGACGCAGAACTACTAGCAGATGGATCAGCAAATGATAAATTACCAGAACCATCTGTTTTGATAAATTGGCCATTGCTTCCGTCTGACGCAGGAAATGTATATGCGTCGTTAATTCTTATATTACTAAGAAAACGATTTGCCATATTAAATTTATAAAATTATATTAACCTATTTTTGTAATAAGTACTCTGATGTCGTTTGTAGTAGGTGCAGATGCAAAATCAATTGTTACAACTGATGTAGATGTTCTTACTACGTCTGCATAAACTGTATCTAATGAACTATTATCATAAAGTTGTACAATTACATCCTGAGAACCTAAATTGTGTGTTACAGTGTAAGATGTATTTGCTCCATTACCAATTGACGTAGCATATGTACTTTCGCCAACTGTTTGTATTTCGTAATAGTTAGAACCATCTTTTGTAATTTCCCAAATGTCAGTTGTTTCATTCCATCTTAAAGCTACATTTGTAGATGTGCCTCTTTCAACTTCAATACCTGCATTTTCACTTGGTGTACCTGTTTCATTACTATTTAAAGTAATAATATTATCAGCAAGATTTATTGTTTCCGTATTAACTGTTGTAGTTGTGCCCGATACCGTTAAATTTCCAGAAACAATTAAGTTGCCAGCTATTGTTGGGTTATCAACTAAACCAATTTGAATTTGATTATTGGTTACAGTTGTTTCAATTTCATTTGATGTACCAGCAAAAGTTAATGTATCTGTTCCTAATGTTACCGTATCATTTGAACCAGAATCTGCTGCTATAGTTAAATCTGTACTAATTGATGCAGTACTTGCTGCTGTAATTTGTCCTTGTGCATTTACAGTTATAACTGGGATTGCAGTTGATGATCCATATGATGCTGCAGTTACACCTGTGTTTGTAATTGCAATGTCATTTGCATTTGCTGTAATACCAGTTCCACCAACAACATTTAATGTTACTGATCCTGAATTACCACCTCCAGTTAAACCATCCCCAGCAATTACTTCTGTAATGTCACCTGCTAACGAAATCCAAACAGGCGATGCTGGGTTTGCAGATGTATTTAAATAAATAGTATCATCTGATGTGTTATAATAAATCTGCCCTTCTTCTGGTGACGCTGGGGCTGTTGCTAAGTTTTGAATTACTGCATTTTGTAATTCATTTTTATTAAGATTAATATCTGTTAAATATGATAATGCCATGTTTTATTAATTTGCGTATACTTTGCCCGTAAAAGAGGCTGTAAATGTTATTATAAATGAGTTGTCGTTTACATGTTGTACATCACCTACAACATGAGATCCTGCTGAATCAACCGTTGTAACTGATGGAAACTTGTTTAAATTATGATTTATTGTTTCTGGTGTATCTGCTGAAAATGAAATACTACTTGAAACAAAATTTTTATCTGTTTGTCCTTTTGGTGAATATGCCATTGCATAAAATTTATCACCAACTAATGAGCCATTACCTTCTATAAATGTAACTGCTAATGTTGAATAACCACTACCTGAATCTGTTATTGTGTCTATACTATATAAAGCAAAATTATTTTGATTATCTGTTTGCGTAAGCATAACTCTTAAATCTAAAAAATAATTTAAATATGTTTGTATATTTTGGTTATTTGTATTAGTATGTGAAAACAATAAAGATGAAACAGCTGAAAAATCTTGCGCAGTACCTGTTGAAGTTACAAATTGCCCAGCCAAAGGTGTTGCATTTGCTTTAAATTCATATACTAATTGACCATTTACATTTATAAGGCTAGACGTATTTAAAAATCCAGCAATTTTTTCTAAATTAAAATTCTTAGTAGTATTCCCAGATGAATCTGTTCCTATAACTTTATCTGTCTTTGATACAGACGTATCCAGATTATAACTACTAATTCTAGCCATTTAATTTATTTTTTTACTATAGTTGAAATCTTTTCTAATCCTCTAGATGTAAAATAAAAACCTAAAGCATAAGATAAAATTTGTCCCATCAATTCTACATATTGGTTTGCAATATTAAAGCTACCAAAGTTACCATCAGTTATTGCAAATAAAGTATATATTGCTAAACTGAATATTGTAATCATTGGACGAATATTTTTTGAAAGCCATGAATCTGATGACATATCCGCTTTATGTCTTGCAGATATTTCTTTTTCTAATGATAACTCGTGTTCTTGAAATATCATTGTCATTTCTTTTTCAAATGCAGCTTTTTCGTCTTTAGTTCTTACAAACTTATCTACAAGTCCACCAATTTTATCTGCTACATCTAATCCTGCTCCACCAAATAGTTTTGCAAATAATTTTTTCATATTATTTTATTAAATATCCACCTTTTCTAGTATAAGGCCCAAATCCTATTCTGTTGGCAGCGTTTACAATTTTAATATTACCCTTTTTTCTAGTAACATTAGCAGCCATCCAACCAACTTTTCCAGCTTCCTTTTTTATTCTTTTATCTAACTCAGGTTTTCTACCTAAAAATTTCATGCTATCACCCATATATCTTTCTGAAGCCGCAACTGAATCTTTTTTAGCTTGTATTTCTACACCGTATCTTCTAAAGTTTTCTTCACCAATAGCTTTACTAACTTTTTGTTTAGATTCTTTTTCAATTTGTTTAACTGTAGTTGGATTAACTTTTGAATCTATTTTTGTTGTTGAAGTAGATTTTGGTGCAGATTTTTTTATAGAAGCATTATATGCCGCAGCTGCAGCATCTTTTTTCTTTAATTCCGCAACTTTTTTATTTGCAGCAGCAGTTTGCGCTTTAGTAGGTTTAAAATCAGGGCCTAAATTTTTTAAGCCTTTTTGATAATTAGTTAAATTGCTAGTGCTTTTTTTCTGTACAGATTCACTTGATTGAATAGGTTTATTAGTAGTTGTTACCTTTGTTTCTAATTTAGCGCCTTTATCTGGGTCAACTGAAAAAGTTGTGCTATTGTTATTTTTTTCCTTTTTAGGATCATGCCCCTCTTCATGCGCCATCATGGGTGACTGAGCCATTAACATTGCATCTTTTGTTTTAAAATTTGTTGGCGAGTAGTTTTCTTTACTACCCATTTTCATTGAGTATCCCATTTTTATTTATTTTTAGCAATTCTTTTATTTATTCTATCAATTCTTTGTTGTTTATAATATGCACCAACTTTATTACCTTCATCTAATTTTTGCTTCCCCTTAAGTTCTTGCCTCTCTCTTCTTTTTTCTAGTTTTTTGACTCTTTCTTCTTTTCTATTAGATTTTTTTTCTTGACGATTTTGCTGTCTACCTTGTTTTTTTAATTCTTTACCTTGTTTAATTAAATCACTACCAGATACCTTTGCTGGTTGCTCTTCTGTTTTTGAAACAGGTGATAATTCGCCCGCCTGCAGCATAGGCGACTGAGCCATTAACATCGCGTCTTTTGTATTAAAACTAGATGATGAATCTATTTGTTTAGATCCCATTTGCATTACATAACCCATTTTTTTAACGACTTTTGGTGCTTTTTTTGCTAAAGCTTGTACGCCTTCGTTTGCTTCTGATACTTTTTTTGCCATTTTATTTATTTTTTGTTTTTATATGGAAATAAAGCATTCATAGCTTTTCTTCTACCTTCGCAACCGCAAGGTATATTTAAGCCTTCTGATACTTTATCAACCACTGTTTTTATTCCAGTTGCTGTTGTAAATTTATGTATGCTATCGCCTAATCCTCTACTTTTCATATTATCTGTGTCTACTGCAGCACCATCTTCTTCTAGCGGCTTTACCTCTTTCACCTGTCCAACTTTTTGATCTGCTGCAAAATGCTTTTTGTCTTTTATATGCCGCTGTACCAACTTTAACGTCACATTTAGTAACTGCTGTTTTAAGCTTACTTCCAGGATTATCTTTTCTATATTTATTAACACCCTTTTGTGTCATCCCCCCTCCAGCGGCAGCTCCTTCTTTTTTCTTATCTCTTACTGGATTGTAATACCCTAAGGATTTCTTTTTAGATGGTGCATTTTTACTTGGCATACGTTTTTGTTTTCTTATAAATAGATTTTTCCCATGGCAAACCGTGATTACCTTCTATTATTTTTTCACGAGGTATCACTTGCATAGGAGAATCTAATTTTGGTTTATAATATATATTTTTAGAATCATATCTAACAGTTCCGTTTCTGAATTGTTTTATATGTTCCATTTCATGTTCAACAGCTTGCTTTTTCTGTTTATCATTAAGCTTTTTATTAATATGAATTGTCATATCATTATTAGCTGCACCCCATAATCCATTTCCTAAATCTTTTTCAAATACTGGTACATCATAGGTAGATAATTCTTTATTGATACCTAAAAGACCATGTATGTTGTTTTTCATCTGATACATGTTACATAAATAATTTTGCAGAATACAAAGCTTCTAAATCTCTTGACGAAAAATTAGTTGGAGTTTCTATTTGTTTACTGCCCATCTTCATATTAAAATTGCCACTATTTACCATTCCTTCTAAAGCGCTAACTCTGGATTCTAAATTTGAATTATCTACAGGTTTATTTTCAATAGGCTTAACAACATTATTTGTATTAATACCGTTTTCTTGAATAGCTCCTAGTTTTTTTCCAATATTTTTAATTGTTTTTGTGCCTAACGCGGCGGCTGTAATTGGTATCATATTATCTGTCTTTATCTTTAATCATATCATCTATAGCTTTATTATAAACTTTATCTGTATACGATTTATTATCATAAAACTTACTTCTTTCACTTGTAGGTAAATCTTCTTCCCCAAGCATTATACGATACATTCGCATAATTAATTGTTTACATTTAAAAGAAGTTTTATATATACTGTATTTTATTGTTGTTCTATTACGATGCCTCCATACATCTATCCAACCATCTCTTCTTAGCCTTTCCCATCTATCTTTATCCCAACTGTATGTGTAGGTGCCATCAATAAAATCATTACGTGTAAATCGTTCTTTACAATCTAAATAGATTAATAATTCTAAATCAGCATCCTTTAGGCTATAAGTTTTACAGGCCCATTTTCGAATGAGCCTATAATACTTTAATAAATTTAATTCCCTGATGTCACTAGCTTCTATTTTCATTCCACTAGTACTATATCTCCGAGTTTTAATACGTAATATAGTTTATCTTTCCATTCAATACCGTGACCAGCATGTTTATCATAATGAACTATATCACCTTTATTAAGTACATCCGCAAGATGACCTGCAGATACGACTTTACCCTTTAAATACCTTACGTCTTTATTTTGATCTTCCGTAAGTTCTAAGCCACCAACTTTCTTTGGTGCTTCTTTTATTTTATCAACAATGACGTAGTAATTAATTGCTTTCATTTAATCGAATATTATTAATTACACAATCTGCTGAAAATATTGTATTAACTACACTAACTGCATTTTTTAATGCTGTTTTAGTTACAAGCACTGGATCAATAATTCCTTTATTCACCATTCTTACAGACTTTTCAGTTGCAACATCAATACCAGTTCCTGCTATAGGATATTCCATATATGGCAAGTTGGCATTTTCTATTATTGTTTTATATGGTGCTTTTATTGCTTGTAATAATATTTCTTCACCTAAACCGTCAGGTTTAATTTTTTGGGAAGCATTTAATAATGCAACACCACCACCTGGAACAATACCTTCTTGTAATGCTGCTTTAGTAGCATATATTGCATCTTCAACTCTATCCTTCTTCTCTTTCATTTCAACCTTAGAGTCTGCACCCACTTTAATCATTGCTACTTGACCGTTCAACATCGCTAATCTTTCTCGTAGCTTCTTTTTAAAGAATGGATTTTTTTCTTCCTTTATTTTATTTTCAACTGTTTCAATTCGTTCGTTAAGTACAACGCCTTGATCAATTGTTTGTAGTACCGTGTGTTTATCGTCTGTAACTGATAAAACAGCCTGGCCTAAAACTTCAGGTGAAATCAAATCAAGATCATCTCCTAATTCTTCATTCATCACTTTTGCCCCGGTAAGGATCGCAAGGTCTTCAATTGTATCTTGTTTAGTTGGACCGAATCCAGGCAAATCCACAACATTTACTTTTATATTACCTTTGACTTTGTTTGCTAGCAACGCCGCCATAGGTTGTTGTTCTACGCCCGCAACGATCAACAAGCTTCTTTTCGATTTGATGACAAACTCCAATACATTTTGTATTTTACGAATATTAGGTATTGGCGATGAAACTATCAGTACGTACGGATTTTCTAGTACCGCTTTGCCTTTATCCTTGTCTGTCATAAAATGTGGCGACTTGAGTCCGCAGTCTAACCTAGTGCCCTCTACGAATTTTACGTATGTGTCATGGGTCTCAGACTCTTCCATTAGGACGACACCATCCTTACCTACTTTTGAATAAGCTTGCGATATAACCTTTCCAAGAGCTTTATCATTGTTGCAACTAATCTCAGCAACGTTCTCAAGCATATTGCCTTTAATCTCAATTGCTTTCTTATTAAGGTATTTTTCAACTTTGCGTAATCCGCTTGATATACCTTTTTTAATTTCTCTAATGTTATTATCGTTCTTATGTTCATTTGCTAAATGTAATAAAGAATGAGCAAGTACGGTAGCTGTTGTTGTACCATCACCTGCTTCCTTTACTGTATTCCTTGCTGCTTCTTTTATTAAAGTAGCACCAATATTTTCGACCGGGTCTATTAAGACTACGCTTTCCGCTACGGTTACACCGTCTTTTGTGATCACCGGCCTACCGAGTGCGTCTTCATATATAACGCATTTCCCAGAAGCGCCTAGGGTAGACTTAACTGCTTTTGTCAGTTTATCCACCCCGCGCATAATTTTATTTTCAGCATCTTTTCCGAAGGAAAGATCTTTTACTATCTCACTTGGGTTATTGTATTCCATTAAATTAAATTTTTAGTATAAGTGGTTATTTAAAAGTTTTTACTACTTTAGGTCCTTTTAGAAACTCTAGTTTTTTTACGTAATGCGAAATGCTTCCGTCAATTGCTGCTTCACAGCTTTCTAGGGTTTCCCGTCTGGTTACATCAATCCAAACCTTTTCGTCGTTTAGATCTTTGTATTCTGCTTGGTAAAATCCGTTAGGTAGTTGAACAATACGCCAGTTTTTCTTTTCAGCGATGTGCTCCCAAAGAGTTCTGGTTTCTTCGGATATTCCTGGGTTACTGTTATTCGACCAGGAATAGGTTTTGTAATAATATGTCATTGGTTTTGGTTTATAATACTATAATTACATGGTTGTTATACATTTTAATTTAGAACTCGCAGTCTGTGCTAGTACTAAACGCCCAACTTGTTCCAGTCCATAAATTATACCATCCATCAGTATAATAACCCGCGGGAGCGTATGTTGTTAAGGATGAATTTGAATAAATTGGAACTTTGTCTCTAACTGGACGATCCGTACAATTTCCCCAATAATAAGTTGTTGTTGCAGACGAGAGATTACTGCAAGCTCCAATCCCACTTGATGAGCTATACCCTAATATGCCGGAGTTAAGTATAGATAAAGCATCGTGGTCGTACCCTAAAAATTCTGACATTTGAAATGGCGCGGAAGTATCAGGATAAGTGCAATTCCCAAAAATATTGGTAGATTCAAATGAAATTGTTGAACCATAAGTATTTCCACTAGTAGAAACATCTCTTAAACTTACAGTCCCTAAAGTTGCTTGTGCAAGGCCATCTAAAGTAATATTATAATTATCATAATATTTTTCAGCCGCTAATCTTCTAAGTGATATTTCACCGCTAGTTGGTACCGCCATTTTCTAATGCTTTTATTCTATCTGACAATTCTTTTATTGCTTCAATTAACACACCTACAATATTTCCATAGGCAACAGATTTCATATCTCTTTTATCTGTACTTATAACCTCTGGTAATATTTTTTCAACTTCTTGTGCAATAACACCAATAGATTTTTTATTTTCACCTATTTTATTAAATTCAACACCTCTAAGATTAATTACTTTTTCTAAAGCATTATCTATTGTTTTTATGTTCTCTTTTACTCTTTTATCAGAAAATGCAATAACATCACCTGTTGCTCTTATTGTTCCCGTTACATCTAATTTATAAGCTGGAGAAGTTTGTCCAATACCAACATCACCACCGTTTAAATATGAATCACCCAAAGTAACTAGCTTAACATGAGCTGAATTACTTCTGCCCAGTTGCAACTCTCCCCCTACGCTATTAGAAACTAACCTAGCCCATCTTGCTCCATCATAGGATCTTTGTAGTATTCTTTCCCCTCCATTTTTTTCAGCAACTATATTTCCTGAATTTGGGAAGATTATGCTTTCATCTCCATTAAATTGAGCCAGCAATCTAAATGACGACCCATCCCAGCTTCTAATATCTAATCTACTGCTATGCCCTGCGGTACTACCTCTAAATATTATTTCTGTTTCATTAGATCCTCCACTTCTATTCCAACCGAAAGCTAGCCCTTGACTTAACGGTACAGATGTATTTGCAGCGTTGCCTTCAACAGTAAGCCAAGAACCTGCGCCTGTCACCTCTAAAGTGCCACCAGTTGATCCTGCTAATGAAGTTAAATATGCGGTAGAATTAAATGCGTTTGAACCAAAAGTAAATGTTTGGTTGGTAGCACCATTTACGCTAAATGTTAAAGTATTATCAGCTTTGGTTATGCCGTCTAAGTAATAATTGGTGTTAGTATTCTCCCAAGGTACGTTAACGTACATTTTTTCACTATCTAATTCCACGGGGTAATTTTTTCCATTTTCGGTATACCCTATTTTAACACCACCTCTTGTTCCGCTTGCAGCAAGAGGTAAAGAATATACTGTATCAGTCCAAGGAACGTTAACGTATGCTTTTTCGCTGTCCAACTCTACTGGGTAGTTTTTTCCAGATTCAGTATATCCAATCTGTATTCCACCTCTTGTGCCATCCGCGGCTAAGGGCAGAGAATATACGGTGTCTGTAGACGATATGTCTATTGTATTCCCCGTTTGTGCTAAAGTCACATTAGTACCACTAGTAAATGTTAAGGTATCCCCTGCGGCTATGTTTGTTGCTGTTCCTGTATCAACCTTAAAATTCCAGTTTGTAGTATTAGTATCTGTAGCGTTTATTTTTATGGTATTAGCGTTGTCGTCTACCACAACAGTCGTATTTGTTCCGTCAACCCATTGACCAGCTGCAACATCTCTTATTTCTTCGTCTGTTCTAGCTGTTACAGTTTCTGCAGCAGTTGCATAAGCAGTAACGTGCCCGTATGTATCAAACGTTAATGCTGAAACATAAGTTCTTGCTGTTGCTGCCAAGTCGGCCGCCGAAGAAGTGTCCGTATGAGAAAATGTTGTACCTGTTAGATCTAATCCGCCACCT
>LSRR01000333.1_pt1 | contig 12922 bp, 18 predicted proteins | sample 1162981 | NCBI WGS metagenome assembly LSRR01 (sample SAMN03256433, study PRJNA305521) | marine metagenome | biome: Estuarine; feature: Estuary; material: Brackish water; isolation source: iron chloride precipitation of viral particles from surface water samples | place: USA: Chesapeake Bay ... | reverse complement strand
GGAGACTGAGGGCGTTCTGCGGCCTCTGGTTTTTTGAACTTATGAGGAAAATCTTGACGTATACGGTGGTCAAGCTCCTCATAGTACTCGTCACTGGTGGGATCGAAGCCTTCACGGGTAATCAAGTCGTCGTGAATGGCGTAGGCCGTTGCCGTCATGGCACGGTCAGAACCAAACCAATCGTTCTTTTCGGCCCAATTTTGGGCTTTGGGGTCTGGGCGTGGTTCTTGTGGAGCCTGATACTGGGGTACTTCAGCCCGTTGGCGTTCAAAAGCAGCATCCTGTTCTTGGCGAAGACGGGATACCCGTAGGCGTTCGTTTTCAACAGCGACGTTCGCAAGAAGAGACTGTGCCTCGATCTGGGCCTCGGCATCACCCATATCAATGGCCTGTTTCAGCCTATCCTTGGCCAGCCGTTCCTGAGACCGAATCCGGTTATCAAACTCTTGGACCAAGGTCTGGTCCAAAATCGTTGCTTTTTGTTTGTAGTTATCAAGCTCACCCTTCAAACCGCGGGCAAAGTCCAAAGCCGCCTGTTCACGGCGTTCTGCCTCACGAATCTTGTAGGTCAGTTTGTCAATGCGCTTTTTAACCTTTTCGGATTGATCCTCGAGGTCGCGCTCTTGTCGGTCGTCATCAGATTTCTTGTCAGGTTCGGGCTTTGCCGCAACCTCTACCTCAACTTGTGCTTCCGAATCAGAATCATCCTCAAGGGTGATTTCAACGGAACCGTCTTCTACTTTATCTTCTTCACTCATAGCAATCTCCGTTGCTGCACTGATCAGACGTTCAAAACGTCGGAAGGATCAGAGATGGTTGCGATGATCTCGTCATCGTTAAGAATGCGGACTTCTCCGCCTTCAATTCGGAATCGGGCTCCGGCATACCGCCCAAGCATAATCCAATCCCCCTTCTTGCACCACGGACCGTCAGGGAACTTGTCTTTGTCCTGATAGGCCGTAGGTCCAACTGCAAGAACGTAAGCCACCACTGTCGCCAGTGACTGACGCTCAACATATTCATCAGCCAAGAACACGCCGCCCTTGGTTTTGGCGGTGCCTTTATAAGGAAGTACGAGAATCCGCCAACCGGTAGGCTTGGGGAGTCGTTCCATTGCTGATTCCGGGATTCGGGTCGGGTCCAAGACCCGGTCTTCTTCAAGAACGAAAGCCTGTTCTAAGGCTCCTTTAGGTTCTTCTTTCACTTCGGGGACTGGTTCCGAAGTAGTTTCTGCCTTGCGGATTTTTGCGGCAAGGTATTCTGGCAGTATAAGTTCACTCATCTTTGTCTCTTTCATCTTTTAGCAAAAGGCGTACTTCGTTTTCAATCTCGTCCCACGCTTCGAGTCTACCGCGTAGGTGTTTGAAAGAGGCAAAATCTTGAACCGAGCCTTTTGTCAACGCTTCAAGAACTACTTCCCGCCTCTCCCTTATTGTCTTAAACAATTTGTCGACAATGTAAAGGTCGCTCACCGCTACTCCTTTGGTTTTGCTAAGGCATCTGTCTTTGCCTTACTCCCTGCCGAGGATCCAAAGTAAAACTGGACGATGCCCGTCCAAGCCGTACCCAAAGCACCCAGCATATAGATCAGCGTTTCCGAGCCAGTCGGAGGAACGCCTTTGGTTAGAAGCCACGCTAGAATCCCGAAGAAACCTACCGTGACGGAAAGAGCAAGAGCCCGAGGAATCCAGTCACGGGTTTCCATCTGCATCTTGCGGGCAGAATCACGGTCCTCGGAGGAGATTTTCTCCAGATCAATGTCCAACTCCTTCATTTTTAACTTGAAGGTGGCGTCGGTTTCTTTCAGCTTCTGAAGCTGCTCTGGCGTTGCGCTCATTAGAGCGGCTGACACTTCGGATTCGTTTGCATCCGGATGTCCGAACATCGCCTCCGAAATGGTTTTGACCGCTAACCCTGCCAAAGGGCCACCCAAAGCTGTAGCTACTGTGGGAGCCAATTGAGCCAAAAGGCCACCTATTTTGGAGAGATCCATTCATTTGTCCTCGATATTGAAGCTTAAGTTTTTATGATCTGGGTAGGAGATTATGACGTTGCCTTCTGGACACTTGTATACGATGCGGGCAAACAACTTTGCTGGGCCAACGGCAACACTGTCGGGATTTTCAAGGGTTATCGTATACCCGAATTTATCAACTGTTGGGGTAGCCGGCCCTGAAAATTTGGTGACAGAAGGTTTGGCATTGTGGATGATAAAATCTGAATCGCGCACCTCAAGCCCAAATTCATCAACGGTACAGTCATCACGAATTTTCTGACGGGCAACTATTACTTTGAATGCGCCATAAGCATGGCTGCTAGAAACGCTAAAATGTTCCGGCTCCCATTTCAGGATGTCTTTTGGTGGCAATTTGATTTTTTCAACCAGTGAATACCCACCGCCGATCATCGTCATGACCGCAGTCACAACGGCAACAGGTTTGGTGATGGTATCCGTGTCAAACATCTTAGCCCCTTACCAACAAGACCATGCCGATCAGGCCAATCATACCAACAAGACCCAGCACAATCATCGTAATGACAGCGGCGTCGCGCATTTCCTCAAGTTTTGCAGCACGGGCCTTTTCCGCCATGTACTTTTCCCGCTCGATCTCTTTGCGAATGTTAATGACTTCTCTTTGCACTTGATCCCACGCGGCTAAACCAAATTGGCCAACAAACATGTTCTTGGCCTTGGCTGTCAAATCTTGGGCCTCGGCCTTAGCCGTGTACCGTTCAATAGCAATCTGCTCAGGTGACTTGTTGGAGAACAGAGACTTACGAGGTGGTTCCGCAGCAATCTGAGTCAGCTTTGCAAGGCTACCCCACAAATCGGACAAGTCTTTGGCAACATGCTGGATCTCTTTGCCCGCAGCAATACCCGCTTTCAAACCAGCGAAAGCTGTTTGGGCAAGGGCAAGTACGGTTAAGGGGTCCATGTTACTTCTTTTTTGCAGCTCGCATGTTGTCTACAAGGTTCGGGTAGGGTCGGCCCGCGGCTTTAGCCGCCGCTTTGGCAGACGCCTTCTGGCCCGCGGACAGGACTTTTGATTTACCCAAGCCTTTGGGTCTTGGTTTATCCCAGACTTGCTTCTTCATTTGCCCTTATTCCTTTTGCTAATTGCCGCAGCCTTTGCCTTGGCATCCGCCTTGGAAGAAGCCCCCCATACCTGAAGAGACTTCAGCAAGCGGGTTGGCTTACCCTTCTCGTCACGCTCAGGCCCAGGCATACTCCCCATCCGAGCAAGGAAGCTTGCCCGACGCGGATTATCACCCTTGAGAACAGGGGGCTTTAGGTTGTGACCCTGCGCTTTGGCAGAGGCACGACCCTTGGCATTGAGTCCACCGGAAGGGTTCTTCCCTTCCGAGCGTGTCCAAGCCGGAGTCTTGGCCATGTTACCGTACCAAGAATTCGGTAGGACGCATCTGCAAGCCAAAGCCACGGGCCTTTTGACGGCCTTTTGGTGCAGGCGTTACAGGGGAAGCTTCCTGACGCTTGTATGGAATCGAACCTTGGTTAACGATCTCCAAATCATGGGTAATAGGAACGCCTACTACTTTGAGGGCTCCGAAGTAGGGGGAACGGTTTGGGTTTTTCATTGTTAGATCCTTACTGATAGAGGACTTTTCCGAAAGATGGGTTGTAGAAGCTACCCGTGTACTGAGGAGCAGCTATCGATCCAATGCCCTGTTGTACAGGAAACGAGGTGTAAACGGAAGCGGGGGTAGTGTATGACGATTTGCCCAGCTCACCCAAGAACTTTGAGACGTCGTAGTTGATTGGGGTTGCGGTTGTCCCGGAAGTGCTTGTGGCAGGGGTAACCGGATTGCTGGTCTGGCTATCGCCCGGAACACTTCCTCCAAGAGTCATGTCCCCAATAGAAGGTCCGGGGCCAGACGGTGTCGAGGGGCTCGTAGGGTTTGTACCCGGCTCTTCGCTGGTCATGGTATTACCCGGACCCGGCTGAGTACCCGTTATGCTGGATACAGCACGATCTACTGCCAAGCCAATTTGGTTACCGGTAACAGCGTTAGCAAAACCAGCTACGGGGTTCACAGCACCGACAGCCAAGCCCGCTATGGCTGCCGTCGGGTTGTTGATGGCCCTCGAGATTGCGTTGTCAATGACATTGATACCCGTGATGTCGTAACCTTTGCCCTTGCTTGTGCTGCTGCTGGCTGTTGGGTTAGTGCTGCTGGGTGTAGATTGACTAGGGGTAGATTGACTAGGAGTAGAGGTTGACGGTGCTACCGACGTAGAAGGGGTTACGCCAATAGCTGCGGGAGCTTCGACGAGACCACTTAACGCATTGGCTACTGCCTGTTCACGGGCGTTTTGTGCAGCCTTAGAACTGGCAGCTTCTGCTTCCTCAGCAGTGGTTGTTGTAGGGGTTGAAGTTACCGCAGAAAATGCCGCTTGTTTTCCGATTTCAGCAAGGTTCATTTGCTCCAGTGCTTGAAGGGAGACAGCTTCTTGCTTTGCCTTTTCTCCCTCCGGAGTAAAACCTACTGTTCTGTCAACAGTCGTTGCACGGTCTTTGGCATCTTGAATAGCTTGCGCTTGACTTGGACTTTTTCCTACAGTGGCGGGGGCTTCTACAAGTGCGTCTATGTTTTTCTCAACGGCTTCGCGAACACTAGCCAATGATAATGCGTTGGTTACATCAAAGCCGGGAGCCTTGTCAGGGGCGTTCGTGAAGCTAGTGGTCTTATCATTTTGAGTGCCAAGCACTGAATCAGGAGAAGGAGTTTCTACGCTGGGAGCTAAACCGCCAAACACCGAGCTACCAACAGTTGTCCCCGGACCTTCATATCCGGGGGTAGCACTGGGGTCCATACCTCTGCCACTGGCAGGGCTTGACGTTCCGGGAGTGGAAATCTCGGATGTTATTCCGCTAAGACCAAACGACCCTAAAGAGGTGTCTCCAAGGGCATCGGACACAGTGGGGCCGCCAAAATTCATATCCCCCATGCTTGGGCCATACTCTCCGGGGGTCGCTCCAAAAGAATCGTTTAAGCCAAGGCCGGGACCCTGCTCTTGTCCTACGCCACTTACGTCCGAATTAGTTCCGGGGGCATCTGACTTGGAATCAGAGCTGTCATTCATCTCAAACATAGGCAAACCGGTACGCGGGTTGATGCGCCCAGAACCACCCATCGACTTCAACAGGGCTGCTTCGCTTGGGGTAATGTGGGCAAGGACGGTGTCGCCACCGATACCGGCAGCACGGACCCGCTTGGCATCTTCCTTCAAAGAAACGATACCGCCGTGCTTGTACTTGGGCTGGTTGAAGAAATTAGGAACAGTCAAAGGCTTTACGCCTGTTGCGCTGGTGTCAAGGGATTTGAAGTAGTTATGCAGGAACCCGAGTTCCTTTAGACCGTTCCCCTGCCGGCGACCACCCTCTGATGCGGCATTGGCGGTGTCCAAAACATCCTGTGTAGACAGGGGTGCTTGACTCTTTTCAAGAGCGGCAGCTTGCTCCGGTGACTCCGCAACATCGACACCGGGCTTTGCAAAAATACCTGTGGCGGTCTGCCCTCCCTGCTGTGGTTGAGAGGGGGAAGCGTTCCCAGAAAACTTGGACGTGATCTTGTTTGCAAAATCAAAAGCGGTCATGTCCGCTTTGCCGCCATTCAACACAACAGCTTTTTCACCAACAACAGAAGCTGCTGATTTGTCCCCTGCTCTTAAAAGATCAGCATAGCCCGTAGCCCCTTGCTGGTGGGCAGCATACAAGTCCGCAGCCGTAGGGTTCTCGATACCCTTTTGCTGTAAGGCAACTCGGTTGTTTGCGGCCAACTTAGCAGCAGCTTCCGCAGATTGCCGAAGATCGTAGGGGTCTGTAATCCCGTACGCCTTTTGATACTTTGGCAGAAATTGAAAGTTACCCGCCGCACCACTGTTTTTATTGTAGGTTAAGCGACCACCGTCACTCTCCAGTGTTTCGGTACGCGCAAGATAACCTTCCGGTAACCCGTAGCGTTGTTCCAAAGAACTGAAGAGTTCGTTCTTGTTCATTACTGCCTCTTAGCTTGAGCCGCCGTTTGAGAACGGGCCAACGACACATTAGCACGAAGCTGGGAAATGTCCTCATTCGACAGGCGACGCTCCTCATCCGCCCGCTCCTTGGCAGCAAGACGACGCTCGTCGAGGTCGATACGCAACGCAGCTTCCTCAGCCTTCTGTTTAACAGCTCTGTCGCGAATTTCCAAGTCCTTGGCCTGAAGCTCGATCAGAGGATCCATGCCCTTCTGCGGGTTCAAATCAGCCAGAATCTTGTCAATCATCTGCGCTTCGATCTTGGATTGCTGCTGCGCCAGCATTTCGGGGGGCGGAAGAGGAGCTACGCCCTGCAACTGTTGGACCTGTTGCATCATCATACCCTGAGCTGCCTGTGCCACATGCTCGAACACATGTCCCAGCAAAATCCCGTAGATTTGCGGAGAGGTCTGGATGATCTGCGACTTGATGAAAGCCATGTGCGCTTCGATGTGAGCCACATGATCCTGCTCAGGAAACGCTTGCAAAGGAGGCGCACCGTTGGGAATCAGCATCGAACGAGCGTTCTCGATGGCCGGACCCTGTGGCATGGGCTTGGGAGGAGGTGGCAAGATCATATCGATGTTCCGCACGTCAAGTGCAGCGTACATCCGGTGATATGCTTCGTACTGGTTGTGAAGCTGTGGAGCCTCTTTGGCCAACTGCAACTGCTGCTGGGCCAACGCAATGCGCTGCGTCATACTGAAGATGTTCGGATCGCTGACCGGCATGATGTCAATGCGATCATCGAAATCAGCCTTCTTTACATCAGGAGTCGCGCCGTCTACCTCGTAAGGGTACACATCAGGCATGTACTCGGACATCACCCGAGCCATTAAACGCAATTCCTGTTTTTGGGCATAATGGAGCCGCTTGTGGACGGCACTCATCACCCGTGAGCCACGCTCCAGCAGCGCGATGGTTGTACCGACCGGCATCTCTTGGTTGCCGTCAGACATTCCAAGGTCCGTGGTCCCAATAAACTTCTCTGCCGACGAAACAACAAAGCCCAAGAGCTGAAACAGCGTCTGACTCGGCTCTTTATAGGGGAGCGGCAGCAGATTCTGCGATAAATCCCCACCCGGAGCGTCGACATCGCGCCATTCGCCCGGTTGCAGGGGCGATTCCTGATCCTGAATCCGCAGACCACGGGCCTTGAACCCAGCAGGAAGATTTGCCAGCGTACCGGCATCAATCAACTGGCGAAGAATCGACGTGCCGCTGCGAGCAAGGTTTCCGAGAAGGTGAACAAGGCCGAAACCGTAGAATCCAAGGCCCGGAAGGAACTTATAGTGAACAAAATACTGATTCTTGCGTTTGCGGGGGTCTGTTTTACGGTAATTTCGGCGAATTGCCAAAACATCCCCTGAGTTGCAGTCCAATGTGACGATGTACGGTAACTTAATACCCGTCGGCTCGCCGTCATCGTCCAAATCCTCGAAGCCCTCGATGTCAAGATAGCAGTGACACTCCCACAAAACGTAGTCTTTGGGGTCACCTGACGGCTCCATACCTGAAATCCGGTCAATCTTCTCGTCAATATCGCTACGCGCAGCCTCGGTTGGGCCGGTCAGCTCCACGTCGCGGTAGAAACCGGTCACCTGTTGCTTGCGAAGATCGTTTTCCGTGGTGCGTAACACATGTGTTACCCGTTCCGCGGTCATCAGATCACGCGCACCGTACGGTACGATCAAATCCTTTGGCAAAATGTACGGGCTAGAGGCGCGACCGAGGTCTCCGTCGTAGTAAACCTTCTTGAAAGCCGAGCCGCCGTAGCCGACATAGAACAGCATTTGGTCGAACTCAGGGTCATACTCCTCCATGACTTCCGTAATCTGGTAGTTCATGTAGTTTTTGACGCGGTCAGCCTGTTGCTCACGGTCCGGAGTGACCTTACCAATGATCCGTGTACGCACAGGACCACTGGCCGGCAGCAATTCCTTATAGGACTGGGCCTGAAACTGCGTAACAGCCTCGTTCAGAATCGGGTGGGTTACGCCAGACGATCCATTAAACGGTTCAGTGCGTTCCTGATAGGTAAGACCAAGGAGAGTAAGACCCTCTTCATAAGCCTTCTTCCACTCCTCGCGCCCTGAGTCGTCCTCTTCGATAGCAGTCGAGAGATCCTGAGAGATAGTGGCAAGCACACTGTCGTCCAGAACCAGAGCCAGATTGTCGCCAAAGCCGAGCGAAGAGATATCCATTTTTTCTGGATCTGTGTCGCCAAAAGTGATTGTAGCTCCACCATCTTCATCTTCCTCAATTGTATACCCCTCACCTTCCTCGACATCCTCTTCAGGGACATCCACCTCTGCGCCAAGGTCCGTGGACCGTGGAGCGTCGTACAAGGATTCCGAAACATTGTCGTAAGGGGAATTGGCCATTAGTAATATACCCTGTTACTGGTTCGCGGCTCACTCTCCGCGTAGAAATCGTCCGGATGCGACACAAAGCCACCCTGCCTAAAGCGCATCAGGGCTTGCGAAGCGCAGTCTACCAAATCGTCGTGGTCACCGTTCGGGAACGCAGCGATCTCCTCGACAACCTCTTCAGCCCACGATGTCTCTGGCCTCCAGATTAACCCGGCCTCAAACAGCGAAGCAATAGAATTTAGACGTACATGCTTATCATTACCGCGGCTCGGCGTAAAGTCCACCGCAGGAATGCCCACGGCCCGCAGTTCTTGTAACAGTGGTAACCCCGCAGCCTTCGCTTCGATCAGTACCGTTTCCGGTTCCCAGTACTTGTATTCCTCCAAAGCGATGCGCTTCAGGTCCGGAAACTCCCAGCGGCCCTTCTTACTATCCAAAAGTATAATGTTTGCCGGCCCGTCCTCCCGAGGGTAAAACACACCCCACGTCTGGATCGCGCTGAAATCCGCCGTCTTCTTCTTCGTGTGCGCCGTATCGTAAGACTGCATCACATACTGCAAACGGGGAATCTTTTCGTGGTCCCAGATGTTCCACCAGTCACGCTTGATGATCGAGGCCGTATCGGACGTCGGCTGCTGCATATACTGCGCTTGCCACTTGGCAATACCGATAGACGCCCGAATCTTCTCCAACTCGTCCAGCTTCCAGTATTCCGGCCACAGCGGCGCACCACTGTCCAAAATTGCCGGAAACTCCACAATCTCCCACTGGTCAGCCTTCGGGTCCATTGCAGACTGCTTCAAAAGCCGAGCCGTCAAATCCGCATCACCCCATCGCGTCATAACGACAACGATAGCACCTCCAGGCTGTAAACGCTGACGAGGGCCAGCAGTATACCAATCCCAAGCATTCTCCAGAGCGGTCGGAGACATAGCGTCCTGTTCCGAATGCGGATCGTCGACGATGAACAAGTCAGCTCCGCGACCAGCGATGTTGCCGCCAACACCAGCAGCGTAATACTCTCCCCCATCATCCGTTTCCCAGCGGTACGCCGCTTTACTGTCAACCCGTAGCCGGACATCAGGGAATACCCGCTTGTACTCGTCCGTCTCCATCAGGTTCTTGACCTTACGACCAAACCTTGTCGAGAGGTCCGCCGTATGCGTCGCTTGCATAATCTTCTTGTGCGGCATCTTGCCAATGAACCAGCTCGGGAACAAAAAGCTCGCAAACTCCGACTTCGTATGCCTCGGTGGCATGTTGATAATCAACCGCTTCAACTCACCACTGGCCACCCGCTCCAGCTTCTCCGCAACGATCTTATGGTGGTGGCCGGCAATAAAACTCGGCCATACAAGATTCACATAGTCCAAAAAGTTGATCCGGCTCTTTTCAAGAGTCGACAATTTCGCCGCTCTGTCATATAGCTGTGCAAACTTCTTGAGGACTTCTTCAGGTACTTTCTCTGGACCAAGGACCACGGGTCGTTCTCCGTTAACAGAAATTGGTAATTCCATGGCACATGGACCACGGACCATTGATCTCTATGATATAGCACGGTTTTTCTCCCGTGTGAAAGTAGGACCACAAAACGTCTGCTGGAACTACAGAGGCAAGAAGGGTCCGTTTGGCTACGGAAACTTTACCCACAACAAACAAAAGATAGGGGCGCACCGATTCTCGTACATCCTGTTTCACGGAGAGATAGGCGAAGACCTCGTCATCAGACACCGCTGCGACAACCCGTCCTGCGTCAACCCCCACCATCTGGAATCAGGAACCCAGCTCGATAACATCATGGATCGAGTGCTGCGAGGCAGGACCGCACGGGGAGCGCGGAACGGGCGTTCAACGATTACAGAGTTGGAAGCACTGGCCATTGTCCGTGATCCACGGTCCGCCAGATTGGTGGGCCTCGACTACGGGGTCAGTGGGTCCACGGTCCTGAATATCAAGAGGGGCAAGTCTTGGGGTAGCGTTACAGGGATAGAGTTTTTCCCGACGCGGAGGTCGAAGTGAGGGTGGCGGGTGGAACGGTGGACGCTGTTCTGCTTTACAGTTCCCAAGAAGGCGAAACAGCAAAAAGCCTTCGCCCCGCCAGAGGTTAAACCTTCCCGTCAGCCCAGCCTCGGTTGCGAGACTTCGGGATAACACGAAGGTTAGACTTTTTGTTCGTGCCGCCTGAGCGCAGCGGCTTAATGTGATCGACATCCAGTCCGTCGCCCTTAGAAACCTTGCCACCCTTCTTCATCAGGTTACGGGCGGCATTACGCGCATCCCGCTTTTTGATTTGCTCGGGACGGTGGTTGTAACCGCGAGACAACTTCTTGATTTGCGAAGGAGTGCGGTGGGAACTCGGATCACGGACTTCTTTTGCCATGGTCAAAATTCATAGATTTTTTTCACCCCCCGGTCAATAGGGTACCTTAAAAAGAGAAGGGGGGTCTTTTCTGGGGGCCAACTTTTACGAGTTGCTCACAAACTGTGGAAAATCGGATTTATAGGATGAAGGCGACAAACGCCTGGCTAAAAGGGGGGTCGAGGTGTTTGGACCGTCGCAGACTGGTACTGGAAATCGCATAGGGAACCTAAGCCGTTGGCACGGTTATTGCATTTCACGCGCGCGTTCCTTTATACCATCGCGCAGGATCCTGCGTGTGGCGCATAGCTGCTATGCAATAACAATGGATTGACACAAAAAAGCCCGATTATAAACTAAGGCCTCTACCGAAAAACCGCCACCGAAAGGGCAAACCGATGATACAGTTCAACACGGGCAGACAGTACAGCGACAAAGGACAGCGGATTGTGGCCGCGCAAGTTGATGACGGCCGCATCTTTTTTGTCGATCTTGATCGTTGCATCGATGGCATGATCACGGCACCAAGCGCAGAATTGACGGAAGCTTCCGTTTTGAAAGCCTACGATGCAAACCAATATCGTTGGGTAGGTCATCCGATCTTGCGCGAACTAGTCTGGAAAAACTAACCTATCAACCTAAGCCAATAGAAAGGGCAAACATCATGACAAACTATCAAACCACGGTCGATCAATTGGGCGTGATCAAGGCGCAAATCGCAGAATTGACCAAAACCGAAAAACAGCTTGCCGATATCTTGAAAGCTTCTGGCTATGCTGAAATCGATGGCGATTTGTTCCGTGCCGCCATCGTGTGGACCGAGCGTGTCACGCTCAATTCCGACCGTGTTCGGGAAGTATTGTCGGCCGACGACGTCGCATATTGCGAACAAAAAACGGAAGTAATGTCGGTTCGTGTTTCGGCTCGCAAGAAAGCCGTCGCATAATGATCCGGCCTATCATCTCAGACTTGCTCCGCGATATCGCGGAGCTTGTTTCAATCACAATCTTTTTAACAGGCCTGATGGCCATGCTTATGGGGCTTTGACATGCAAAACCGTTCACTATCGACCATCGCGCGTGAAATTCGATCCGATTGGAAAAAACCATATTTTGGGGCTGTCCCATATCTTGACGCGATGTTATCGCTCGATAGCATTGATGATGAGTATTATTACGATAGTGCCGAAACGATAGTGATCTATTTTTTGGCTAATGCCGCGACATATCGTGGCGAAACTGCAAAGCGTATCAAGCTTGAACTTAAATCCATCTTGGCAGGAGCATGATCATGATACATACAGCAAGCGCAATGAAACTAGCACTACGTCGCGAAAAATTCCGTGGTGTTATCTTGTTCGAGGGTCCGAGCGCATTGGACGGAAAGCCTATCGCTGTGATAGCAAACCGTATCACCACGGCTAGCATCAATGCCAAAACAGGCGATATGGCGCAGACTTTCATTATCCGCACCGACGTCGATCCGATGTCAGCTCTCAAATCAGGCGATGACGTGTCAGTGTGTGGCGATTGCATGCATCGCCCATACAACGACGGAGCATGCTATGTTAACGTCGGTCGGTCGGTCATGGCCGTGTATGGCGCATTGCAACGCGGCCGATATGCAAAACCTGGAGTGGATTATGATCCGGCAATCCTGCCCGATTTGTTCGCGGGCCTTGCTTTCCGTGCCGGAACATATGGTGATCCGACGGCCGCGCCTTTCCAAGTGTGGCGGGCTGCGACGTTAAAAGCGGCCGCGATTAACGGTTACAGCCATCAATGGCGTGATCCACGGTTCGCGGCCTTCAAGACGTTCTGCATGGCAAGCGCAGATAGTGAAGCCGATCACGTCGCGGCCAAGGCGGCCGGATGGCGCACTTTCCGCGTCAAGATGGCCGCAAGCCCCATACTGTCCGGCGAGGTGGCATGTCCTGCTAGTGAGGAGGCGGGACGCAAAACAGATTGTGCGACGTGCCGCGCATGCGGCGGGACAAGCGCAAAGGCGAAAGTGTCCATTGCGATTAACGCCCACGGTCCGACTAAAAATCGTTTCCATTGACAGATAGGGCCGGATGGCCCTATTCTCTCACTTCCTCCCTCGACTCGCCCCGCCCCGTGCGGGGCTTTTTTTGTTTACGCTATCGCGCAA
>LSRR01000548.1_pt1 | contig 12928 bp, 15 predicted proteins | sample 1162981 | NCBI WGS metagenome assembly LSRR01 (sample SAMN03256433, study PRJNA305521) | marine metagenome | biome: Estuarine; feature: Estuary; material: Brackish water; isolation source: iron chloride precipitation of viral particles from surface water samples | place: USA: Chesapeake Bay ... | reverse complement strand
CCCGTCCTAAATTACGCATACGCTCTTTTAAAAGATCAATCTGATCTTGAGTTAATACAGCCACAATTACATCCCTTTCTTTTTATATGGGCCTTTACCATGACCACGCATAGCTTTACCACAACCGATTGATCCACCAGTTTTATTAAATGTTACAGTATTTTTGGGGTTTTTCTTTTTAGTTATTTCAGACATTTGTTTCTTACTTATATCTTTATAAACAGATTTGCGAGGTTTTACTTCCTCACTAATTTTAATTTCTTGACCAACTTTAATTTTATTAGGGTCTTTAATACTTGGATTTGCTTTTAATAACCTTCCAAGAGTTGTTCCTGTTTTTTTAGCAATTTCAGAAAGAGTATCACCAGATTTAATTTTATAAGATTTTTCATCTTTATTTACAAGATTTGCTGCTGCTAATCCACCAGCACCTACTCCTGCAGCTATAGCTCCTTTACGAAGCTTACTTGCTGTTTTTAAGTCTTTCTTAGATATACCCTCAAGCCTACCTGTTTTTGGATTTCGAAATGCTCTACCACTTCGCCTTCCTTTTTCACCCTGACCAAGAGCAGCCTTTAAAATTTTGATTAGTTTACTTGCAGCCATAATTACATCCCTTTCTTTTTATATGGGCCTTTACCATGACCACGCATAGCTTTGCCACAACCAATTGAGCCACCAGATTTGGCAGCACGGGTTTTAGTTGTAGTTTTTTTATCAGATCGTTTTACGCCTTCTTTATCACGAGAAGGTTTTCCTAAAATTTCGTCAATTTCTTTTTGTGAAAGCCCTTGCATCCAATCTGCAGCAGCCATTTGTTGTTTTTTATCCACGATTTTTCCTCCACTTTGTTTTGCTACGCCTTTTAATTTTTGTTGAACATCTTGACCGATAGGATATCTTTTAGTTAAATCTTTAATACGAGTATTTAATAATCCAATTTGTTCTTGAACAGAATCTTTTTGAGACTTTAAACTTTTAATTGTTTTAATACGATCTGCCCCAATAAGATTTTTATTTGCATCTTCACTTTCAGATTTTAAAGCTTTAAGTTTTTTTTGTAACTTTTCAATTTCTTTTTCTGTAGATTTTAAAGCTTGAGAGGCTCTAAATGTTTTTCCACCTTCAACTTGTAATTCAGATAAAAATCCTGGATCATTTGCATTTAAAGATTTTCTACCTAAAGTTCCTATATCCGCAGGTTGTGTTACATCAGCAGCGCGTTGACCTACACTTTTAGATAATGCTTTATCAATATTTTTTCGTGGAGTTGGTAAATCAGCATCCTGTTTACTACCACGTTTAAAAAATTTTTGAATAGCTTTCCTTGCTGCCATTTTATTTAACTTTCTTTTTGTAATGCATTGATCCACCGCAACTACGCATCAATGCTTTACCATAACCACGCGATGCTTTACCTGCTCCACGAATTGAACCACCTTTATATTTTTTTGCGGTATTTCCACCAGCTTCATAAATTTTAATTAAATCTTCAGCGGAAACATCTTCCATTTGTTCATCTGTTAATTTAATTTTGCCACGCATGGCATCTCTAATTTGATCTGGAGTAGCCCCTGGATCACGAGGTTTAGAAAAATTACGTGGAATTTCTACACCGCCTTGTTCAGCTTCACGCCCTATACGGCGAATAAATTCTTTTTGAGGCTCACGTTTTTCAGATTCTTTTTTTGCAGCTTTTAAAGCTTTACGTGTTGGTTTGACACCTGAACTGGAAGGGCCATATCCTTCTTGCTGTCCAATAACTGTAGTAGTTGCTTCTTCTGGACGTTCCCTCATTCCTTTTTCTAGTTCAGCGCGGGACTCAGCTTTTGACTTTTCTTTAATAACCTTACGAGCTTTAGTTTTACCTAGAGGAGTTACAATTGGTTTTGGCTTTCCTGCAATTATTTCAGCTTTTTCTTCAGCATCTAATTGACGAGCTTTTTTCATAAAAGCTTTTGCTCGTTGTGGACCAAAGTATTTAAAAGTTTCCCGCTCACCAAATTCTTTAAAAAACTTAGCACCATCTTCACTATTAGCTCTACCTGATGATACAACTTCTTTAGCCTTTCTTTCTATTTTAGAAAGAGGACCAGATTTATCAACAAGCTTTCCAACTACATTCATAATTTTTTTTCGACCAGCCATAATTTAAAAACTCCCTTAGTTACTATATGGAATAACTGTATTATCTGCACCAGCAGGAGAAGCAGGAGCTTCCATATCATCCCTACGTGTCCTACGTGCTTGATTACGTAATGCCTCAATAGCTTCTTTATATCGTGAATCAAATAAAGGAACTGCTGAATAATTTTTCATAAACACCATAGCCTCAATCATTGAAGCATTAAATAAAGCATCATAACAATTTGATGTAAAGTAATTTGTATTTGAAACTGATGAAAGAGTAGTAGGACGAGCTACAGTCATAAACCTACCGTTATATGTAGATGCTGGAGTAGGGGCAACTCTAATAGATGTATTCGTAATACGAGAATAATACTTTGGTGTTCCAGTTGATGCACTCACAGGCCAAAAAGATGAAAGATACTCATCGGTTCGTAAAAGTAAATTAATTCTTGAACCAGCACTTTCAAAACTTACATTTTTAATAATACGTGTCCCAGTTGGAAGTGTAATATTTGCAGTGTTTGCTGAAATTGCAACTGATGTTTCTATAACTAAACCATAGTCATCTAAATCACGGGTTAGTCTTTCTTCGGCTCTATTTACCATATTTGGCACATAATCACTAAATTCCTGTGAATCGTTTTCACAGGCTTGTAAAATATCATTTACAAGATAAGTGTAATCAGCCATTAAAATTAACCGTAAAAAACTGTAATACTAGAAGCAGAAGCTGGTGCGGAAACAGATACAAGCCCATCAGTACGAATACCAAAATCTGACCAATCAAGATAAGCTGTACCGCTTACATCAAACTTAATAATGCTGCCAGCAGTAGAACCTAATGGTGTTGTTGATGTACCATCTAAAACATATGTACCGGAACCAACGGCATGAATAGCACGAATACGAGTATCAACAACTGTTACACTTGTTGTAATATCAACAAGAACACCACTCCCAACTAAATAAGAAGAACGAATATTGGTGGACACTATTGAATCTCCTTTAATATAAAAAAATAAAGTAAAAGTATATTAATGTTAATTATAATCGTGATATTCAATATAAACAAACCAAAAGAAAAGAGGGTTCCTATTACTAGAAACCCCCTTAACTTTATAGCTTAAACGTAAGCTACTGGCCTATTAGGAAGAACCAGAAGCACCACGCCATTGACGCCAATCACTCCAGCCGAAAGCATAACGCTCACGAGCCTTGAAGCGCATATTGCCGGTGTCAAAATCAGGCTCCATCTTGGTTTGAAGAGGAACACGAGTGAACATCTTCGTACCATTTGGAACGTCGGTCTTGAGGAACCAAGCATTGGTATCAGTAAAGCGACGGTTTACATAAAAACCATCAGAAACAACTGACATATGACGAACAGCGTTGATGTTGTTTTGTGCATATGCAGATGAACCACCGGCAACAGTTGTACCGGGGCTGTTTAGAATCTGATCAGCGGTGAATACAAGATCAGAAGGAACATGGAGTGAGCGGGTTGAAGCGCCAATTAGAATACCACGATCATCCTTAATCTTGGTTACTGCAATGGTTGCAGTTTCAAGAGCAGATTCTGAAAGGTCGGTGGCACCAATGCTGTTGGATTGGTTGCCAGCACCTACAGTTGGGTGAGATGCACTGATAAGAGGAACACCGTCACCACCGTTGTAGCTAGTTGAGAATGCATTGTTGAAAACGTCTGCAGCCTTAACTTGCTTGGTGTTTGCCATTGCACGGGCAAGTGCCTTGGCACGAACCTTTGCAAAGGTGTCATAAAGGTTATCTTCCATAGCTTCTTCAGTGATGGCGAAGGCAAGAGCAATGGTTTCCATTGTGTAACGGGCAGTGTACCCTTCTTGTGCTTCATCATACTGAACGGCTGCACCTTCTGACTTAGTTGGGGCAGAGCCGAAGCCGGTGAATAGAACTTCTTCTTCAAACGCACGATCTGAATTTTCCATTTCGAAGAGTACGGCATGTTCGTCGTTGACTTCACCGTATTCTGTACCGAAAATTTCGTTAAGACCGGGGAGAAGTTCCTTTGCGATACTTGAGCGATTAATAGCCATTTTTCATTCTCCCTAATTATTAACCAGCGGAAACGCCGACAGTTGTGTAAGCGTTTACGTGACGTTTAAAGATAACTTCAACTCGTGGGTTTGCATCGCCAAGAGCGTTACCGGGTTCCTTGTAGGCACCTAGAACAGTCATTTGACCATCATCATCACGAGTAGCAGCTTCTAGACCATGACCTGACTTACCTGTGTAAGTTGAGCCAGCGCCTAGAGTTACGTTGAAAGTTGTTGAATAAACATCACCAGCGGTAACTGACGCATCAGCTTGAACAATGAAAGTTGCATCTGGATCATCATAAACAAAAGCAACAATGTTTGATGCGGAAGTTGAAGCTGGCCAATAACGACCATAAACTTGTTCGCCATCCTTTGTGTAGTTGACGCCAGCAAATACACCGAAGATTTCATCGGTGGTTGTGGCTACAACTTCAATGTTTCCGGCATTCATAAGAACAAGATCACCAGTGAAAATATTCGTATTGTAAGCAGAGGCAATTGTGTACTCTGACATACCAGTTGAATTTGGTGCGGAACCTTTCTTACGTGAAGGACGGAAACCATCAAGAGCTTTACTTAGAGCCATTTGATTTTCTCCTATGTTATAAAATTACCACGAAAACGGCTGGTCAAAAATTTTTGTTTACTTAACCTTTTTGAAAATTAGGTAAACGTCCTTGAACAACCGAAGATTTACTTGCATTTGAAATTGGCATACGAGAATCTTGATGTTGTTGTAGTTGTGAATTAACTGCATCCATCATTTCTCGGCTGCGATTTTCATAGAATGCTTTACGGGCGTTTGCTTTAGCAGTTGGAATTTTTGCTAGAGCTAAGTCTCCACGACAGACTGTGCCACTATAACGACCCTCATCCTTCACGAAGGAATTGTGAGCAATTTCTGGAACTTCTTCTGGAGTTACGAATACCCAACCATCTTGAACTCGCTTACCGACATTTTGAATGTCATCCTTTCCTCGAATGGAAACGCGAATCCACCTTAGTGACATACCTTGATCTGCAAAACGATCTCGAACATCGTCTGGAATTGCAAGGTAATCTGGTTCTTCAAAAGTATAATCTTCGTATTCTCGTTGTTCAGTTTCTCTTGTTGACTCACTACGTGATTCTAGTATATTACGTGTCATTTTAAATTATCCTCCACGCTTCTTTGTTAATACTGTGGTATACTCTCCATCAGCTTGATCTGCGATAAGCTTTTGTTCTGCATACCGCTCAAGTGGAATACCCCACCGATTTGCCATTTCAATATCTCGCTTTGTAAGTTTGATACGATTTGATCGGTTTGTGCTGGGGTTAGTAACAGTGCGTGACGCTCCACTAACCACTTGAGAAGGCTGTTTAACGGAAGCCTTCGGTTCCGAATTTACTTGCTGCTCTACCTCTTCGGTTTCAACTTGAGCCTGTGCTTGAAATTTATTTGGAAATGAATTACGAAGTCGTGCATCCACTTCACTATAAAATTCATCATCTGAAGGATCAAATCCTTCGTCTTTTAACTGGGCATCAATAGCCAAAGCTGCAGCAGTCATTAGTTGGTCTTGTCCAAACCAAGAATTGTTCATCGCCCACTCAACTGCCTTTGGATCATAGTCTGCAGGATTAGGAGTTTGAACTTGTTGTCTAGCTTGTGCTTGAACAGGTTGTTCATTATTAGTTTCTAAACTTCTCTGATAATTTTCATATGTGTGTTTAGTATCAGAAAGTTTACTTAATTCAAATTCAGCTTTATTGAGTAGGCGTTGCGCCGATACAATCTCATCTGCTTCGCCACCCTCTAAGGCTCTACGATATGCATTTTCAGCTAACTTAATTTGTTCTTGAAGTTGAATTTCATTTGAATCTAAATTATTTTTAAATGATGAAAGTAACTCTGTATCTTTTTGACGTAATTTACTTTCATAGTCTGAAATTCTACGTTCAAGTTCCGAGATTTTATCTTCTCGTTCTTTTCGTTGCTTAATGAGTTGTCGAATACGTTTCTGTGCACCACTGGTTTCAATACCATTTAGTTCTGGTGTTTCAGTTTTTTCTTGAACCTGTGGTTTTTCTTGTTCTTCACTTTCTTGAGCTTGTTCTTGAGAATCATCTTGCTCAAGTTCATATTCAATTTTTGTTTCTTCTTTTTCTTTTTGAGTATTTAAATTCGCCCAATCAGAAACTTCTTCTTCTTCATATTCTACAGCCTTAGATTCAGCCATTTATTTTCTCTCTTTCTTTACGCCATTGCGAAATGGTCGGTTACGCTTTAATACATACTTCTAAAATACAATACTAAAACTAGTTATACAAATTGTTAATTAGATAAGTTATAGGAAGTATCAAGATCACTGGGATCATCTACCTTCATAATAACTTGATCATCAAATAATAATAGAAGTTTTACACCACGATACTTCATTTTAACACCAGCATGTTTACCATAGCAAACGTAGTCACCTACATTACACCACGGACCCTTTGGAAACTTATCCTTATCTTCATAAGCTAAGTCACCAAGAGCAATAACTTTTCCAACCGTTGTTAAATATGCAATATCGTCTTTCGTTGAATCGGGTAACAGAATACCACCCCTAGTCTTTGACTTAATAGAAACTGGCCTAACTAAAATATGAAAGCCAGTTAAAGTTGGAAGATGATCTGGATCGGGAACATCTCCATCCGCAATCCATTCATCATTTTTTAAAGCTTTACTTAACTGTTGATGTAACATTGTTTTTATTTAAAATCCTCTTCATCATCAAGTTTTAATCTTTTACTAATAATATCTATTGCTATATCAATGGCATTACTTAAACCATCAGAATAACCAACTAGATACCGATATTCAGAATAATCTGAAGCTGCACCTGATGCAAGAGAATTTATAACGGCGTTTCGTTTTTCTTCGATACCCCTTCGAATATCAGACGTAATTAACATTTTAAATTACTTAGCCTTGTTACCCTTTACTGGCTTTGGAGCTTCATAGGTTTCGGCTTCATACTTGCTTAGAATACCAGTTTTGGCACGAACGGAATAATTTTCAGAAGGAACCTTACTCCAATCACCTACGTCCTTACCATTTGATTTGTATGTAAATGACATTTAATTAATCTCCTTTTTTAATTTGTTCAATATTGACTTTATTCGTTTCTTTCATTTGCTGTTCTAATAGTTTTAGAACTGCCATTCCCTTCTGTAGATTTTCATTATCCGTTGTTTTAGACAACTCTGCAAGAATTTTTAGTGCATCCTGAGTTTGCTTTAGTTGACGATCCTTAGCTTTTTCTTCTCGATTGAGAAGATTGGAAGCACCTTCTACATAGGCTTCTAGAGCAAGTTCCTTTTCCTTTAGATCAAGCTCACGAGTCTTGATAATACTTGCTGCATTTTCCTTTGCCATTTGAGATTGAAGTTTACGCTCTTCAATATCCAATCTACGACCTTCCATCATAACCATTTGTTCTTCTGGAGATGGTGGAGCTTTAGCTGCTTGTTGATTTGCTACCAATACTTGCTGTGCAGCTTGAGCCATAATCTGTTCTACGACACGAGGATCAACATTCTCTTGACCTTGCATAAGTTGACGGGTTACACCATTCATTTGTTCTTGATATTTAAGAACTGAATGCTCTTGAATATTAGCAGCTAGAATTGGAGTAATCCGTTGCATGATTGGATTGGCACCATTTACTGGGTCTTGCATATAAGCCATCTTTACTTTGATATGAGCTTCATGATCTTGACCCGGAAAAGCTCGAATTGCTAAACCTTTAGATGCAGCTAAAATATCAGATACCGGATCAAGTGGTTTTGGTTGTGGCTTTTTAGGAAGGATCAAATCAATATTTGGAATATTTGCAGAACGTAGAATTGTTTTGTGTAGCTCTTCCGTATTATACATGCCTGAAGGGGCTTGCTGGGCCATCTGGAGTGCCATCTGAGCCATCATCATCTTATGGGCGGATGATGGAATATTTGGATCGGATACTGGAATAACATCAATACGACCATCAAAATCTTTTCGCATGATATTATCTTGACCTTGAGATACATCAAATGGATAGTATTCAGGCATTGACTCGTAATTGATACGAGCTAGAATCTTTAGTTCTTCCCGTTGTGAGTGATGTAGCCGTTTATGGACTGCAGTAAAGAACTTACTTGAGGCTTCAAGTAAAGCCATTGTCGTTCCGACTGGACCATAGGAAGCTGCATCGCTAATAACCTGTTCCGTATTGTCTGCAAACTTTTGACCTGATGCCGCTACAAATTGAAGCATTTGATAAAGAGTTTGAGAAGGTTCCTTATATGGAAGTGGAACAATTGATTTACTTAGATCAAGACCTGTAGCTTCAACTTCCTTGAACTCGCCGGGAGCAATTGGATCATCGTCACCTGAAATTCGAACACCCTTAGCTCTGAAACCGGCGGGAAGGTTTGCAAACTGCCCAGCATCAATTAGACTACGCATTGCAGATGTAGCGGATGCGGTTAGATTTCCTAACATATGAATATAACCAATACCATAGAAACCAAGTGCAGGAACAAAACGATAGTGAGCAAAGAATAGCTTCTTGTTTCGTTGTGGATCATTCATATCGTAGTTTCTACGAATTGAAAGAACTGCACTGCTATCTAAATCTACAGTTACAATATAAGGTAGGGTTAGATCAGTTTCATCCTCTAAGCTTTCAATATCTAGATAGCAATGCTGTTCTAGAAGTGTGTACTGACCATCAAAGTCTGAGTTGGTGGGAGACACACCTGTAACTGCATTCATCTTTGTACGTAGTGCCGATAGTTCAGGAATCTTTGGATTATTAATTAGTTTATCGGAAGCTGCATACATGCCGCCTGAAATCTCACGCTCTAACTGAATTGGACTTTTATACAGAACCTGAGTATAACGATCTGCAGTTCGTAGGTTCATTGCAAAGTTAGAAACTACAAACTGATCAATTGGAACAAACTCACTTACTGGGCGTTGTAAACCACTATCATAGTAGACCTTCTTAAATGAAGAACCAAATAGTGGGAGATGGAAAAGCATACGTTCCATCTCATCGAAGTATTCAGGCATAAGTTCTGTAAGTTGATAGTTCATGTATTCTTTGACACGAACTGCTTGTTCTTCTTTTTCTGGAGTTGTCTTACCTACAACCTGAGTTTTTACTGGACCGCCAGCAGGGAATAGTTCTTGAATTGCTTTTGACTGAAATGAAACTGCTGATTCAATTAAAAGTGGATGGACTGCAGTACATGCACCTTGAAATGGTTCATTGGTTTCTTCTAGCTTTAAACCTAGTAGATCAAGACCATTGGTAAACATTTGTTCCCATTCTAGACGGGATTCTAAATCTGCCTCATAGGCTTTGATAACTTGATCTGCAATATAATCTTGAGTATCTTGATCTAATTCTTCGACTAGGTTTCTGTAAAATCCAGTTGGATTGCTGTAGTTAATTTCAGGATTGTCACCCTCTTCTACATTAAACTCAACCATGATGCTGCCGTCAGTATTATCAAATTCCATACGTGTTTCAGTAGATACATCTGGATCACTTGAAACAGCTAACTCTATAACATTGCTGTCATTCATCATGTTATTTTGAAATGGGTTTCTTTCTACAGCCAATTGATTTCCCCTTTTTTTATAAAATAAGGTAACTTAAAAAAATATGTATGTTTAAAGTATAGTAAAAAAATAGAAATTACACAAGTTCTACTTAAACTCGCCAGTATGCACGTTTTCTTTTTTTGTATGTATTACTATATTGAAAATCATCATTGGCTACATCTTCTGGATGAATTAAGTTCCAACTGTCTCGCATATAAATAATAGCCATTGTCATGCAGTCAACCATATCGTCATGGGCTGCATTGGGAAACTGAATTGCTTCATCGTACAAAGCTTCAGCCCATTCTGTATTTGGTATCCAAACTTTTCCCGCTTCCATAAATGGAGATGCGGCGTAGACCCGTGATACCTTATCTCTATCTGGCATATACTCTAAAACTGGAATGCGTGTTCTTCGCATATCCTGTATGAGAGACTGTCCACTTGCTTTCTTTTCAATGACACAAACATCTGGATTGTATTCCTTATACATATCCTGTGCCAATCGTCGTAACTCTGGGTATTCAAATTTACCAAATACATTGGAAAGAAGAATTAGATTACCATCTACTCTTTCTCTTCCTGTTTCTTGATCAGTCTCAACAGAACCAAAGATACCCCATGTTTGTATAACGCTATTGTCTGCAGAAGCTTTTGTGCTGAATGCAGTATCATAAGTTTGAATAATAAGATCACATGGAGGGGCATCTTCATATTCCCAGATTTTAAACCATTTCTTTTTAATGATTCCACCCTCGTCTGGTTGAGGGTTCTGCATATACAATGCATTCCAGTATCTGCTTCCGTTTGAAGCTTTAATTTCCTGTTCATCAATTCTAAGAACTTCATCTGGTTTCCACTCTGGGAAATACGAAGAGCCTACTGGTAAATTCAGAAGTTGAGATGATTCCTCATCCAACCATGCCGGGATTCGAATAACATCCCATTTATTCTGTAATTCAACTTCTTCCTGTTGTTTCAGTAACCAACCACAAAGATCATCAAAGTGGTATCTCGTATTGATAATAATAATTGCACCATTAGGCATTACACGAGTTCGTAAGCCTGATGGATACCATTCCTTGATATACCTTCTGCCACTTTCACTAATGGCATCTTCTTCTGACATTACATCGTCCAACAGTGCAATGTGTGCACCCCGACCTGCAATCTGACTCCTTACACCTGCAGCGTAGTAAGACCCATTCTTATTGGTTTTCCATTTACCTGCAGCCTTAACGTCTGATCTTAACTTGACACCATTAAACATTCTATCGAAATCTTCGGAGTTTACAATGTCACGAACAGACCTGCCAAAGTCAGATGCCAATTGGTCTGAGTGAGAAACTGACATGATTTCATGAGAAGGATTTCTACCTATGTACCATGCTGGAAATAACTTGGAACAAATTACAGACTTGGAAGAACGAGGAGGAAGAAAGACCATCAATCGTTTACATTCACCATCTACAACCTGCTGTAGCTTATGGCATAGAACCTGAATGTGTCTGCCCATCTTAAAGTCAGGAACTAACTTAGGTGCTTCCTTTCTTACAAAAGTAAGGAAGTCCTCATTTGCTTTCTTTTGAGAGTATGTCTTTAATGCATTCTTTAAATGATTAAATTTAACTAATGTCTCATTGGATACTTCTTCTTTCTCTATATCCTCTGCTGTTTTTAGTTTTGGATAAAATAACTTTTTCTGAAGAAGCTTTAGAGTATCCTTTGGTACTGTATCTATAATATCATTTTCAGGTGCAATTCGTTCTGCCTGTTTACGTTTGTTTCCAGAACGAGCATTCTTAGACTGTTTTGTTCTTGGCATTTTAAGAAGATTTCACTACATCTATAATTTTCTGATCTGAGAATCCCTCGTCATTTTTATGAGTTTCAATAAATGCATGCCGCATAATCTGTAAACTCTCTAAGGTTTCAGCTAAAGAATTTCTTAACATTTCACCTAGAGGTGTTGGTCTTACTAATGCTGGAGTATAAGCTACAATCTTAGTTAGCTCATGCATCATATTCGATAAAATTTTAGCTGAAGCTAATGAAGTGACAACTTCATTCCTATTCATAATGTTTCTGTAGTCTTTAACATTCTCGTTACCCGTTATTGCTGATGCAATTATCATAGCATCCTGAATGTCATATGAGTCAAAGTCTTTTTGTAAATCTCTTAAAGTACTATTGTCTGTCATTTATAGATTGTTACCTTTTTAGGTTTACATATAAAAGAACTTTAACCCACATTTACATGGTAGACCAAAAAGACCAGAAAGACAAGAGTAAAATAAATTTGTGTAGGTAAATAAATTATGATACCCTACCCCTATTGAGGGGGACTGTTATAGACTGTTAAAGACTATTAAAGATTTTAAAGTTAATTAATAATAATAAATAATAAATAATAATAATAAACAGTCTTTAATAGTCTTTAATAGTCTTTTAAAGAGGGATGCCGATAAGTTTAAGGAGAGTATGCCGATAATTCTTGATTATATACCCCTAGTTTTTTTGTAATTATTTTATATAGGCAATGCAGAAAAAAACATAAGGGGGGTATTTTTAGATTTTTAAAAATTACGATGTTCATATGATGATGATCCGTAATTTTTTGAAAATATGTCTGGGGGGTGTATATATACATAAGACATGCGCCTGCTTTTTTTGGGCTGGGTGTTGCAAAAATACCACAGTAAACTGTGGCAAATTTATCACAGTACTTTGCCTTCGGCAAAAACAACACTAAAGTGTTGCAAAAATGTCACAGTCCTCGATTAATCCGAAGGATTATTTGCCGAGTGTTGCAAAATTGTCACGGCTTAGAAGTTAGACCTCACGAGCTTTTTCAAAGCTCCCTTAGCCTAACCAAAGCTTTGAAAATACTACGTATTTCCCCGCTTACACCACCTTGCCACGCAAGCCAAACCGTAAGCATAATGCACAGGGTTTCGACAAGGCGATGACGAGACGGCTCATCATCCCTGAAAGGTATTAGTATGTAAGTTAGTTCTTACGAACTTACATACTAATACTTTCAGTAGTAGGTTTTGGCAAAATCCAGCAACCCTGAAATTTGACGGTTGACAACAAAAGG
>LSRR01000249.1_pt1 | contig 13003 bp, 24 predicted proteins | sample 1162981 | NCBI WGS metagenome assembly LSRR01 (sample SAMN03256433, study PRJNA305521) | marine metagenome | biome: Estuarine; feature: Estuary; material: Brackish water; isolation source: iron chloride precipitation of viral particles from surface water samples | place: USA: Chesapeake Bay ... | reverse complement strand
TCGTAGGCCTGCACGTCAGAGCCGATAGCCACGCCGAGGTTGGTCCTAGCAGTGGCAGCGTCTGACGCGCCTGTACCGCCGTCAGCTACCGTAATATCTGTAATTCCAGTTACCGAGCCACCAGTGATGGATACGCTGTTAGAGTTCTGAGTAGCGATGGTCCCAAGACCAAGGTTTGTGCGTGCAGTACCAGCATCGCTAGCGCCAGTGCCACCGTCAGCTACAGCAAGATCCGTAATTCCCGTTACGGAGCCACCCGTGATATTGACAGAACTCATGGCCAAGTTGGCCGTAAAATCAGAGACCGCGGCTCCCGCCCCCGCGCCGTCGGCATAGATCAGCTTGGTGTCGCCGTTCGCAACGGTTACGTTTGCGCCGCTACCCTGCGAGAAAATCGCGGACTGACCCGAGTTGTTGTAGACAAAATAGAGCTTGTCTTGGTCATTTGGGCTAATAGTGATGGTGTTTGTGCCAGAAGGCGAACCGCCCAAAACCAGCACTTTGTACATACCATCAGACAAAGTACCGTCGGTGGTCGTAAGGGTATGGGTAGTTCCACTCAGCGAAATTGCGCCGACGCCGTTAATGGCGCGGTCCACAATGTCCATGTTGACATTGACGGTATCACCCCATGTACCGGATTGGTCTCCGGTAGCGGGCTTCTCAATGCCCAAGTTAGAAGTATAGGATGAAGTCATCGCCTTGTCCTTATGCCGCTATTTGTACCCAATCAGGTGTTTGACTTGGTGTAATCGTCCCCCAGTCGGTATTTTGGTCGGGAATTATGGTTCCCCACACCGTGACTTTACCAGAAGAACCCGTTGCGGACAAACCACTTACTTCGATGTCCGCATCGCCCGTGACCGTTACGGAACCCACGTTTGCTGTTGCAGAAAGGCCCGTAACAGGTACATCGGAGCCCGCCCCCTCAACAACGGTTACTGATCCAACGATCCCCGTTCCAGAAGTACCCGTAACCGCAACATTAGTGTTCGCCGCTACAATTACAGTGCCAACAGAACCTGTTGCGGAAAAACCTGTAACCGGAACATCAGAAGCCGCCGCAACCGTTACCGACCCGACTCCCCCCGTTCCGGACACGCCAGTAACCGCAAGAACCTGATCCGTCTGAACCGAAACAGTACCAACCGCACCCGTGCCGACCGCACCCGTGACCGGTACATCCGAAGCAGCGGTGACAGCGACACTGCCTACGGAGCCCGTGCTGGAGAGGCCTGTAACAGGAACATCAGAAGCCGCCGCAACCGGTACCGACCCGACTCCCCCCGTTCCGGACACGCCGGTAACCGAAAGAACCTGATCCGTCTGAACCGAAACAGTACCAACCGCACCCGTAACCGAAAGGCCCGTAACGGGGACATCCGAAGCAGCCGTAACCGAAACGGTCCCGACCGCGCCAGTACCGGTAACACCGGTAACCGCAAGAACCTGATCCGTCTGAACCGAAACAGTACCAACCGCACCCGTGCCGGAAACACCAGTGACCTCCACAAAAGTCGGTAGCGGTATAACAACGGTCCCGACAGCGCCGGTAGCTTCCTCTCCCGTGACCGAAACATCCGCCGCCGCAGAGACCGTCGCCGTCCCGACGGTTGCCGTCCCGGCAAGACCCGTGACAGCGGTGTTCGCATCCGCCGTTACAGAGACAGAACCAACTGCACCTGTTGCAGAAAGACCCGTGACAGCGGTGTTCGCATCCGCCGTTACAGAGACAGAACCAACTGCACCTGTTGCAGAAAGACCTGTAACAGACAAAATCTGCTCGGTCTGGACGGATACCGAACCGACGGCACCTGTTGCAGAAAGACCCGTTTCTGGGACAGTAGCGCCCGCAGATACAGTTACGCTACCTACAGAAGCGGTAGCGGAGACCCCGGTTACCACAACAGGTAACGGGGTGCTCCACGGCCCCTCTGACCACGTACCTCGACCCCAGCCGTTTATATTTGCCACGGCTACAGGCCCCTAACTAAGCGATACGAATAATCGCGTTACTCGCGTCGGCGGTCGGGAACTGAATGGTAAAGTCCCCCGCTGTCGAAGTCTTATCGCCGCCAAACGCCAGAACCACCACAGAGGGATCGCCCGCTGCCGTATCGTTGTAGATCAGAGCACCGTTGGCCGTGATGGTGGCCGACGAGAAGGTCAGATCCGCAAAATCGGTCAGCGCGGTCGTACCGCTGGTCGTCGGGGTGACGTTAGTCAGAGTACCGCCGCCTGCGCTATACCCGGTGCCGCTGGCCTCATTCGTCGCGGAATAAGCCGTTGTGGTCGCACCCAGCGTGGCCGAACTGGTATACAGAGCCAGCTTGAAGGTGTTACCCGTCGAGGCGGTGAAGTTATGCGTGCCCGTCATTAGTTCTTTCTTAAACGACGTACACATTGCCTGCGTGATTGCCATTAGAGCCTCCTTACAGCTTCAGCAAGATCAGGGTGCCCTGCGTCACACAGAGCGTTGTAAATTGTAGTTCTATCACTCTTGATAGCCTCCCGCATATAGAAAGCTACAACCTTCTCCATGTGACGTTGAAAGGCGCGAGCTTGATCGCGGAGAGCCGGATGAGCCGTATCTGAAACAGAAATCAGCTTTTCCACACACCTCTCGGCTACCTCGTCCGGGGAAAAACCTCGGTTTTCCGTGGTTTTCACCGTTACGATGGGTTCTTCTGGGACACTTACTTCGAACTTAAACATCAGACTTTATCCCGGACAATCAGACCTGTGCGATACGCATCGGTATCTTCGATGGCTTCGCCGTAGTTCTTCAACTGACCCAAGCTGTTAACAAACTGCTGGGCGTAGTTCTGGATCACGTCAGGCTCACCTTTCATAAAAGTATAAGCCTCTACGAGGCTGCCATACAGCATCGCAACAGGAGCGTTTTGGCTCAACCACGTCGTTCCAGAGTCGCCCTGCGTCGTCAGGCTGGCGGGGCGATACAAGTAATGGAGTTCTACGCTGTAGTCCGCATCTGGGGTGGGGGCCAAGATAAAGTTATTTACGTCGAAATAGCCGTAGTACTTAGGCGTTCCCGTCGAGGCTGAATTGGGGTTGTAGGACTGCAAGAAGTTCACGTCCTTGTACAGGAGGAACTCCTTGTTCGACCCGTTAACCACCGACATAGAGTACGGCGCAAGAAAGTCTGTCGGAGCGGCCAGATACTGGTTACCCGTTGTAGCGCTACCAGATGCGTTTTTACGAAAAACCGTAAGCTGAACACCCTTGAGGATCCGCTCCTCGGTGTTCCGAATGAAATTATCAAGGTTGTTGACGAAGGTCGTTTCGTCGTTTTCCGTATAATCCTGAATAGCTTGTTTGAGCTCAGAGTAGGTATAGGTCATGTCGTCACCACAGTCACAAAGCCAACGCTAGAGACAAGGTGCGTATCTACACCTCGGTCGGGAAACCCACCCCCACCGACCGGCACATCCATAGGTTCTACACGATCAGGCCGAGCGTTCTTCAAAGCCTGCGGGTCCGTAACGGGTGGATACGGGTATAATTGCGGATGCTTGGGCTCGTACTCATCCTTGCCCACCAGCAGGCCATTCCACTCTTTTCGCATGTCCTGATAGCGATAGCGCTGACCAGAGCGGTCAGAAATAGCGTAAGAGTTTTTTCCTGTGGCGAACTTAGGCATAACCGCTACCTAAGATACTGGTAAGCGGGTTCAATAGTGAACGAGGCCCGGTCCCGGTCTTCCTGAATGGCCCGCTCCATCTCTTCCTCGTATACGGCCTTCAAAAGCTGCACACGCTGCGGAGAGCGTTTGATAGCGATGTAGTAAGCCAGCCCGGCTGCAAGACAGGGGTAAAAGCGGAAGGGCACGTCAAGCGTATTGGTAAACGTGTCCGCGTCATCCATACGCGTCAGGGCGTCATAATACAGAACGTCAGTGCTGTTCTCAGGGATCGGCCAGATCTTAAGGTTAGGGTCGATCTGGCGGTCCAAGAAAAACTGTGAAGGGCGTCCCTGCGTCGTCTTCGTAGGAATAGTCAGGTACTCTTCACGGCTAAGACGGTCCAAGGAGTAGTCCGTCCCATCCCGACGAACCACAACGGACAAAATGTCGATGACATCCGTGCCAATCGTGTATTCGCCGTCGCCCTGTGTGAGAGCCTGAGAGCGCTGCGCGATGGTCCACTGGTTCAGGCCGCGGTTAGCCCACTCGGCCAACATAAGGTTAAGCGAACGCTTTGCGGTCTTGAGATCGTACCCCGTACGAACTTCAAGGCCACAGCGCTCAAAGGCTTCTTCGATGTAGTCAGATACATCGAGTTCGAAGTCGGTGCTCCCCGAGACCGCCATCAGCTAGTTCACTTTCCTTTTTTGACCATGCCGCCGCCACGCATCTTCTTGACCATGCCGCCGCCACGCATCTTCTTAACCATACCCCCACCGCGCATCTTCTTAACCATGCCACCGCCACGCATCGTCTTGACGGGGCCACCGTTGCCGAGCCGGACTGCGGGCTTACTTGGTTTCATAGCCATTTTAATCTCCTATCAAACGCCGATACAGACGTTCTCGTCGCGCATAAATATCCGAAGCATTTGTTTCTGCTTCATAACCGTCATAGTACCCTTTTTCTTTCAGCTTGTCTGCCGCTTCTTGGAGCTTTGAAAGCCTCTGGATAAAGGTAATTGCGTACTCTTCCTCTACCAAGGGATGGAAAGTACCACTATCAAGTTGTTCGTCTGGGTCGTCGGAAGGATGGAAACCCATAACCCACATATCTCGATCAATGAAAAAACCTTCCGAAATGGCGTCGTTCAGGTCATCCAAGTACTGATGATATGCGTCGGGGTCTTCCCGAAACACCGTTTCCACCAGCATCACAACGTCGTACCGATCCTCAAACTCCGAAAGCACCTTGTAAAGCGTCTGGTATCCAGACTCGTGCTTGAACAAAATAAGAACCTTGTCTTCTTCCCAACTCTTCCGGGCATACGGACACGGCGGCAGATTGTTGAAGATGGGAGAGGCTTTTTCAATCGCGTGCTCAGACCAAGCCCGGATTTCCGTACAAATGTCCCGCTCAAGCCCGACCGTAAACTCCATCACGCATACCGTGTCTTCTTGCGGCGACCGCTCATCACGGCACCACAGCCCTTGTGGAAACGGCGATCCCCAACAGCACCGCCAGCCTCCATACGCTTTACGGTCGCAGCTTTCGTATTACGGACAAACTGCTTTCCTTTAGAGCCTTCACGCTTTTTCTTACTCGCAGTAGACTTGCGCTCACCTTTGCTGAGACTTTGCGCTTTGCTGCGAGGAAGGCATCGGTCAGGGTTTTTCTTATTTTTAGAAGTACCGCATTCACCCGCGATATTCCCCGAGCTATCAATCCGAACCCAGTCTTCATCAAGCCACTCCTGAAGTTTACCTTTAGCCACTTTTCTTCCTCCGCTTCTTGGAAGACTTGGCGTAGTTTGGATCTTTACAGTATTTCGAAGCCGCCAGATTAGCGTAGGCTGACGGGTATTTGTCAAAGGTGCGCTTTGCCCAAGCTTTACCCTCGGGACAAATTGTGCCGCCCTCTTTCTTGCGTACCACGCCGCCCTTACGCATCCTTACGGGCTTACAGGCACCGGCTCCAAGGTTAACGCGGCTCTTCATGCTAAAAACGCCATAACGGCACCCACGACTGCTATCAGCAAAGCCGCCAACTGTAGGGTGATACCGCCCAGAATCATCCAAACCTTCTTGTCCAGAGACGCTACGTCCTTTTCAATGTGAGCAAGATGATTTGTCTCTAAACGGTGAAGGATGGCTTCGATCACCGTGACTTTCTTGTCAATCTCTTGGAGGTCAGGCTCAGACATCGTATCACCAAGCCTTACAGGACCAATAACGGGCGCTAAACTTGTCTTTGGCGGTATCGCAGGAATGACGAGCGCGGAAGTTTTTCTTGCGTCCCGGCTGATCTTTTTTGATCGACATGTTTGGATCGCCAAATCGAACCAGTTTAATCTCGGTGCCCTTCTTAGCAAGAACCGCACTTTTCTTGTTTTTACCGGGAGTGCGCTTGGGCTTGTTAAACCCCGCAAACGTCTCACCGCGATAGCTGATACGCCCTGAAGGAAGCCGCTTAACGTCCTTGGTGGTAGCCATCAGAGGGTATCCCCATTCCTAATATAGGTCATATCAAGAGTAGCCGAGGCAGTAATTGTGCCACCGGCGGAATCAGCTACGGCACGAACTTCAATATCTGTTTTTTCTGTAAAAATAATGGGGTTCCAATATGGAATGTTGGTTGAGTTATTGGCTAAAGTTACCCGGTCTCTAACATTGAAGACCCCGCCATTCGGTCGTGAGACCAACGTAAAAATAGCAAATTTGCCCGCAGAAGAAGACGCTGAAACATCTTTTTGGTGGAGATAAGCCGTGTAGCCCACTGGAACAGTCCAAAGACACATAAGCGTCTGGTTATCCCCGATAGCAACGGTGGCATATTTAGTTGCGGGAACGCCGCCGGAGGGAGTGGCCTCCGTTCCCACATACAAAACGCCCGCATTAGCTCCACCAGAACCTGCGGTGTTTACAACAATGCGATTGACGCGATACCAGTTGAAAGCACCGTTTAACTGGACCCCGGTTTGACCGTTTAACGAGACTGTTACGCTTATCTGCTCAAAATCAGCGTCCAATCCATAAACCGTGGCTGTTCTAGCGCCGGTTCCAGCCGCTGTGTCATCTGCGGAACTGCTAGAGATATACATGGTAGAGGCTGAAGTGGGGTACACATAAAGGCCCCCTTCCGACCAAATGGTCTCGTCTGAGGCTCCAATACTGGAGTTATACCCAAATTTGTGAATAAATTCGTGATACGCGATTTGTCCACGAGAAACTTGGAGCTCAAATGGCTCGCTTGTCCCAACGCGAGATATGGAACTTACTTCACGAGCCATTTGGCTGCCCCTAACTAAACTGCTTACGCAGATAAAGGATAACAGTGTACGTGTCGGCAGCCGTGGCCCCAACAGTCGTAAACTTGATATCACCATTTTTACCAGCACCGGCGTTATTAGTAAGTCCGCCGAATATGGTATAGTCGTGGTTCCCGCTCTGGTTCTCGCCCAGTTCAATGCAGAACTGGTCAGAGGTGGCATCCCAAAGGATCTGCACCTTCATACCAATGCACTGCCACCAGATACGCTCAATAACGACGCCAGAACAGGTGTCGCCATCCGCGCTAGAAGCAAGAGCGGATACATCCACTTTAGTTACAGCGCTCTCGCCAGTTCCGTCAGAAACATTGGTGAATTTTATCACCGCATATTTAGGACCATCGGCGAGAGTCTGGGATGTTACCGCATCAGCCATTGTTTATCCTCTCTTACTGATCGGAGAACGCAGGCGCAGTAGCTCCTGTGACAGAACCCCAAACGTACCAATTAGTGCTGTCTTTAGCCACGATGTTCACGACCGCAGAACCCGGCACATTGACCTGAAGCTTGCTGTTGGAGTTGCCGTCAGAAAAAACAACAGAAGCAGCGCCATCGTCAGTGTCGTTAAAGGCGACATTGCCAATGAAATAGTTGGTGTCGGAACCTGAGTCTACGATGAAGTCTGTGGCGTCTGCCGCCGCACCACCGTAAACAAACACAAAATTAGCACCGGCAACAGGGCTCGGAAGGGTGTAGGTGTTGTCCTGACTACCGTCGGGAACAACGAGAACACGCCCGCTGTGCGTTGCGTTGGTAAGGGTTACGTCGCCGTCGCTCAAAGCAACCGGAGCGCCGCCGTAGGTGGAAATTTCGGTGACCGCTCCTGTGGTGGAGCTTTTGCTAATGGACTTAAATCCATTTTCCGAGCGCACCGGGCCCGTGAAGGTCGTGTTAGCCATGTCATTCTCCTGTCTTGGCTAGAGTCAACCGTTTGTTCGGTTGTCAGGTGAGACTCATCTTACAAAAAAAGAAAGGGCGGCACAAGGCCGCCCTTCCAAAAGCCTACAGGCTCTGCAATTACGCAGCGCCAGCAGTACCGAAGACCGCACGCCAGTCCGAGACGCCGAAGCTGTAACGCTCACGGGCCTTGAACCGCATGTTGCCGGTGTCGAAGTCGCCTTCCATCGCCGTCTTGATCGGAGAGCGATTGAAGTACTTGAAGCCGTTCGGGGCGTCCGTCTTAATGAAGAACGCATCCGTGTCGGTGAGGAAGTGGTTGACCACCGCACCTTCCGGAAGCATGCCCATCGACTTCATGGCGTTCGTGTCGTTATCCGCCGTGCCCGAACGCAGGTTCGAGTTGATAACACGCTCGGCAACGAACTGAAGCTCTTTCGGAATGATGAGCTTCATGCCACGAACGGCGATCTTCAGACCGCGCTCGTCAGTCAGCCCAGCAATGTCAATCAGCATCTGCTCAAGCGAGGTCTCATTGAGATCCGAAGCAACAGAAAGCTGGTTGCGCTGGTTGCCCGACAGGCTGGGGTGAGCGGACGAGCAAAGCGCCGCGCCATCGCCAACCGGGAAGGACGTGCTGAAGGCGTTGTTGAGGATGGACGCAGCCTTGATCTGCTTGGTCTGGGCCATAGAGCGGGCCAGAGCCTTGGTGTAGCGCGAGGCCAGACGATCATAAAGATTGTCTTCGATGGCTTCTTCCGTGATGGAGAAGGCCAGCGCGATGGTCTCGTGCGTATACCGAGCAGTGTAGGTCTCCTGCGCGTCGTCAAAGTTGATGGCAGTGCCTTCACCCTTGACCGGCGCAGTGCCGAATCCACCGAGCATCACCTCTTCTTCGAAGGCGCGGTCCGAGGACTCCTCTTCGAAGATTTCAGCGTGCTCGTTCTCGTAACGATCATATTCCAGCCCGAACAGTGCATTCAGGCCGGGTTCTAGCTCTTTCGCAAGCTGTGCGCGAGAAATAGCCATTTAATTAACCCTCCTAAATGCCGGTCGAGTCAGCGGTGGTCTGGGAATCAAACCGTCGCGTACCCGCATTGAAATGAGCATTCAGTCGAACGATCATCGGGATACCAGCAGCAGTGTAATCGCTGTTAGCCTCGTCATCGAGGATACCAACGATACGCAGCGGCAGAGTAGCCGTGGTCGCAATCGAAGAAACGCTCAGAGCGCCATTGGCGGAACCCGTGTCCGTGCTACCCGTGCGGGCAGACGTACCGAGCGAAGCGTTGGCGAATACTGCCGCCAGAGCCGTTGCACGGTTGGTCAGGGATGCGTCAGAGGCAACCTTGAAGAGCTGGTTGGGGTTATCAGCAACAAACGCCTTCACCGGATAGTTGGTGTCAACGCTCACGCTGCCCGAACCGGGCCAGTAGTTAAGGAAGACCGGCTTTTTCTGAACCGAGTCCTGATACTCAACGCCCATCAGGACACCAAGCGCCTGCGTAGTACCACCAGCCGTGTCACCGGCCTGATCGATCACGCCCGCAGCAAGCGGAACAACAATCGAGTACTGATAGATCGCATTGGTGTTGTTAGAAGCGATCTCGTACTGGGTCACACCAGTCGAGTTAGCACCGCTACCAACAAGCCCGATAGGACGAAGACCGTAGGCAGTTTCCTGATTTGCCATAGTAGGTTTCTCCTAAAGGGGCGGTCACGCCTTGCGTGGGCCGCCGAAGGTTACACGAGATTGACGATCAGGCTTGCTAATCGTCATCGTTGAATGTGCATTCTCGCGCATCATGTCAGAATCAACAGCTTGCATCTGGTCGGCATTCCGCTGGCGGAAATACTCGTTCCGTTCTGCAATCGTCTCAACCGGCATGCGGGCAAGAAGCAAGCCACCCACACCAAACACACCTTCGTATTTACCCGATTCGATTACCGGAGCTTCAAAGTCCGGGTATTCATCCTGACGTACAAGTTCCCAGCCTTCACGGAGCTTGGCGCTGATGTTCTTTCGATCATCAAAGCCACGCGTCTCCGCTCGGATCCAGCGATGCTTGTAACCGTCCGGGGCGGGCGGTGCGTCCAACATGGACGGTGGAGCCCACGGCTTACGCCGTTCCGTAGCACTCCGGGTTTCTCGCGTGCGGGAGGTACGCTTTACCGAGGTCTCACCTTCGTTTTCAACTTCAGACATAGCTTACTCCTTCACGTATTTCGCGTATTCTTCAATCGGCACACCCAATTTCTTCGCTATCGCGACTTGGCTAGGGGTGAGTCTAACCTTCTTCCCACTACTGCGCCCAGAACTTCCGCGGGATACAGAAGCAACCGTCTGTGCGGGCCGTTTGCTTCCCCCGTTAGATTTTAGCTTATGGGGGAACTCGTCCGCCATACGCCGATCTAATTCAGTATAGTAATCATTGCTCGTTGGGTCAAATCCCTCTTCTTCCACCAATTTCTTATGGATTCCGAAGGCGGCGTAAGTCATCGCCTCATCCTGACCAAACCAAGCGTTGCGCGACGCCCACTGCTCCGCCTGCGGATCAGGGCGTTTCGGCTGGGGACGCTGCTGCGGCTGTGCTGCCGCCATCTGCGCCTGCTGTTCTGCCTGCTGCCGCATGCGGTCCTGCTGCATCTTGGCCTGTTTGGCGCGGTCGTTCTCTAAAGCCAGAGACGTAAGCTTACGCTGGGCCTCAATAACGCCGTTTGTATCGCCAAGATCAATGGCACGAGCCAGTTCCTGCTCGGCGGTCGCGACCTGTGTCTCAACGCGGCTGCTGTATTCCTGAACATAGTTGTTGTCCAGAGCATCCATGCGCTTACGAAGCTGCTCTGCTTCGCTCTGCACCTGACGAGCATAGTTGAGCGCCTCTTCGCGCTCCCGCTCGGCAGACCGCATCTTCTTGGTCAAACGATCAATACGCTTCTGTACCGCGCTTTCGGCCTTGTCAAAACGGTCGTCAGAATCGTCCGACTCGGCGGCTAGCCGGGCTTCTGGGGAGTCTTGCTCCTCGACCTCGACCTCGACCTCGATGTCCGCGTCTTCCGGCACGCCATCATTCTCAATCACATTCTCATCAGTCATTTCGCTCTCCTAGAAATGAAGAATATCTTCGGGCTCAAGGATCTTGGCCAGAACTTCGTCGTCATTCAGAAGACGAACCTCACCACCATCGATCTTGAACCGGGAACCCGCATAACGGGCAAACATGACCCAGTCTTTTTCCGCGCACCACGGTCCGGTGGGGAACTTTTCAGGGTCTTGGTACGCAAGGGGGCCGACCTTCAGGACGTAGCCGACCTGTGTGGAAACAGTCTGTTCCTCAACGGCTTGGTCTGGAAGAATAACGCCGCCTTCTGTCTTGCCCTTACCCCGATAGGGGAGGATCAAGATACGCCAACCCGTGGGGGTCGGCAGGCGTTCTAGGAGGGATTTCCCGATGGCATCGGGATTGAGAATCTTCTCTTTACGGTCTTCGTAAATAGAAGAAAGACCTTCCACGCCAGCTTTTGCGGCGTCAAGGTCCACTTTGTTAGCCTTAGTCAATGCTTTGCTCCTGTTTGTCTAGCAGGCTCTTGAGTTCCTGTTCAACGTGATCTAGGCCCTCTAAGGTGCCCATGAGCTCACGATAATGCTCCATGTCCTTCACGTCGTTATACTGAAGGATATCAACGATATACTCTCTCCTTTCCCGGATAATCCGAAAGGTGGCTTCTGCAAAAAATATCTCATCCATGTGTTACCGCATCTCTTCTGATATGCTCACATGGTCTCCTAGCATGTCAGATATATTCTGTCACTAGGTATTTGATTTTATTTAAGCAAGAGCTCTAATTCTCTTAACAAGACGGTCTGCGCGGTTCGTAACCTGCCTATACCAACGGCTGTCCACCATTTCGTCTGCGGCACGGTTCCAGTCCCGCGCATCAACGCCCGCCTTCATGCCCTTGAACTGGGACAAACGCGGGCGGCCCATGTTGAACATCATGTTGGCTATGACCAACTGCGCTTCATCCGGGAGTTCTGCAAAGTCGGGGTAAAGAATTTCACAGTCGTCCAGTGTGGTTTGAACGTCTGCTGCAAAGCACTCGTTTACGCGCTCTTCGCTGACCGGCGTTCCCACAGGCTGGCCGTACTCACGATCAGAAGGGCGCACAAGATGGCCAAGACCAAAAGTGGGAAGAGACAAGTGATCCAAATATATTTCGTGGACCACCCCTTCGTCTTGAGCCAGTTCTTCACGAAGCTTTTCCAGCAGTTCCGGGGACATCTATTTGCTCACCGATTTGTACTTTTCGAACGTCCGTAGGCCGCCCAACCCGAGCATCCCCATGAGGACCGGCATCATCTGCGACATATCTAGTGCTGGAAGCTCAACTAGATTACCAGTCTGGGCAAGCGAAAAGACTAGAATAGGCTGCGCGATATAATTCCATGCCAACGCAACGCCGCAGGACCAACCGATGAATGGACGCCAGCCAGCCACAAAGATACTACGGTGAGCCGCCTCAGTCTTGTTGATATCAAGCTGTGCCAGATCAATCTTGGCAAGGTGCTCCGTTAACTGCGCTTCAATCTTGCGCTCGGCTTCAGCACGCTTCTTCGGGTCTTCCGGCAGGAAGGAGCCAATCACATCTTTGACTAGCGGTAAAACCGCAGGGAGTAACGCACCAATCATTTTTTCACCACCTTAACCGAAATTAAATAACAAAGACACGCCGCCACGATACCAGTGAGCGCCGCTTCAGCCAGTTGCGGTCCGAAATGTGTTGGGTGAATCGTAATATCTGCGGCCATCGTAACCGCGCCGGTCAATAGCGCGTCCGTTGTTTTGTTGCGTTTGCTTGATACACAACTTGCGATCACACAACCCATACCGGCAAGGGCACCAGTTTTTGAGGCAGTTACCGCGTGGCTGATTGTCAGCACTGTGACATCCCCTTGGACCATGCAAATCATACACGCCGCCCAAGCCTCTGAAAATTTCTCTACCCAAAGTTTTACTTTAGTAGACACTACCTGCGGCATCGCACCAATCATTTTCCTGCCTCCAACAATTTAATCCGCACCTGTAGATCGTGAATGATGTGCATGAAATCCTCTCGCATCTGCTGCCGCGCAA
>LSRR01000663.1_pt1 | contig 13235 bp, 20 predicted proteins | sample 1162981 | NCBI WGS metagenome assembly LSRR01 (sample SAMN03256433, study PRJNA305521) | marine metagenome | biome: Estuarine; feature: Estuary; material: Brackish water; isolation source: iron chloride precipitation of viral particles from surface water samples | place: USA: Chesapeake Bay ... | reverse complement strand
TTCAAAGTACGGGTTGAACGTTGGTCAGCCGTTTAATCCGTACTTTGAAGCCTTGAATCAAGAGTACGGTGTAGATTTTGGACTTCCATCATTAGGGGGGCAGAAGTAATGGGTATATTAGACGACATATCGATGGGCCTTGGGCTCAAGGAAAAAGATCAGAGTTACTACGACCGCACGGCGGCTACGATTGAGAGAACTCAGGGGTCGGGCGCGGCGGACAGGTATCGAGAAAGCACAGCGGACGCACGGGCAGCGGCTTCTGGCGGTTCTACAGCCAAGACGCAAGCGCAACCTGTTTCGGACAGTGTAGCAAACGCGTATAAGCAAGCCGCCCAGACCATGGGTCAGGCTGGCATTCGAAACGTTGGTGGTGCTCCGTCTTTGGGTATGAACGACAGGGATTCTGGAGGTAACCAGCCTGTTGTTGGTCGGGGATATGACCCAGTTACGCGGACTGGGTATACGGACACTGCGGGTCAGGTTGTTGTAAACGAGGGTCCGACGGCGATACAGAGCCTTGTTGGCGGGAGTTTTTTGGGTCAAGGACTTGCGTCTCTTGGGGGTTACAATCGTAAGGAAGACAAGATTGTAAACACGGTTGGCGGCAAACCTATCTATCAGAAATCGGATGGCACATATTACGCTATCAACGCGTTGGGGTTGCCTTACGATGTTGCGGGTATTGACACGTTGGACGAGGACCCCGAGCAGGTAGCGCGTCGTGAGGCGATGATGGGCGGCATGGGCTCGGACGATGACGGGCCGAGCGTGATTGATGAGCTATTGGACAGCGACTCTGGGACCACGGACCCTTGTCCGGAGGGTTATGTTTACGACAGTGAGCAGATGATGTGTGTGATTGATCCGTCTACGGGTTTTACACCAGACCTTCCGACGATGGAATTACCAGACCCATCGGTGCCACTTTCAGATTATACGCAGGTTGCAAACAACTTTATACCAACCCCACTACAACCTATAGCTCCAAACCCGATTCAGCAGCAGCTATCGCGGTTAAGTCGGTCGCTGAGTGGTCCGAGACAGCAGCAACGGGCTTCGGGATTGGCGGGAGCTAATACGGGGATCATGCAGGTTAAGCCGTGAACTTACAGGCTCTTCCAGAAGAAGCATTAAAAGAGATCTTGGCGCTTACTGAAGCCAAGAAAAAGTTGGATCTTCGGGAGGAAGCCTCTGAGAAGTTCATGTCGTTTGCGCATCACGTTTATGAAAACTTCATCGAGGGGCGGCATCATCGTATTATTGCTGAAAAACTTGAACGTGTTGCACGAGGAGAACTCAAGCGGCTTATAATTAATATGCCCCCTCGTCATTCGAAGTCAGAATTTGCAAGTTACTTGATGCCTGCTTGGTTCTTGGGCAGGAATCCGAAGCTCAAGATTATTCAAGCTACGCACAATACGGAGCTTGCGGTACGTTTTGGACGTAAGGTTCGTGATTTGATTGACGATCCGGCGTACAAAGAGGTGTTTCCTAATACGAATTTGAAGGAGGACAACAAAGGTGCGGGTAAATGGCAGACTGACAAGGGTGGTGAATACTTTGCTGCGGGTGTTGGAGCGGCTGTTACGGGGCGTGGTGCGGACCTCTTTATCATTGACGACCCTCATTCGGAACAAGATGCGCTGAGTGAAAGCGCGTTTGACAACGCGTATGAGTGGTACACCTCTGGTCCCCGACAGCGTTTACAACCTGGTGGTGCAATTATCCTAGTTATGACACGCTGGGGTAAGAAGGATTTGACCGGACGGTTAATTCAGTCGCAATCGGGCGACGTTATGGCGGATCAGTGGGAGGTTGTGGAGTTTCCGGCTATCTTGCCGAGTGACAAGCCTCTTTGGCCTGAGTTTTGGGAGAAGGCTGCGCTGCTTTCGATCAAGGCATCTTTGCCTGTGGGCAAGTGGAATGCGCAGTGGCAGCAGCAACCGACGGCATCGGAAGCTGCGATTATCAAACGTGAGTGGTGGCAAGACTGGGAGAAGGAAAAGATCCCGAGGCTTGACTATATTATACAGGCATATGACACGGCGTTTTCGAAAAAGGAGACGGCGGACTATTCGGCTATTACGACGTGGGGCATTTTCAAGCCTGAAGAGGGTGGACCTGACCATGTCATACTGATGGACGCTCGACGAGGGCGTTGGAACTTCCCTGAACTCAAGGAGATAGCCTATGAAGAGCACGAATACTGGGAGCCGGACATGGTGTTGGTCGAAGCGAAAGCGACGGGTACACCACTTATTGACGAGTTGCGGCTTCGTGGTATTCCAGCCTTGGGCTTCTCACCAGGTAAAGGAAATGATAAGGTAACGAGGATGCACATGGTTGCGCCTTTGTTTGAAGCGGGAATGGTGTGGGCACCTATGCACGAAAAGTTTGCTGACGAGGTCGTTGAGGAAGTAGTTTCATTTCCTAATGGCGATCATGACGACTTTTGTGATAGTATGACTTTAGCACTGATGCGTTTTCGTCAGGGTGGATTTATTTCACTGCTTGGAGAAAACGAGGACGATATGGAATGGAGGCCCCGTAGGAGGGAGTATTACTGATGGCAAGAGCACCAAACATGGTTGATTCGGGGCTGGATCTCGACGACACAATGGGATTACCCGATGTGGAGATTCCAATAGACGCGCCCATGGAATTTCCTGGTGGTGCAGAGGTTATTGACGACGGACAGGGGGGCGCGATTATACAGGCTCTTGCTGACGCGCAAAACATGCCAACACAAGAAGAACTTATTCCGTTCGATGCAAACCTTGCTGAGTTTTTGGATGACGGCACCTTGGGGGAGTTGTCGAGTGAGCTTAGAAGTTTGTACGAAGAAGACTTGGATTCTCGTTCAGAGTGGGAAGAAACGTATGTGCATGGTCTAGATCTTTTAGGGATCAAAACTGAGGAGCGCACGACTCCGTTTCAAGGAGCGAGTGGCATTACCCATCCGATGGTTGCGGAGAGTGTGACACAGTTCCAAGCGCAGGCGTACAAGGAATTGCTGCCGTCGGGTGGTCCAGTTCGCACTGGGGTACTTGGGGCCAAGACGCCTGAGAGGGAAGCGCAAGCCTCTCGTGTCAAGAACTTTATGAACTATCAGATTACGGAAGTTATGGAAGAGTACGATCCGGACATGGATCAGTTGCTGTACTATCTTCCATTGAGTGGTTCTACGTTTAAAAAAGTATATTTTGATCCGACGAAACAACGTGCGGTGTCGAAGTTTATTCCTGCGCAGGATTTGGTTGTACCGTATTCGGCGTCTGACTTGATGACGGCAAACCGTGTAACGCATGTTCTTCGTATGGATGAGAACGATGTGCGTAAGATGCAGGTCATGGGTATGTACCGTGACGTGGACTTACAGACATCGACAGATTTGCAAGAAGACCCTGTCAAGCAAAAAGTTAACGAGCTAGAGGGTTTGTCAAAGAACTACAGCGACGATGTGTTGACGGTTCTGGAGATGCATGCCGATCTGGATATCGAAGGCTTTGAAGATTTGGACCCGATGACTGGAGAGCCTACGGGCGTGAAGCTGCCTTACATTGTTACGATTGACCAGACGTCGGGTGAAATATTGGCTATTCGCCGTAACTATGCGCCTGATGATATGCTCAAGCGCAAGCGTCAGTATTTTGTGCACTACAAGTTTACACCTGGTTTGGGTTTTTACGGATTTGGTTTGATCCACATGATTGGTGGTTTGGGCCGTGCCGCGACGAGTTTGTTGCGCCAGTTGATCGATGCGGGGACTCTAGCCAACCTTCCGGCTGGATTTAAGGCCCGTGGAGTGCGGGTACGCAACGACGATGAGCCGTTACAGCCAGGGGAGTTTAGGGACATTGACGCGCCTGGTGGGAGCATCAGAGACGCTATTGTGCCTTTGCCGTACAAGGAGCCGTCAGGAACCTTGGCGCAATTGTTGGGTGGATTGGTTAACGACGGACGTAGATTTGTTTCGTTAGCTGACCAGCAGATGTCGGACATGAATCAGGAAACGCCAGTGGGGACTACGGTTGCCATGTTGGAGCGTGGAATGAAGGTGATGTCTGCGATCCACAAAAGACTGCACTACGCGCAGAAGTCTGAGTTTAGGCTTTTAGCGCGTATCTTTGCGGAAAACCTACCACCAGTTTACCCCTATGAGGTGGCGGGTGCTCCTTCTGAAGTGAAGGCGCAAGACTTTGACGCTCGGATTGACGTTCTCCCAGTCTCAGATCCGAATATTTTCTCTATGTCGCAGCGCATCACGTTGGCCCAGACACAACTTCAACTGGCTCAATCGAACCCCCAGATGCACAACCTTCACGCGGCGTATCGTAGAATGTATCAAGCGTTAGAGGTGCAGAATATTGATGAGATCTTACCTCCGCCCCCACCGCCTCCTCAACCTATGGATCCGGCGGTAGAGAATGGAAGGTTGATCAATGGTCAGGCTCCGCAGCCGTTTCCCCAGCAGGATCATGATGCACACATTCAAGCGCATTTGGCGTTGCTTGAGTTATCTATATTGCAGAATGCGCCTCCTGTTTTGGCGGCGCTGTTTAGTCATGTGTTGCAGCATGTGAGCATGAAGGCTCGTGAGATGGTGGATGCAGAAATAGCGGCTCTGAACGAGGAGCAGGGCATGAACCAGCAATCACAGCAAGAACAAATGCAGCAGATTCAGTTGCTGGCGCAGACGGGTGCTTTAGATCCAGTGTCGGCGCAGCAAATGATGATGCAGGTACAACAAAACGCACCAGTTCAGTTGCAAACGCAGTTTAGTCCCGAGCAGGTAGAAGCAAGGGTAGCGCAGGTAGAGGCAGAGCTTATCAAAGAGCTTACGCCGTTGATGACGTATAAAGGTCAGGACGCTTCTGAGCAGGATCCGTTGGTTGATATTCGTATGAAAGAGCTATCGATCAAGGAGATGGAGGCAAACCACAAAGCTGCCTTGGATCAGGCTAAGTTGGAGCTTGAGGGCATGAAGGTGGAACAACGTGCGGTTACGGATGCGGCTCGTATGGAGTTGCAGGAGCAGATTGCGGATGAGCGCAATGAGGTGAATCGTGAACGCATTGATGTGCAACGTCAAGCTGTGGAGCAACGAGATGCCGCTCAAAGAAGGTAGTTCTGACAAAGTCGTCAGTCAAAACATAAAAACGGAGATGGCTGCGGGTAAGCCGCAGAAGCAGGCAGTAGCCATCGCCTTAGACAAAGCGGGTCGGAGCAAGTACGCCGATGGTGGTTTTGTCAACAAACGGTTCAGCCCCATCGCTAGGCCGCAGAGGTTCGCCGGAGAGTTTTGATGTGCGTCCTCGTGTTCGTAGCACACGGACACATGTGGATAAACGGTTACGGAAGCTGGTTCTATAAAGCCTGCTACTACGACTGCGGGTCGAAACGCTTCGGATATTATGATAGGATCTATCGTGTAGATCCTGATTATGTATGTCCTGTGAGGTTTCGAATAGATGATTGATCCTATTACCGCTGTTGGTATCGCCACCTCGGCATTCAACGCGATCAAAAAAGGCATTGCCGTAGGCCGTGATCTCCAAGACATGACAGGGCAACTTTCCCAGTGGGGCAAGGCGTTCTCTGACTTTAATTACGCTGAAGAAAAAAGTAAGAACCCTCCTTGGTATTCCTTTAAAGGTTCTGACGAAGAAACTGCCCTGCAAATCTTTGCGCAGAAAAAGAAAATGGAAAATATGCGCAATGAAATAAAGGCGTTTATTTCTTGGAACTATGGTCCAAGCGCATGGGAAGAGGTACTGGCGATTGAAGCTCGGATGCGTAAGCAACGTAAGGAGGAACTTTATCGTAAGGAGGAGTTAAAACGCAAGATTATCGAATGGACGGTTGGAATATTTGCGGCGTTGGTTGGATTAGTGACTATGGGTTTTGTGCTGTGGTTAATTGGTAAAGGTCAAGGTCGATGGTAAATGCGACTGGTGCAAACAGGTAGGATGCGGTGGATAGTGTACGATGAGCGCGGCAAGATTGTGATTATAACGCATCATCGTAGGATAGCGGAATGGGTAATAGAAAGAGGCGGCTGTGACTGATGGACTGACAGGCGTAGGTAATATGCCGTTCAATGAGGTTATGATGGCTCGTGAGCGCATTGAAAACCATCAGGCGCAACAGCAGGTACAGAAAGAGCATTTACGCGCTCACAAGCTCTCTAAGGTGCTGGAACGGCAGCAGCTTGATTTAATGCTCAGTTATGATAAGTTTGGTAAAGCTAATAGCGGCTTAAAGCCGCAGGGTAGTATCATAGATATGGAGGTCTAAATGACTGTAGCTATGGAAAAGATTTTAGCTTGGAAGATAATGCCGCGCCTGATGATGCTCGTTATGACTATAATGTATGTCCGTGTAATCGAGTGGTTTATGACTTTACCGCAAGACGCTGTAAGCACGCAAGCAACGGCTCTCACTGCAACCGTAACGGGAGCGATGACAGGAGCCTTCGCCGTGTGGTTGGGGAGTGAGCGCGAATGATGACGCTTTTAGGAAGCCTTCTCGGATTTGGCACTTCTTTTTTGCCAGAGGTCCTTAATTACTTTAGGGCAAATCAACAACACAAGCACGATTTGGAAAAAATGCAGGTCGAGATGGACCTGATGTCAAAACGTGCAGAACTTAAATTAAACATGATGGACAAGGAAGCCGACATCAAAGAGGCGGAAGGGTTGTATAGGCATGATAGCATTGATGCGGGAGGCTTTATCAACGCACTACGCGGAAGTGTGCGCCCTGTTATCACTTATTGTTTTTTTGCTCTTTTCGTTGCCATCAAAATAACGGCTTTGTTTGCTCTTATGGAGACAGGACATGACTTAGGTAGGTCCTTATCTATCCTTTGGGATAGTGAAACTTCTGCATTATTTGCGGCTATAATGAGTTTTTGGTTTGGAAACAGGGCCTTATCAAAATATATGAAGGTAAAATCATGACTTTTAAACTAAGTAGACGCAGCCTTGATAGGCTGGAAGGCATTGATGATAGGCTGCAATCAGTCGTTAAAATGGCTATCACGCTCACGAATACCGATTTCGGTGTGGTGCAGGGGATGAGAACTATTGAACAACAGAAGGAATTAGTTGCTAAAGGTGCCAGTAAAACGATGAAGTCTAAGCACCTTGAAGGTAAGGCTTTCGACATTATGGCCTTTGTGAACGGACGGGCAAGTTGGGAACTTAATTTGTACGATGACTTAGCCGATGCTATCAAAGAAGCGGCTACCGTTATAGACGTTCCCATTTGTTGGGGGGCGGCTTGGGGAACTGCTGATATGCCGTATCCTATGGACATCCGTAAGTGGGATGGCTCTATGGAAGAGGCAATGAATGCGTATATTGATTTGCGCAGATCACAGGGACGTCGTCCATTTATCGACGGCCCTCATTTTGAACTTATAGGATAGGAGTACGGCATGGCTAAGAGTGGGCGCAACGCTAGACCAGCAGAAGCTCTAAAGGGTAAACGTGAACGTCAATTACGTGAGATGCCCACGGATATTGAGAACATCATATCTAAAGTTGTAGGTCAGGACAGTTACAACCCTACAGCGGACATGGAAGACAGCGTTTTGGATAAAATCAAAAACAGGATAGATTTTAGACAAGGGACACGACAAGGTCGTAATGTTGGTCGTGGTACGATGGAGTTTTCTATGGGAGGTGACGTGCGATACAACTCTAACCGAGGAAAGACGTTCTAATGCCTACAATTATGATAAGCATTATGCCGGATGGTATTCCGGTAGATAAAATGCAGGACAGTGACGACGGTGGTCCAAGCTGCCCTTTGGCTACGCAAGATGCTGAAATTAACATGGAGGCACAAGAGATTGCTGTCATGGATGCTAACTACCGAGATCCCTCATCGGACGGTGGATTTAAGCTGACAGAAGTCTGCGGCAATTGTGGTGCATACAACCAAACGGATGATATGCTAGAGTGTATTGGTGATGAATCTGGCGATTTAGGGTACTGTCAAATGTACAAATTTATGTGTCAATCAGATCATACCTGCGATGATTGGGTAAAGGGTGGCCCAATTAAATCAATGGCAGAAGGCATGGAGCACGATATTCTTTAATGGACCTTGTTGCTTTTTCGACATATATGTATAAGCTACTACAGGAGCGCGAACAAGATATTGCAAGTGCTCTTGCACATGATGCTGCCAAAGACTGGGAGCAGTACAAACTCATGGTAGGTGAGATACGGGGCCTGACCTACGCTCGTGAGGAAATCAAAGCCCTGCTGGAGAGACACGCAGACGATGTCGAAGACCTTATATCTTCCTGAACATGTCGCGCAGAAAATGAATAAAGAAAAAGAAGCCGCGAAAGCGGAGTCTTCTTCCGTAGACAGCGCGTATGTAAACGCGCAGGATCGAGTTCTAGATCCTGCTCTTTTAGACAAACCTTTACTTGAACGTCTCCCGCAACCGACAGGTTGGCGGGTTTTAGTTATGCCTTATCAAGGCGCATCTAAGACTCAGGGCGGTATATACATACCGGACGAGGTACGGGACCGAGAAGCGGTAGCAACGGTTGTTGCATACGTTTTGAAGGTTGGACCTTTGGCTTATCAAGATCCAGACAAGTTTGGTAAGAAAGCTGAACCTTGGTGTAAAGAGGGCCAGTGGGTATGTATTGGTCGATATTCTGGGTCACGATTCAAGATTGATGGTGGAGAGGTTCGTATAATCAATGACGACGAGGTTATTGCTACGATCCATGAGCCTAACGACATCAAGCATGTTTAGGAGAAACTAATGGCGGAAGAACAAGAAGTCCTTGAGAATGAAGACGAGGGCGTAGAAGTTGAGGTAGACGCTCCTGAAGAGGAGACGAACGAAGAGCAAGCTGCGGAGTCTGATTCTGACGAACTTGATAGTTATAGCCAAAAGGTGCAAAGCCGCATCAAGAAGCTGACTGAAAAGTATCGTAAAGAAGAGCGGGATCGTGAGGAAGCTGTGCGTATGGCGCAACAGCTTTTGAATGAGAACACTCAGCTAAAGACTCGCATGCAGAACTTAGACAAAGGGTATCTGGCAGAGTATAGCACTCGGTTGGAAACTCAGATGGCTGCGGCGAAGAAGCTCTATCGTGAAGCCTATGACGGTGGCGACACGGAGAAAATGCTGGAAGCTCAAGAGGCTCTGTCTAAGATGTCGATTGAGCAAGAAAGGTTACGCTTGGCAAAGCAGCGTTCTGAACGTGCCGCACTGCCAGGACAGCAACTTCAACAACAGTTACAACCTCAACCTCAACAACAGCCTCAACCCAAACCGGATCCTAAAGCTCAGAAATGGGCAGAGAAAAACGAGTGGTTTGGCTCTGATGAGGTTATGACATACGCAGCATTTGGTATACACCGCAAGTTGGTCGAAGAAGAAGGAATTGACCCAGCAAGCGATGAATACTATACTGAAGTTGATCGTCGGATGCGTTCGGAGTTTCCGCACAAGTTCCAGACGAAGAAATCGAGCGGAGCACAGGTCGCACCTGCTGGCGCTTCGGCTACTCGCAGTACAGCAAAACAGGGGCGCAGGTCGGTTAAACTGTCACCGTCACAAATAGCGATGGCGAAACGTCTAAACGTACCGCTAGAAGAATATGCTAAATATGTGAAGGAGTAACAGATGACTGACAAAAGATCCCCGCGCTCTAGCGCAACCCGCGAAAAAGAAACGCGCAGAAAACCATGGGCACCGCCCAGTCACCTTGAAGCACCACCCGCACCTGATGGGTTTGTGCATCGTTGGATACGAGTTGCAATGCGTGGCGAGGAAGACAAAATGAATGTCAACGCCAAGCTACGTGAAGGATGGGAACCTGTCCGCAAAGATGAGTATCCAGACTATGAAGCTCCAACTATTGACGATGGTCGGTATGAGGGAGTGATTGGACAAGGTGGTCTGATGTTGTGCCGTATACCTGTTGAAACGGTGGCAGAACGAACTGCATATTACGGGGGCAGAACCCGCGAACAAATGACCGCTGTAGATCAGGACCTTATGAAGGAACAACATCCTTCGATGCCTATTAGTAATAATAGGCAAAGTCGTGTAACCTTCGGAGGCCGTGAACGCGACTCCGGATAAATTTAGAGGATTGCTACTATGGCAAACACTAACGGTGCATTCGGACTTCGTCCGATTGGCGTAGTCGGTCAGGCTGCGAACACCACAGGTGCGACCGAGTATCGTATCGCCTCTGGGAACACTAACGCGATTTACCAAGGTTCACCCGTAATCCCGCTGTCAACAGGCTTTATTGATATTGTTGGCGCGGCTGCTGGTGGAACTGTAGGTCTTGTAGGTGTTTTCGGTGGGTGCGAATACGTTTCGTCCACTACTGGTGAGAAAGTATTTTCTAACTACTGGCCTGGTTCTGGCGCGGATTCAAACCATCCCGTCAAAGCCTTCGTGTATGACAACCCGATGCAGACATTTGTTATCTGTTCAGACGCTTCATTGACTAGCGAAGCAACTGCGCGTGGACATGTGTTTGCAAACGCAAACTTTGCAGCGGGTACTTCTGGTTCAACGACCACGGGTATTTCATCTGCTAAGTTGGGTGTTAGCACAATCGCCGCCACTGCTGCATTGCATCTCCGTATCATCGGTATTCAAGATGATCCTGAGAACCAAGACTTTACAGCCGCTGGTATCCCACTAATTGTTCGACTGAATAACAGCTTCAACTCACCGAATGGTGCGATTGTTGCTGGTACTCCTTCGACTACAGGCGTATAAGGAGACTAACTTATGGCTATCTCTCGCGCACAACTAGCGAAAGAGTTGGAACCAGGTCTCAACGCCCTGTTCGGTATGGAGTACAATCGGTACGAAAACCAACATGCAGAGATCTATACAACAGAATCTTCTGACCGAGCATTCGAAGAAGAGGTGATGTTGAGTGGTTTCGGAGCAGCGCCAACCAAATCGGAAGGTTCTGCTGTAAACTTTGACGACGCAAACGAAGCATACACTGCTCGTTACAACCACGAGACAATTGCGTTGGCATTCTCGATCACAGAAGAGGCTATCGAAGATAACCTTTATGATCGTTTAGGCTCACGTTATACTCGTGCGTTGGCACGGTCAATGGCACACACAAAGCAAGTTAAGGCCGCTGCGGTTCTTAACAACGCATTTACTGCTGGCGCATCTGCTGGTGGTGACGGTGTTGCGCTTTGTGCGACAAACCACCCACTAACTTCTGGTGGTACGTTTGCGAACACTCCATCAGTGGCAGCGGACTTGAACGAAACATCTCTTGAAGATGCTTTGATCAACATCGCAGGCTTCGTTGATGAGCGTGGTCTTAAAGTTGCCCTACGCGGCACGAAGTTGGTCATCCCACGTCAACTGCAATTCGTTGCAGAGCGTTTGATGGTCTCTAACTTGCGTGTTGGTACAGCGGACAACGATGTCAACGCATTGCGTTCTATGGGAATGTTGCCTGAAGGCTACGCCGTCAACGACTTCCTAACAGACCCAGATGCGTTCTTCATCAAAACAGACGCTCCTCGTGGTTTCATCCACTTCGAGCGTACTCCGATGTCCACTAACATGGAAGCAGACTTCGACACAGGTAACATGCGCTTCAAGGCGCGTGAGCGTTACAGCTTCGGTTTCTCCGACGCACGTTGCGTTTACGGTTCTCCTGGCGCGTAAGTTATGGTAGGATAGGGTAATTCATTCATTTGGATTACCTCCCTGTTTGACTGGGGCTACTTCGGTAGCCCCTTTCTTTTTGTCTTAAAGTTCTGTATGGTTAGGATATCCCTGACAGTCGCATGGTGCGGCTGACACTAGCCACGACAGGAGATAGACATGGCTACTACAACTTTTTCAGGCCCAGTTGTTTCTAACAACGGGTTTTCTGGTAACGTAACAACTGGCACGTATACCGTAGCAACACTTCCAACAGCATCCTCAAGCACCGGAATGGTTCTGTTTGCTTCTGACGCATTGAAAGCGTCCGAAACAGCGGGTAACGGCACAGGTAACTTAGTTTTTTCTGACGGTTCAAACTGGATTCGTGTAGATACTGGCGCAACTGCTGGCGCATAAGGAGATAGCTTATGGCTGGTCCAGTCAGTGCATATAATTGGGTTCAAGGAACAACGGCAGCAATCGTCGGTCCTACTCGTTCTCGTTTACGCCAGGTTGTAATTTACGGTGCCACAGCGGGTGCATTCACGTTAAGAAACGGGAGTGCTAGTGGAGAGGTTTTGCTTACGCAAACTTTCCCAGCAGGTCATCACGTAATGAACATTCCTGATGATGGCATCATCTTTTCCCAAGGTGTGTATGTCGATGCGTTCACGGGTGCGACTAACCAACTAACGATCATCCTATCGTAGGAGGATCCTATGGCTTACGACATCCGCTCGATTTCACAGGTCGGAACATCTGAGCCATTTGAGCTTCAGGTGGCCCGTGGTCAAATCACGGGCCATAAAACTGTGTTTAAGTTCGGTTACAACAACGATGTTGGAAGCACAAAAGAAACCATCTGGGAACAAGGTGGTTTGTATTCCTACCCTCCATCAGCCACGATAATGACTATATCAAGCAGTTCAGCTAACGACACTGCTGCAGGGACTGGTGCAAGAACAGTAGAAGTTTTTGGCTTAGATGCTGATTACAACGAAATAAACGAAGTTGTTACATTAAACGGGCAAACTGCTGTTAACACCACAAAATCTTACCTTCGTATAAATCGCGGCCTTGTTCGCAGTGCAGGCAGTGGTGGCGCAAACGCTGGTATAATCTACGCTGGTACAGGTACGGTTACATCTGGAGTTCCAGCTAATATTTACCTGCTCATAAATGGTGACGGTGATAACCAAACATTGATGGCTCTTTGGACAGTTCCCGCAGGATATACAGCCTTTCTTACAAAGATGGCTTTGTCCACAGGCACATCTACCAACACCAAAGCCGTTTTGAATGCTAGTCTTGTTGCTAGGCCGTATGGAGAAGTCTTTCAGATAAAGGAAAGATTTACCCTGACAGATACCACACACGAGCAGTTTTATACTTTTCCGTTACAGTTTACAGAAAAAACAGACTTGGAGATGAGGGCGTTTTCTTCCTCTGGGTCGGTTAGCTTTAATGTTTCTGCGTCAATGGAATTTGTATATATACAAAACGAGGATTGGACCAATGGCTCGTAAAAAAGAGAATCCGATACGCAA
>LSRR01000289.1_pt1 | contig 13259 bp, 17 predicted proteins | sample 1162981 | NCBI WGS metagenome assembly LSRR01 (sample SAMN03256433, study PRJNA305521) | marine metagenome | biome: Estuarine; feature: Estuary; material: Brackish water; isolation source: iron chloride precipitation of viral particles from surface water samples | place: USA: Chesapeake Bay ... | reverse complement strand
GAAGGGCCACCTTGTACAAATCTAATCTGATCAGAATCTGCGATAGTATCACCAGCAACTAATGAAGTAGGTCCATCAGAAGATAGTTTTTGAATATCAATAGCTCCGTCAGCTAAGAGACCGTTAGTATATGCTACTGTAGAACCGTCTCCAATTAACAATTGTCTTGCCATTTTTTTAAAATTTATGCGGCTATGCCGCTATTAATAATTATTCATTCTTTGTCACTTCCCCCAGTGAGGTTGAATACCTCGGATCAGAGATAGCTTCTAAAATACTGCTTACTGTCATAGCTACAATTTCTTGATGAGTGTGCTCTGGCAGCTCGCAGTCAATCCCCAAAGATAAGGATATTTCGCTTGGCTTTCTGATGTACGTTATTTTTACAGTGTCTATTATAAATATATCACTAGTGTATATGTCTATAGAGTTACCTCTCATCGTTGTTAGAGGAGAAGTATGTTTTGTAGTATTAAACGGGTCACTTAAAAGCGTAAATATGTCGTCTTGTTGTGAGAATCTATTACCTTCAGTTATACTATCTGAAAAGGCAACTGGCTCTCTTCTTTCTGCATATGTAGTATCCATAAACTGTAAACCTTGTGGAGCAGGAGCTGTTTGTCCTACAGCTGGTACACCAACAGCAAATGTTCTATTTCCTAATGATGCATCATAGTTTATCCAAGGATGTGATTCTACCTCTACTACTATTACAAAACTTCCTGGGTAATTTAGAGTTTCATACTCTTCCCAGTATATATTAAATCCTATTCCAGGATTATCTAAAATATCTTGTTTAACTGTTTCTATATTTTCAGGATAACTTTCTGGAGTCCATCCTCCTGCTACTAATTGTGCAGAAGGAGACCATATCACAGCAGATGTAGGATCAGTTCCTGTAATATCTGCTACCATATTAACCCCATTTACAAATGCTGTAGAATCACCTGTAGCATTATCTGTAATAAAATTGTTCAAGCTTAATACAAAATAGTATTGAGAAGGAGCGTTAATTAATGAATAGTCTATAGCTCTACAATTGTTTATCCACAGTTTTGATTGCTGATTTACCAAATACATATAATCTCCTGGTAATTGGAAAGTGTCAACAAATATCTTTTTCTTTAGTTGCTCCTTAAAAGATACTGGAGCTTCATACTCACGCACAAGTGTACGCAAGTCATCTATTCTTTTTTGTGATTCTTCAAAACCTTTTCTGTAGATATTATTTCTACCATACTTAGTATTGATGAATCTAAACATGTTTTTGTTTAATTCAATGTCTATCTCTTGTGATAGCAAACTGTCAGCTTGGAGTGAATTAATCTTATCCACTCCTTGCTGTACAGCTATATGCATTTCAGTTACATTCATTAAGATGCTAGTTGTTTAAGTTTTGCTCTTAAAATTGTTAATTTACCTGAGTTCTTTTTGTCATTCAAGTGTATAACTGTGTCATCCATAGTTTCTCCTAGTACTTCGTCGATAAAGATAACTTGGTTACCTATCTTTCTTAGAACGCCTGCAGTAACCATTGTTTCAATTTCTGCTTTTAATTCCAAGTGCTTATCTTCACATACTTTGATAAACTTCTTAGGTGATTTTTCCTTCATATCATAAAGCATGTTTTCAACTTGCTCTCTTGTCAATGTATCAGGATTAATACTACCTAATAGTCTGAACACTCTTCTCATCTGCTTCTCATCATTAGATACTTTGATAAATGCTTTATCTGCATCTTTTTTGATTTGAATATCATTGTTACGTAGCATATCCTTTTTAGCAATGTCGTGAATATAGAAACGTTTTTGAGAGTCCCCAATCATTTCTTCTTCTGATAATGCTACATGTGGATGTTTCAATGCAAAATGATATTTTAGATAATCAGTAATGTCAATAGGATGTCCATCTTCTGTCTTTCCTACTTCTAGTTCTACACCTTCAAAGCCTACTGCGACAGTAAATTCTGCCCAGAATTTTTTGGTGTGCTTTGGCCACTCCATGTGAGCGGGATCTACGTCTAACATTCCGTCCAAATATCTTTTTTCATCTTCCGAATTAAAAGGTTTAAGTGGTTGTCTGTTGACATATACGCTACTTAGTTTCCTAACAGCGCTGGCGTTAATTTCTTTAGGTAAGTGATTATTAATCGGCTTAGCCCTTAAATAAACTTTTTTACTCATAATACAGTACTTTTAAAGTGTTAATTAGTGGATGTAAAGTATAACTCTCCAATATTTTTAAAGTAAGGATGTGGGGGTTTTACCCCCCACGACCTTAACCAAAAACCAATATATAGACTTGCGAATGCACGCCAAATTTAAGAAGCGATACACTGAATATCCAACGAAGTATCAAATCTACGTAAGCAGATACCCGCTGTTTTCAACATGTGTACGCTCGCACCGTCAACGTCTGATGCTCTTGCATCTGAGCCAGAGAAACCTCTAGGAACTACAGAGCCAGCAACACACCAACGCATCATCTCACGACCTTTCTTAGAGATCATAGTAAGATTAGCTTGTCCGTCATAGTTAGACTGGTCAACAAATACCATACGGTAAGACTCTAACGAGTAACCAGTAACAGGGTGCTTTCCACGAGCTTGTGCAACTGGACCGTGATCAAATAATGGTAATTTTACCACATTGATTACATGACCATCTACGTGCTCGTATGTAGTGAAGTAACCAGTCAATCCTAAGTTACGTCCGCTACCTGTGATGAATCTGTTTTCACCACCTACTTTGAAGGTGTTACCTGCAAAGTGTGATTTTAGAGCTTCATCAAACTCTCTTGCGCCACCAGTACCAGTATACAAAGTAATTTGCTTCTGGTTAGCGTCTGTCATTTGGTAGAATAAATCACCAATGATGTTTTTCAACTTAGTCTCAGTCATAGTTGAGTAAGTATCAGTGTTTACGATTTGCTCGAATAAACCAGGACCTACAATAACAGGCTGTCCATTCTCATCTTTCATAAACGTGTTACCGTTTGCATCATAAGTTTTTTGTCCGTACCAGTAGTACATTTCACACTCTTCTTTAAAGTCAAGCATGTGTTGGTACTCTTCGTAATCCATCCAAAGTTTTGTAGAACCACCACCTTTAGTAGGTAAAGAGAATTCTGCAACGAAATCTTTTGCATGTCCTGACATGTGGTAAGATTTACGTACTGTTGTAATTTTGTTACGAACTTTTCCTGGAGCTTGCCAGTTAGAAGCGTTACCTCTTGAGAAGTCAACACCTACTGGTGCATACAACTGAGCCCAAAGATCACCTGCAGTATAACCTGAAGTTAATACTGTAGCTGCTGCTGGGTTTACTAATTGTAATGTATACTCCCATCCTGAACCACCTACATAAGGAGTAGGCTCTTTCATGATACGTGCTAGTTCACCTTTTGAGTTTACTAATACGTAAGGAAATATAAATCGTTTATCAGGGAATACTAACGTGAAAGTTGATCCTCCCTGTCCTAAATTTGCTCCTGCATTTGTCACAGCCACTGGACGTGTTCTCAATTTGTGGGTAGCCACACGATATTCATACTCTAAACGGTCGATTGATTGAACATTACCAGCTCCTTCTGTTAAGAAAGATAGTGGGAATCTTTTATCATCTTTACCCGCTAGATGCGTGATAATCGGAGAAAGTTCAGTTGGCTTAGACAACAATGCATTTGCCAGACTGTTCATGTCTGTCATCTGCGAATCATTATAAAACGTCTTTTGAACGCTAATGTTCGTTCCATTTAATTGTGGCATAATTATCTAATTTTTATAAAGTTAAGTTGCATTTTAAAATTGCCATTTGTTAAAAATTAAGATCTAAATCATCTAAGTCTACTTGCTTACTCTTACGTCTTTGACGTCCTTGTGCGCTTTTAACTTTTTCTTCATTTCTAGAAATTCTCTCTTTCAATGATTTAACACTTTGTGTTTTAGCTTTCTTCTCTATCAATTTTGATAAATCAAAACCTTTGTACATCATGTAATCAATTGCAAGTTTAGTTTCTATCTCTGCTTGCGAGTGATCTAGATCTCTCTGTGTGCGACCATCTTTAGTCACAGGTGTTGAGATATAGTCAAAAAACTTTGACTTCTCTCTATTTGGAACTGTGATACCTGCGAATTCATTGCTGTTTTCAATGGTCTCATACACATTATTCCAAAACTCTTGCTGCTGAGCTTCTCTTTGTTGTCTCTCTTGTTTTTGAGATTCAACTAATTGTTGTCTAGAAGTTTCTTGCATTTTGCCTAATGCTCTTCTAGCTGCTTCAGCTTTCTGGTATAACTTACCAGTGTCTTCATAATCTGTCAATAACTCATCAATAAAGTCTTTGTCGTGTCCTTTTGTTGCAAAATAATCTGCTAAAATTCCCTTTTGACTTCTTGTATCGTCTTCTCCCAGTTCTAACTGGTTGTAATCTAATTGAGGATCATACGCTTTCATAAATTCTTGGGAGTCTCCCCCGTTTAGAACATACTCTAAATGATCTTTTATCAATGGAAAGTTTTGGAACAGTTCATCTAATTGATCTTCTGCCATCTGCTTTCCTACGTCTTGAGTCATTGCTAGTAAACCTTCTGGAGTATCGTCGTACTCTTTTTCAGTTTCATATCCCAACTTCTCTAAGATCTCTGCGACTACTGTAGATTCTACAGGATCTCTTTCGTCGTCCTCTTCATCCTCATCATCTTCTTCTTCTTCCTCTTCGTCAAGGATCTCTTCTTCCTCTTCTTCAGATTCTTTTACTTCTTCTGCATCCGCCTCTAACTCTTCGTCAGCTGCTTCTGGTGAATCTATTGCTAAGTCATCTGCAACTTCTGAGCTTTCAGATCCACCACTGATAACATCGTCAAACGAGATGTCATCTAGTCCAATGTTTTCTTCTTCTGGGTTCATAATCTATATAATTAGTTTTTACAAAAATAGTTAAATATACATGTCTTGGTACACACGCATATGTTTTTAGATATGTCTTTACTATATATCACTTAAGCTCCTATATTCAGATCGAACTCCCCCCATTCGTTTTGCAAAATTCTTAGCAAAGTTTGCCATTTTAACTACGGATGTTGGATATTCTTCTTTGTTAGACATTACTTTATTAGCGGCTTGCTTAACTGTTAAGTTTCTTTTCTTTGCCCAAGCAGTAAACTTGCCTCTATTTTCTGGTTTAATATATATACCACCTTTTTTATAAGCTGGCGTTTCTATAACTGTACCACGCTTTGGTCCTGTAGGTAAATCTTGAATACCTGGTGGTACATTCTGGTATGATTTTACTAAATGCCCTTGATCGTCTACTTTTGTAATATTGATAGGGGCTTTCATACCTTGTGTGTTGAATGATGTATTTGCTGGAACATCTGGGAATACCATGCTAGCATTTGTATTACCCATAGCTTGTTGCTCTCGTAAACCTACTTGCTGTTGTTGAGGAGTTTGTGCTACTAATGGCTGATTCTCTAGCATTGCTTCTACATTTATACCACTATTAGCCATCTTGTATAAATCTAATATGCTGCCCTGGAATCCAGTAGCCCTAGCCGTATCTAATATTTCTCTACGCCTTTGATTATTCAGCATTGCCTTCTCTAGCTATTTGATTTTTTTCGTTGTCGTTATTTATCTTAGCATTAAGCTCTTTTTCTCTAATATCCAACTCACGCTGTTTGTTTTCAAAATCCTGCATCATCTTCTGCATATTGAAACTATCTAGCTCTGGATTTTTTCTAGACTCTGCTGAAATTAAAGCAATCTCAATATCCTTCTGTCTATCCTTTTCACTTTCTATTAATTGCTGTTCAGTCTTAGCTTGTTCCATTTGTAGTTGAGCTTGAGCCTGTGCTTGTTCAGCTTCTTGTTGTGCTCTCTCTAATTCTTCTGCAGCTTTCTCCGCTGCTTTTAATTTAGATTTAATTTGAGTAAAGCTCTCTGCTTCTAACATCTCTGCAATTGTAGATCCTTTAGAGCCATTCTGCATCATAGCTTGTGCAAGTTGTTTCATTTGATCTAGTCTCTCTATGTCTTTACCTGAATCAGATACAAAGATGCCATAGTTAGACTCCATGTGTTGTAGAGTATCTATATCTAAAAAGTCTGCAGTACCATCAGGCATAACAAACATTCCTTGTTTACCTGTAAGCCAAGCCTCTTTAGAATAATCAATAAGTGCTTGTAAATCTTTTTGTTCTAGTCTTCCAAACTTACGGAATAAATCTTCTGTAATATGTGATGACTGTAGTATAGCTTGTTGTGAACTTGCTTTACCTTCGTAAGCCCCAATAGTACCTTGTCTTTGTCTAGATACACCTGAAAGTTTTTCCCACTCGTTTAGTATAGAATCAAGTAGAATTACATACTGCTGAATAGTCTTTATTGACATATCAAGAACTGACTGGTGTTGTGGGTTTAGTTGAATCCCCTCTTTGTTGTAATCTACCCAAGCAATACCTGTACCTTCTACGTAGTACATAAACTTATCCATATCCCACTTCTTTGGGATAAGGTTTATATCAAACTGAGCAATAATATCTTTTGATCTTGCAATTGCTAGCTCTAATCTATACTTATAAATATTATAATTTAACTGATAAGGTATCCCAAGTGATACTAAGGAAATATTATCAGCATTTATATCAGAGTATTTTCTACCATTAATAGGAAGTTTGCATGTAGACACATTATCCAAAGATAGCCTTTGATTAGCTACAGGATTGATGTTAACATACATTCTACCATCAATTCTAGTACCTTCCCATACTTCATTTACCCATAGATAAGTTATTTTTGCCCCAGCCTCTTTCATCTCTGCAGGCATTCTAAAAGTCTCATCAACTTCTATCTCCTCTAAAGAACCTGTCTCTGGGTCAATGTACTCTAAAAAGCCTATTCTTTTTCTAGACTTCCAATATACATGTACAACTTCTATTAATCTATTTCTGTAAGTATTAGGGTCAGAACCTGCGCGTGACTGTCTGTATAATAAATAACTCTCTGGATCAGATTGTCTGGGCTCCTCTAACTCTAATACTTGCTCTTCTGTTAATGACTCATAAAATGTATCTATTACTGTAGAGGCATGTACATATTTTCTAACTAAGGCCCAATCCCCATCTTCTACAAATTCTAAGTCTGGGTCTTTATCATAATCTACATCTATAGGATTTAGAATATCATAAAATGGTTCTTTGTTTCTTACTCCTCTGTGAGTATATACTTCTCCTGATACTAAGAAATGGAACCATGCTTTCTGTAATTTATCATACACCTCTTCAGATTGCATAATATAAGTTAAAGCATGTTGTCCCTTAATAGCTCTATTATCTACATAGCTATTCTCAAACTGATCTGCTATTTGTTTTGGGAGAGGTATATCCTCTGGAGTTTCTATCTGTTGTAATAATTCTGGGTTAGTATTTTTAAGAGCGTTTAGAAATTGCATCTGAACATTCTGGTAGATGGCTTCTTGTTTTGCTTGCTCTTTCTGACTAACTGCATCTCCATTCTGTACGGTAACGGTGTAATTAAGAGGTCTTTTAGACTTTTCACCCAAGAGGAGATCAATGATAGGTTTGATAATAGGATAGTTACGCATTTTAGAGGGAAAATTGTTACGGCTCTTGCCGTAAGGATGTGTAACGTAACGATAGTCATCCTCATAAATTACACCGTTGTAGTAATCATATAAGCGTTTAAGGTCATCCTTTCTTTGGTTGACCCCTTGATTAGAAAGATCTATATAGGCTTCTACACAGCTCTCTCTCCACTGTTTATTTTTCTTTGATAAAGGCAGCTTTTGCTGCGGTATTTTGTCTCCCCCTAGATACATATGTATACAAAATTAAGTTTTTTTATCTGATTTTTTACAATGTGTATAGTTTTTCCATATTTCTTTACATATATAACACTATTGATAGTTCTTATCAAACCAATCGTTTGCAGAATTATCTTCTAATATCTCTTTTACCTCAGCATTATAAAGTTCGCGCGTGTGATACATACCTATCATAAGTGCCATTACACGGTCAAAGTTACCCTTATGGTTAAATTTTATAAGCTCTTGTAGTAATGCCATATCATATATCTTATGCATGTTTAGGATAATAGCTCCATCTTCATCTACAGATCTTACAGAATTCAACCAGTCTCGTATGTATAACTCCCCCTGTCTTTTACGGGCCTCTGTTGTATGCATACCATATTGCCTCTTTACATTCTTAGATCGTAAGTCTTTTTTATCTAACATCTCAAACTCTTCTTGTAGTCTGTGTAACTTTCTATGCTGCCTTGCGTATTGTATTACTGCACCCCGGTCGTTCTCAAAGCCTATCTTAGCATTATAATAGTCTGCTAACATAAATAAGTTTCTATTATACTCATCTTGAGAGTGCGGCCTACCTATATAGCTAGCAACTATCATATCATCAGGTTTAGATATATTATTCATACGTTTTATTACATATGCAGCTCCTAAAGAGGTAGAATCTGCAGATTGATTTTGACCATATGGGTCATGACATATGATATACAAATTGTGAGGGGTTTGATTCTCTTGATTTTTAAAAGGGCCCTCATATAAAACTATTGCCCCTTCTAAATTATCTTCTTTACGGTGTGGATACCTTAAAATTGGTCTAAGATCCCCATCAGGTTTAAATTTTATTTGATTATCTCCCCCATAATACAAACTCCCTGCTGTACCTATAGTGTGTAGCTTATTAGCTTTAACTTTATTGTAATGTTCTTGCAAAGATCCTATATCAAATAAGTTACCAGCTACTTGTAGTGTAGCTTCTGCAGGACACATTGGGTGTTCAGCTATGTATTGATCATAAGCTTTTGGGTCATTAGTGCCTTTTTTCTTATTCCTATTAGTTTCTTCAAACTCTTTAGCTTCCTCTATAGAAGAATTACCATCTTCATCTATAAATCCTTCTAGATTCTCATAGATAGGAACAAAATGTCCGCATTGCGTACCCATTGCACCATCATCCCATATATTATTAAAAGCTAAGCAGTCATATGATTCAGGATTGTAAAATATCTCTTCCATACCTGCAAAATCTGCTCCTTCTGTACCACCTGTACCAAATGCTACCATAGTACCAAGTGTTTTACTACCTTGGCGCATTGTTGGCATAGCAACTTCCCATGCTTTTAGTAGTCCTGGGAATGATCCTGCCTCTTCAAAAAATATAAGTTCACCTGCCTTACCCCTTACTTTATCTGGATCATCTTTCAGAGATACCCCAATAATCTGTGACTTCATACCCATCTCTACAAGTGCCCCATTTACGTTCTTCTTGTACCCAGATTGTTTGTGCATTTCCCTGTCTCTAAGTCTAGGTTGTGTCCATGCAGTATTATCATCTACAAATGATAGAATATCCCAAGCTTTAGATAGTAGACCATCCCCAATCAAGTATTCTTTCTGTCCTGCAAATACATAATTCTTACTATTACGCAAATGAAAATAGTTCCTAGCTAGCATTGCTGCTGCTTTATAAGAATATCCCTTACGACGTGCCTTTAACACTGTCATATGCTTGTTTGTTTTCCTGCATGTATCTATTGCAGTAAAGTATTTCCAATCTCCATCGTAAAATGCTGGGAATGTACGCTCTCTTCGAGCTATGACTGTACCATCAGGAAGTTCCTCATCAACAGACCTGTCAATAGGACAATAGTTTAGATAGAAATAGTGATTACCTGTAATAGTTACTCCATTATGAGTATAACCATATAAACATCTATTTCTTTCTTCATCCCAGTACTCATAATAGGGTTTTGTACCAGGTAGTGCATTTGTATAGTAACCGTTTCTTATATACGAATCAGCTGCTGGAGCTAATCCTTTTGTATCTTTAAAAACTTGTTCTTTATGTTCAGTAATTCCTGACATTTCTCGTATTCTTCTGTTTCTGTAAAATGCTCTATAAGTAAATCTAAAGTTCCCTCATCTCTTCCATCACTATCTAAAGGATCAAAAGGTAAGTAAAAATTTACAAGTTCTCCATCACTTTCTGCTGCTTCAAATATATCATCGAGAGTTATTTTTTTAGTCACAAGGTTATACGCATTATTCATTGCACTATTATAATCTTCTAAATCTTGTAAAAAGTCCATGGTGCCTAATTTACGAACTATATTTGTTAACTACAACTCCTCCGCGTGTATTTGTGTTAATTTGTTCTTGTTTTTTTACTTGTTCCTCTAGTTTTGATAGCCCATCTATCACATCTCCCATCTTAGAAAGATTAGCAACTAAGTCTTTTGCGTGAAATATTGGTCTCCCATTATCATCCATAAGTGTAAGATCTACTGACTCAAAATACTTTTCCAGCTTTACTACAGAAGCCCTAGCAGACTTAAGTAACTTAACTGCAGAACTCTCTTTTAGCTCCTTATACTTATCACAAGCCGCAAGAACTTTACTACTAGGCTTCCACTTTACTTTACCATGTATCCCAAGTACAACCTCATCATGTCTTTGCGATATATCATACACTGCATAAGGGGATCTATGATCATGCATAAAATAAACATATGCAAGCTCCTTTGTGTCCAACTCCTTAAACTCTAAGATAGTAAGTGTGTAAGGTGAAGGGACTGCTACATTATCTACTATTTCGAGTAACTCCATTTTTATTTATATTATTTCTTCTAGATGGTTTTGAAGAAAACTTCCCAAAGTATGGTAGCCTTACTGCATCAAAACTCCCATCTCCCATTACCTTTGCAACATATTTAAACTGAGTTGTAACTATAGCTTCTACTTTTTCTAAAGGTAAATTATGCTTTGTTGCTAGTATCTGTATTATCTCCTTTTTGGATTTTGCCATCTTGAGGTTTCCATTTATTTATTGGACATGTAGTAGTTTTCCACTTTGCTTTATGCTCTATCAAACACCCACATTTACCACATCTCATCTTATCCCTAATTATATGCTCACAGCTATTACAATCAGATAGCCTTTCTACATAATCTTGATGTGATACATTAGGGGCGCCTTCAGACACATACTTAGCAAGGTCCTTACTAAAACTCTTGGTCATCTCCCATATGCTAGGTAGCTTCTTATCACTCATACCAGTTTATATTAATTTTTACACTCTTTGTATCTAAATTTAAAAGTTTATTAAGTAAGTAGTTCTTACCTTCCTTAATAATTGCTTTTTTATCTTTAAACTTCTTAACGTAGTTATTTAAAGTATTATAATCCTTAATACCTAGGGCTCTAGCAGCTGCTTTTTTAGAACTAGGGCTACATATATTAGCCTCTCCTAAAACAGTAGCTGAATCCACTAAGGATGCTAAAACCTTTAGCTCCATAGTAGTTAGGTTAAAAATACCGTTCCAAACTTGTAAGAATTTGTACGTAGAGTTTACGTTAATCGTTATCTTCTGTTCCATTCGCTTGTTCTTTTTCTTGTAAGTATGCAGCAAGGATAGCTTCATACTGCTCTATCTTTAATTTTTGGTTTTCTAGTAGTTCATATACAGCATACTCTACTTTCATAGGTTTGTTATCTATATATATTCTACGCTTATTCTGCTTCTTCAGTGCCTTCATCTTTTACTGTTACTATTATTGTATACTCGTGGTCTCCTATAAATACTTCTATGTCGTATGTACAATTTATATTATCTTCTGTCCACATATCTAACTTTGTTTCAAATTCGTCATATAGCATAAATAGCTCTTCCCAACTATTTGTCTGAAATTTCGTTCTTATCATCTGTAAATTCTATAGTTGCCCTTGAACCTTCTACTATTATCTTAGATGTAGTGGACTGTCTGTTAAATTCCTCTATATATAAAGCTATGTCCTCCCTGCTACACAAGAATGACAAAAATACAGACATCTCTTTCGCAGCTCTAGAAGTATTAGCTTTTAAATTAGAGACTTTCTTAGTATGCTCTACTAACTCTAAGTAATCTTCTAGATTTATCGTAACTGTCCCAGGGATTTTCATTAGAATTTACCTAATACTTGGAATTCACTAACAAATAAATACTGCACATCATTAATATGAATAAGCATAGCCTCCGTATTAGGATCTACCATAATCATATCACCCTTTTTACATTGGGTAACTTGAGGGCCTACCGCCAATACTTCTACTATGTTTGTTTGTAATGCTTTTGCTGTTGTATCATCTAAGATAATTCCTGACTCTGTAGTTTTTGAGTCTGGACGTGGTACAATTATCCACGCTCCGAAGGGTTGAAATGTAAATTCCTTTGCCATTATTTCTATAATTTGGTTAATGTTACAAAGTTATAACAAAATAATTTACAAATCCAAGAAAATTCTAATTATTTAACATTAGCTTAATATCTTACAATAAAAAAAGCTATTTATTTGCCATATGAATACTACCACAAAGACTGACATGAGTAAATTACTCTACATCATAATTATGATTGTTGTGTATACTTTATCTGTGGTCTAGATACAGGTTCCCCCTTTAGGACACCAATTTCAGTTGGAATTTTACCTATCTAGTAGTGCTTCCGGCGCTACCGGAGACCCATGGACACTAAAACTAGTGTTAATTCACCACACCTACTTATGTGACATGTGCCCAACCTAGAGGCTATATCCGCCCTTTCCGAGACTATTGGAGAAAACTCTAATCCTTATTTAGGATCTACAATCCAACTTCTGACCCCATAACTACCTTTTGGCCCTCTGGGGTGATACGCAATATGCGTGTCTCTAACTGCCGCATTTTTCGCAGCCTTTTTCTTCATCAAACCAAAACAATCCGCTTGATTTTAAAACATAAGCCAAAGGCTCTCTGTTTCCAGCTAAATAATAATACCCATCTTTTATTTCCAAATTTGGGTCAACCTTATCCTTTCCTGGTTTTTCATAACGCATTGGGTTATTTAGTTCGACTGTAGTGTTTTGTTTTGGTTGTTCTACATCAACCTTCTTTGTTTCTTTTTTCTTTGCCATAATAATTTTATCCTTTGTCTTTTAATACTTTTATTTATGTTACTATTTATGAACCGCAGTTTTCGCAGCCTTCTGGGTTATCTATATCGCAAGTAGGTTGTTCTTTCTCTTCCATATCTTCTAACCAAGCATCAAAACCTATGTGTTCTTTTTCGTTGTGAAAGCCAAAAGTACTCATAGGTTCAGTATATACTTTTTCACAAACACAATCTGTTTTTTGACATGTTGGTCTTCCGCAGTGATTTTTAATTTGCTCTTCGCTCATATTTCTAGTATAATCGT
>LSRR01000360.1_pt1 | contig 13351 bp, 18 predicted proteins | sample 1162981 | NCBI WGS metagenome assembly LSRR01 (sample SAMN03256433, study PRJNA305521) | marine metagenome | biome: Estuarine; feature: Estuary; material: Brackish water; isolation source: iron chloride precipitation of viral particles from surface water samples | place: USA: Chesapeake Bay ... | reverse complement strand
ATAGGTCCATGTGCTTGACTGTGACCAAGTTGGTGCTAGTCTATCGACCTCTGTGGTTACCCCCTTACTGTTTGTAAAATAGATATTAGGTGTATATCCAGGTACTGAAGGTGAATTTGGATAACGTAGAGGGTCTTGTGGGAGTGGAAACTGATTAGGAGTTGAAGGTGGTACATCCCCTAATGGAAACTGATTAGGAGCGGCACTAGGCACCTCAATCTCAGCCAGCTTCTCTTTTATTTTGTTGAATACATCCTCTAGATCCGATGAATCGAAACCGTTGACCAAATCCAGCTGCAGTGCATCTGTAAATCCGTCAAACCATGATTTGAATTGTTCTACTGTCATAATTCTGTTTGTTTAATGATACCAATATGTTTACATGCTAGTTGAAACTCATTTTGTGCAAATAACTTGCTTTTACTAAAATCCGCTTTAGTTGTATAGTATTCTCCTTCCTTTCCTGGAATAGGGTACTTTTTCTTCTCATCAGCACCTACAGACACCACAGGTACAGCTCTCCACTGCCAATCATCTACAGTTGTACCATCTGGGAATACTAAACCAATACCAGGCATGTTCAGTGTGGATGGTAGCCATACCAAGTTCGTTTCGGGATCTACCCACTTGATTGCTTTAATTAATTCAGGTAGAGTGCTTTCCCAATCCTGCATCTGCAACGAACCTTCAACATTGAGGCTTGTAGTTGTGTATCCACAGTCCATACATAAGTATGATGTCACTCCGTCATGCTCTTCCACAAAGCAGTTAGTACCACCACAGTGTGGGCATGTTATCTTCTCGGGCATTCCTTCTAGTATCATAATTATCCGTTTAGTTGTGTTTTGTTTGATGTTGATCTGTTAGACTCAGTCATAATCTGCTGTAGTAAGCCTCTGATTGTCATTTCCCATTCAGCGCTTGTCTTTGGGCTATTCAAAGCTGTTGCTAAATAACCCTTAATCCAGTTTACTAGTTGATTGTCATTCATTTGTTTCTACTTTTTTAAGTTTTGGCAATTCAATTTTTTTCAATTGTGGTAATTTCAGTTGCATCTGCTGTGGTGCCTCTGGCACTTCGGTGTTTAATATAAACATAAGACTTTTTTCCATATTTTCCAACGAAAACTCCTTACGAATTAGTGTTGCTTGCTTTTTAGCATTAACCTCGTAGTTCTTGTAGTTCTCAAATACATCCTTCATTACCTTAGATGCATAACCATAGTCTACAGTAAACCACTCAGATTCGCGCATGATTACATTTTCCCAAGCTGCAGACTGATGGACTTGAGTTAGTGATCCTGGTAGTTTTACACTATGCTTTAGGAAGTCTGTATGACCTGACCAATCGGATGCAATAACTGGCTTTGCTGATAAGGCTGCTTCTGCTAAAGGTCTGCCGAAGCCTTCACCTTTTGTAAAGCTAATATGTGCTTTAATCTTTGGGTGATTGTATAGTGAGTTCATCTCCTCATCTTCAAGATCTCCGTGAATTAAATAGATGCTTGGTAATCTAGTTGCATTAGTTACTCCTGCCTTAATTAACTCAATCTTTCTTAGGATGTCAATACGATCTAGTGGTGAGAAGTTTGCATGTGATGTCTTTAAGATAAGTGCTGGTGCATTTTGCTTATTCTTAAAGGTTTCCAAGAAAGTTCTAATCATTGCACCGACATTCTTCCTATCTTCACCAAAATCTCCATTCAGCCAATGACCAACAAATAAGAACGCAAACTTCTCCTTGACAGCACTTAATGTTGTGATAATAGTTTCATCAATGAGATTTGTCTTATTATACACATCCAAGTCTACACCTTCGAATAATACTTGAATTGGCTTTTCAATCTTGAGCTCGCCCACTTTCTGCTTAGTATTCTTATCGATCTTCTCAAAGATACTATTCATAAAGGTTGTCTTTGAATGCTCTGATGAAGTTAGGATTAGATCCATCCTATTACATCCTTCAATCCATGGTCCTGAGCATCTTGTTGTTTCGATACCAGCAGTAATGCCAATATTGTATCTACCTAGTCGTTGAAACTCATTTGGTACTGTGATCTGAATAAATACATCAGGCTGCCTATCTAACTTAGGTTCAGGAAGTAGTCTGTCGATAATGACTTTATCCTTCGGATTGTCTGCATTTAGTGCATTCATAGGAGTACTTCCCCATGGCGTAGACCATATCTTTACCTCATACTTATCAGAGTTAATAATAGCTCTTGCAATATCTCGTGATCTTGCTCCGTAACCACTTCTTGTAGCAACCGGAGCCATAATCAATAATAACGGTTTGTTCATAGATTGTTTGTTAACTTATGTTTCTTTAAAATGCCTGTCTTCTTATTTTTATGTCTTTCGATTTCCTCTACAACATTGTACATATTGTATCGTGGTATTGGTTCCCACTTATCAAGTAACTCATCAACGTAATATGCAAAGTCGTTAGCCATATGTTCTGCGGTAAATCGAGCTTCATCACCAGTTGCCCACACTCTACCCAACTCTCCAAGTGCTTTACGCTTATCATCTCCGTGACTATACCACTCAAGTAGTGCAACAGATAATCTTTCCCAATCCACTCTATCATCGAAGATATATGGTGTAGGTGGTGAACCCTTTAGACTTCTAGATGCTGGAAACAATGCTGTACCCCAAGTTCCGTATTGAGTGTAGTGTCCTGCGTGGTTTGTTGGCAGATCTGGTGTTAGCTCTAACCAGTTACCCTCCTCATCTTCGAATCGCAGCTGATCTTGTAATCCTCCAGTTACGTTGTTAATAATTGGAGTACCAGTTACTAATGCCTCTGTAGAAGACAATCCCCAACCTTCATTGGAACCAATGCTCACAACTACATCAGACATATTGTAGAGTTGGTTTAGCTGCTCTACACTCACCTTATTTGAATGGATTATAATATTGCTTATATATTCAGGGCATAGATGCTCTACGGTAATAGGTAGATCTGTACCGTGTTGATCGACTGGATCTGTGTGTAATAGTAAGTACACATCTTCTGTTGACTTTCCTAGGCCTTTTAGCTCATCTAGGAATGTCTTGAAGCCTAGAATTAAATCAGATGTCATCTTTCTGCCAATATTACGGCTATTGTAAAGTGCAACAAATTCTGGCTTCTTGCTTCCAAAGATGTAATGCCTTAGCTGACTGTAATCCTCTTCTTTAAGTGGTCGGTAATACTTTGTATTGATGCCATGTGGTACATAGGCTACTTTCGGTACTGGTCTTTTGTATTCATTCTCAGCAACTACTGTACGCTTATTCACATCAACATAGTTACCTTCACCTAGTACCATCTTACTAATAACGTAGGATTGCTTAGAAATACCTAACAACAAATCACAGCTTTCGTAATATGGTCTGTTGTACAAGGGTGCTGGTAGATCATCCCAAATGTGATAATAAATAATGGGCGCTTGCTGTCTAATCTCACTAGACATTTGATATAACCATACCCAGTATCTAGGATCTGTAAAGTGAATAATCCCATCGACTTTGTGCCTGTCCATAATGAGTCTGATCAAGTTAGGATCACCGTACCCGTTTACGGGATAGATTAGAATGCTTGCATCATCCATACCAAGCTGCTTATTGACATCTGCTGAGATGTCTAATACCTTACCTGCTTCGGGATGCTGCAATGCTCCACCTACGTGAATAAAGTTGAATCGATGAGCCATGCCAAGCATAAGCTCCTTTGTCATGTTTCCGATACCGGAGTGCAGACGCATATCATCTGCTAGAAAGAGTAATGTCTTCCTGTCTTGTTTTGCAATATAACCTTCTCTCATAATTAATGGTTTATAACTTATTATACGACTTTTTTTCTTAACCTTGCCCTCTAGACAATTTTTTATAATGCTTGCTTGTTTTTATTTTGCTAAATCTAGTCTTAGCGTGTATTCCTGGTCGTCTTACCTTAGGTTTTTCTAATCTAGTTACGTTTGTTTGTTGTTTTGCTGCCATTGTCTCTTTATTTCCTCAACCATGCATTAGAATCGAGTAATTGATCGTTTATTGTCTCTAGTACTTTAGCTCCTGCGTAGATCTTTAGTAGTGGTATTAGCAGTGCTGTTATCGCTGCTCCACCAGTTGCAGCTGCAGCAACCTGCGGTTCTGCCAGCAACTTTGTTGTTATGTCTGTTGTACTTTTGAGTATGCTTTTAAGTCCGGTTTTTACTGCACCTTCGCCGAAGCTCTTCAGTATATCGGGTATCTTACTGATCATTACTAACATAGATCCACCCAGAAATAAGAGGATAAACTTCTTCCAGTTGCCCGAATCTCCTTTAAGATCGTCTTGATCATCAACATCACTCTTAACGCTAAAGAAAGTTGGTACTTTGGCTTTAAGCCACTGCATTACTGGTTCAAGTGACTGCTTTATGTTAGCAGGAAGCTGCTCTACAGCTCTGGTGATTCTTGTAAATAGTGCTTTTGCGTTTCTAGATATTCTTGTGATTGCCTCTTTGAGGTTTTTGCCCGTAGTATCAGTTATGACCTGGTATATAAACTTTAGAACGTCTGCTGCTGCTTTAAACGTCTTTTGAATGCTCGTAGGTATTGCTCCTATCTTTTTAACAAGATCATCTACAAACCCCTCATACAACTTAGTTTCGTACTCAATCCTCTCCTTCAACGCAACAGGCATTCTACCTTCCATCAAAAGACAGCTTTGCTCGACTGTTAGGTTGATACCTAAGACGTTTTCAATAAATTGAGTACGCTGTACGTTTGCTATATAACTCATCTAGGTCTATTTCTACAATGTCTTTTGCCAGTTAAATATGGTTTTGGGCAAGTGGTTCCTTTAACGTGAAAGCGACCGCACTTACCACAGCAGGTACTCTTTTCTTCGTTTAAACCACCACCACAAGTATCACAATCCTCACTCTCACCTGGGAACATAAATGTGTCGTAAACTGCATTAATGTAGTCTGCAGACTTGGTTATCTTAGACTGAACCCAGCCCTCTAGTTCATGTGGCTGTTTTTGTTCCATAAACTTTACTAATTGGGCTGCTCTACTGGCAATAGACTTTAGGTCTGTGATTGCCATTTCTACCTCATGGTCATCGTGAGAAGCTTGCGACATAACAGCCGCAAGCTCTTCCTTAATGATCTTTTTTAATTCAGTTAGTCTCATCGTTTTTGTTTTCTTTTTTAAAGATGCGAGTTGCTGCACCCAAACCTAAAGCACCAAAAGCTAATGCTGCTACTGATTGAATCAACATAGGAGCAGGGGCAATGTCTTCTGTAGTGAATTGGTTGTGATACATAGTTACACAAAGGGATAGTGCACACATAATTCCAACAAAGCGATTGCTAGAATAGTTTCCTTTATCATCTTGGAAGATTTGCATAATCAAAGATGAGCGGCTAAATAATTTTTTCATGGTTTTGTATATTAAGTTAATAGCCGTAACTAATTTGTGCAACATAATAAACCTATTTAATATAAATATGTCGCATTACACAAAACCAAAGCCTTCTATGTATGTTTTTTTGCTCTGAGCTGCATTCCTATGCTCAACTATAGACTTCCCTAACAAATTCTCCACATGACCAGGCTGAAACTCTCTATCGTACATACCTGCATTCCATCCAGCATTCATAAATTCCTTCACAATTGCCATCCACCACTCTTTGTACATACGCCTTTTGTATGCTTGTTCGTATGTTATCAACTTATCCTTCTTTTTGAAGCAGAAGTCGATAGCTAAACCGTAGTTGTGTGGTGAGAACCCTGGCTTTCTTGTAGTTATTATTCCCATAGGTGGGATTGTTCTTCCGAATTGATACAGTATGCGCTGCTCCTCTTCTGTACGTCTTGTCCACATAATATGCATCGGTATGCAGGCCTGCCTTGCCCTATAGTATATGTCCAATGCAGTACTTACTAATGCTGGGTTGAGCTGGTTAAGTTTGTTTACGCACTCTGGCTCTACCTTTAAGAATTTTGATATCCTAGTTTTGTCCTCTCTAACCATTTAATACACGTTTTCCAACTGGACATAGTCCATTCCTGTTATACTCACAATATTTGCATAACTTATTCTCTTTTGCTGGATAGTGTGCAGCCTCATTATACTCACCTTCTGGAGTAAATGCTGTATCGAGAAACTCTTCAAACAACTTATGTACCTTGTTGACTGTAGGTTTGCCCTGTGATGGAACAAAAGACTGCAGTCTCTTCATTGGAAATGTTGATTCCTCAATGATTTTACGTCTAACTATAAGAAACTCAACTTCAATCTTATCCTGACTAACACCGAGCGTATCTGCATAGTACTTTTTGTATAGTATTAGCTGCGATGTTTTGCTTATGTCCTTTTTCTCATTCTTCCAGCCCATTGTGGAAGTCTTAAAGTCGATAATCTTATAAGTATCATTCCTTTCATCCTTGATAACGATATCTAGATAAGCTACGAATTTTATATTCGGTCTCACCTCTCGATCCAGCGGTAACTCAATGGCTACCAGCTTATGCTTCTTTGATGGAAAGTATGTTGCTCTGCTTTTGCGAAACTTGTCTAGGATTGCTACTCCATCAAACCAAAACTCTTCCAACTCCTTAGCTGAGGAGAAGTGGCCTCCGAACTGGGCTATGCCCTTCTTGTATTCGGAGACCATTTCTTCTTTCAGCATGCCTCTGAGATCCAAACAATCAGCCTCTTTTGCAGATTTGGTATAAACCACTTCCAAGTACTTTTGAATAGTATTGTGGAAGGCTGTACCAAACACTGTATGTATGCTTGGTTGGTAGCTTCTGCGCTTTTCGATATAATCAAGTTTCCATTTGTGCGGGCACTGTAGATATATTGAAAACTGACTGAATGAAACTCTTTTAGACATTAGGGTAGGAATTCTTCGTTGATGTGATTGCAGTTTGAACAGACAAACAGCTGAATAGGTACTAAGGTGTCTTGGCCTGTTGGGGCTACTAACGCTGATAGCTTTTTGATCATATATTTAATCTCAAAGAGCTCGCTACCACATTCATCGCATGTCATAGATACTGCCTGCTCAAGATCAATTGGCATTTGTTGCATTCCTTCCATCTTAGTACATATTAGGCATCATTGGTTCACTCACATCTTCACCATCCTTCTGCGGTTCGATTGATACAACGGCTTCTGTAGTTAGTAAGGTACCAGCTACCGATACAGCCATCTCTAATGCAGTTCTTGTAACCTTTGTAGGATCAATAATGCCAGCATCAAATACTGCACATACTTTGTTTGTCCTAGCATCGTAACCAAAGATGTCAGCTGACGGATTCTCACTTTCAACAGACTGCAGCTTCATCTTAATAACTTCAGGATTCAATCCAGCATTCTGCATAATGCAATCAAAAGGTGCTGAGCATGCTTTCCGGATAATCGATACCCCAATCAGCTGGTCTTCACTATCGACCTCTAGGTCATCTAGTTTTGCAACAGCCGATAGTAAAGCAAGTCCACCACCTGGAAGAATACCCTCTTCAACAGCAGCCTTAGTTGCGTTCAAGGCATCATCAACTCGGTCCTTCTTCTCCTTCATCTCAACTTCCGAAGATGCTCCTACATTGATAACAGCCACACCACCTACCAATCGTGCAATGCGATCCTGCAGTGCCAACATATCGTGGTCACTTTCACAAGTAGCCAGCTGATTTGACAAATCAGTCACCCTTTGTTCGATGTCTTGTGCTTCTCCTGCACCATCTACGACTACTGTTTCGTCTTTGCTAATTACAACTCGACGAGCTGAGCCTAGCATTGCTACTTGCAGTTTATCCAACTTCAATCCCTTTTGTGGACTGATTACAGTACCGCCGGTTAGGGTAGCGATGTCCTCGAGCATCTGTACACGACGATCACCAAAACCTGGTGCTTTCACTGCACAAATGTTTAGAATACCACGAGCCTTATTGACTACCATAGTTGCCAAAGCCTCTCCATCAATATCCTCAGCGATAATCAAGAGCGGTTTGTTTTGCTTACTACAAGTCTCCAATAGTGGTAGCACTTCCTTGATAGATGAAATACGCTTATCATAGATAAGGATGTATGGATTCTCAAGTGTACACGACATTGTTGAGTTGTCAGTTACAAAGTAAGGTGACACATACCCGCGATCAAACTGCAGACCTTCTACGACCTCTAGGGTAGTTTCTGATGTCTTGCTTTCATCTACGGTGATTACACCATTCTTGCCTACAGAATCCATTGCTGTAGCGATGATAGAACCAATTGTGGTGTCGTTGTTTGCTGAGGTAGTTGCAACCATTCGGATCTGGTCGTTATTAACTACATCATACGACAGCTGCTTAAGGTATTCAACAACTTGGGATGTTGCCTTATCCATACCTCTTTTCACTTCGATGATATTAGCACCAGCATCTGCATGCTTCAAACCTTCGTTGAGGATTGTCTGTGCTAACACTGTAGCTGTAGTTGTACCGTCTCCAGCAATCTTAGCGGTCTTCATGGCCACCTCTTTTACAACTTGTGCTCCCAAGTTCTCCACTGGGTCTTTCAGGTTTACTTCCTTTGCAACTGAGACACCATCCTTTGTGATAGCTGGAGAACCGTACTCCCGCTCAAGGATAACTGTCCGGCCTGATGGGCCCATTGTTGCTTTTACTGCATCGCCTAGTTTATTTACTCCGGCTTGCAATCTTTGTCTGGCTGTTGCGCCATAGTTTACATTCTTCGTTTTGTTCATAGCTTATGAAATTTGTGATAGTGTTGTTAGAATTACTACAATGTCCATCTCCTTCATCGTATGATATTCGATACCATCAATATCCACAACAGTTGCTGCGAACTTCTGATACACGATGCTATCACCGATTTTCACAGTAAGCGGTACTAATGTGCCGTTTTCAGTTACTCGTCCAGGACCAGCTGCGACTACTTCACCACGCAAGGTGCGTTGGTTTTCCATGTCCGGTAGAATAATTCCACCATCCGATACTTCCTCATGGTCTAGAGGTTTTACGATCAGCCTATCTGCGATAGGCATAAAGTTTGGTTTTGCCATAACTTAGGGTTTAATTGTTAATTGATTTCGATAACTTTGGATTGTCTTTCCTTTGGACTAACATAAGGAATTTTAATCGATAAAACACCATTTTCAAAGGATGCTTTGGTGTTTTCTGCATCTAAATTCTCATGCAGAGTGAATGACCTAGAAAACTTAGATCGCTTCAGCTCTCGCAGAATATAGATTGCTTCTTCGCTGGGTTGATCTGCTTTGGTATGACCGGAGATTGTCAAGCAATTGTCTTTAAGCTCGATGTTTACATCTTCTTTGGTCATTCCTGCTAACTCAGCGGTAAACTCAACTCGATCCGGATAAGCAATAACATTCACTCTTGGGTAGGCTCCTTTTGAGATTACATCTACTCCAAATTCAGATGTTAATGTTGGAAAGTTGGTTTGAATGATTCTGTCAAATAGCTTATCAAAGCTGTCGACAAAGTGGTCTCTCGATGAGAGAAGTGATGGAACGGGTGTTTTCATAGTTAATTAATTTTAGGTTAAACATTAATTCCCATAAGCCTCCTTGCGAAGCGCTTACACATATAAATATACTACTTTTACAAAAAACATGCAACAGCCTACACGTGACCTTCACTAAAGCTATTTGCAATGTTTGGCTCAGCAACAAGTCCGGTAGGGATGCTAACGGTGTTTTCCATATGATGCTTAACAATGCTAGCGACCTCTTCTGCTATATCAGCTCTGCTATTAACTACAAATTCGTCGTGAATCTGTAACATAATGTATGCGTCTAGATTCTTTTCCTTAAACTCTTTATGGATTGCAATTGCTGATCTATTCATAATCGATGCAGCTAGTGACTGGATTTGGAAGTTTTTTGCATTATTGAGACCGTTTTTGTATTCCATTCTAGCTTGCATCAGCTTTGATTGCTGTTGTGGTGTCTTAGCCATCCTTTTTAGCTGTGCAAAACTCTTCGGGTCTATTAGTGCATCCTCCATCTTATCATAAAGGTACTTTACTTTGTCTAAGTGACGTACCCTTCCTGTCATGTTCCGAATTCGGCCAAATGTCTTAGCTTTTAGATTGGAGTCGGACATCCATTTAGCTAGTTGTGGGAAACCGTCTAAGTATCCATCTACCAGCTTTTGTGCCTCTCTAATGTCAATGCCTAAGCTCTGACCAATCTGCCATGCTCCTGCACCATATGGGATAGCTAATGCAATACCCTTTGCTCTTTGTCTGTACTCTGGGCGTAACTTCTTTACGTAGTTTTCGTCATCCTTCTTGGCTGACATTCCTTTTAGCTTGAATGCCTGAATCGCTACACGGCTGTATAAGTCTTCGTTCTCCAGGAATACGTTGATAAGGTTGGGGTCGTTACTAACTGAAGCAAATACCCTAGGTTCAAGGGACGATTGGTCACATATAACAAACTTACGATCATCCTCTGCTTTTAGAAAGCTACGAACAATGTTATTATACTTCAACACCAGCTGACTTGCTTCACCATCTTCAAGTACTCGTGGCAATTGCTGACTATCAGAGCTGAACCTACCACTGGTAGTACCATGCTGCTTGAAATACCAGAAAAATCTACCATTCTCAGCGCCATCTAGAAATCTGTCGATATAGGATGATTGTATCTTGTTTAGCTTATTATAATCTCGTAACTTAGCTGCCCATCCATGTGTTTTACTAAGGTGTTCTACTAGATCATCATTAAACTGGTCTGATCCTTTCCGAGTCTTACTTAATGGTTCTATTCCCATGTAGTTGAAGCAAACCTCTGCTAATTGCTTTTTACTATTGATATTGATGTAGTTGCCTTCTTTTTGCTTCCACAACTCCAAACTAGCCTTTGCCATGTCAGCTGGATGAAGGTCGTTGGGGTTTCCGGTCTGCAAAAACTGCTTCACCTTCTCTGGATCAGCATGCTGCAGTGTTGCAAGCATCTTTGGATAGCTTCCTTTCTTTTTTGGTGGAAATTTATTGACAGCTGTCGTGACTGCCCACTTCTGTGCAGCAGGTTCGTTGAGTAGATCTGTTATGATCTCCTGCTCTAGACGTAATAGATCTGCTGAGATCTGTTCCTTTGTTTCCTGAATAAGCTCCATATCGAGCTCTGTTCCCATCTCCTCCATTTGAATTGTAACTGTTCTGTATAACGGCATTACCTCGTCTTTGAAGAAAAAATCCCACAGCTCCTCCTCCTCTAGTAGTGGTAAGTAGTAGGTCATAACTCTTAGCGTCAAATCGGTATCTGCAGCTGCGTACTCACCTAGGAGTGTCATATCGGCTTTGAATATCTCAAAGTTCAATTTAGATGTACTTCCACCATTCTCTTGCACCGACTCTTTTAGCCTAATCTGTTCTTCATTGGCTTCCTTCTCGGCATCAATTCCTAATTCGTTCTGCAACTCAATGGCGATATCTTTTAGACCAAAAGGACCATCCTCTTTTAATGTATGACGCAATAGCATTGTATCGCAATACAAATCATCCCTTAAATCTATACCGTAGTAGTTTTTAACATACCTAACGTCAAAGGAGCCGTTGTGCATCACTAGTTTCTTGCCTTTTAACAAAGTTATGAGATGCTTTGCTATGTCATCGCAGCTCCTACCTGCGATCTCAAGGTAGTCGAGCGTTTGCGTCTCTGCGTTCCAAACTCGAGTCGGAAAGTAGTAACCTTCACCTAAGTTTGCTGATACAGAGAAGCCTATAATTTCCCCTCGTCTCGGATTGACACTAGTAGTCTCTGTATCGAAAGCGATTATTGTACCGCTCTTGATGTATTCAGCCAGCTCAACTACGCCAGCTAGGTCTGTGATTATCTTGTAACTTTTGCTCATAACATAAATATACTAAATAAAAATGAAAAAGCCAACTTTTTTAGGAGTTGGCTTTTAATGTTTGTTATTGTTAATTTTTATTGTGTAATAAAAATAGGATCACTCACATTGTCATCGGTAACTATAACTAAGTTTGAATTTGCTAAATCTGCTTTACTTATTTTTTTAGCCTTAGTTGCAAAGTTGGCTTGAATCATCTTAACAGCTTTTGGCCCAATTTGATTAGCAAGATTCTTAACATTCATCAAGTTAAGTGAGTTGGATGCAGTTAAACCTTTTCGTCCTCCTGAGTTGTAAGCTATAATCGTATTTGTGTTACCGTCAATGCTAAAGGTGTATCCCCAACCATCCGCAAAAATATCCCTGCTGATGTCGTTGATTGATACTTCGCTTAATGCCTTTCTAACCTCTTCGCGGATTAGTTTTCTAAATTCTGATGTTTTCATGTTGTTTTACTTTAAAATAGCATTAAATATAAATTCGTAAGCTTCATCACCGTTAAAACCCAATCCATCTAATACATCCACCAATTGGTCCATGTTTTTAGCTTTCATTATTTCTTTATCCACTCCACCTAAGGCTTCCTCACTGAAATCAATTTGAGTGTATTCTTTATATTTCTCGGCACATGCTTGCTTTACTTGATCAAATGTGATTAAGCCTGTATCTCCTTCATTCATTACCTTAGAGATTTCTTCTCTAATTAGTTTTCTAAATTCTGATTTTTTCATATTTATTTAATCTGTTGGGTGTTGACAAAGGTGCTTTAATTGTTGGGTGTGATTGCTATTGTTACATCCATCGTTGATGGAAACACATCTAAAACACCATATTTTTTAGAATATGGTGCTGTTTTTTTACCAACATTTTTTATAAATTTAGCTTGTTTATTATTTACCTTTTCCCACATTTGACCATTCTCTCCAAATCTTAGAAATTTTTGACCTATTTGTAGGTCTTTAAATTTTAAATTTGAAGCTTCATCCATCACCTTAGAGATCTCCTCTCTAATAAGTTGTCTTAGTTCTGATTTTTTCACGTTATTTTGATTTATTTGATCTGTTGGGTGTTGACAAAGTCATACGATTCGAGTCCTTCAATATCATATGTGTCCTCGAGAAATTCCCTCATACGAGTATTTATAAGTTCATCTACATTAACCCCACCAGAGGTAGCCATTTCGCTGTTTTTGAATCGCTTTAACTCTTGAACAAAGGCCAGAAAAGCTTTATACGATGGCTCAGCAAATTTATAGAATATTCTATCTAATGCAGCTTCGGGATTCTTACCACTTCGGCCTAAAAGGTTCCAGCTAATCTCATTTGTAGGTGATACTTTAGAGATTTCTTCTCTAATAAGCTGTCTTAGTTCTGATTTTTTCATGGGTTATTGTTTTACTATAAATAGTCTAGCTTTAATTAAAACCCTCCCTTCTGCAGCTATTTTTGAGCATTTCGATGTTGGATTCTACTAGTTTCATATCTACACCA
>LSRR01000330.1_pt1 | contig 13393 bp, 16 predicted proteins | sample 1162981 | NCBI WGS metagenome assembly LSRR01 (sample SAMN03256433, study PRJNA305521) | marine metagenome | biome: Estuarine; feature: Estuary; material: Brackish water; isolation source: iron chloride precipitation of viral particles from surface water samples | place: USA: Chesapeake Bay ... | reverse complement strand
TTGTCCTGAGTTCCATTAGGAACAATCAAAACACGACCGCTATGCGTTGCATTAGTTAACGTAACGTCGCCATCAGCTAAAGCAACAGGGGCACCACCATAAGTTGTGATTTCAGTAATCGCACCAGTGGTTGCGTTTTTTGTGACAGCTTTAAAGCCGTTTTCGGAGCGGACTGGACCGCTGAAAGTTGTATTCGCCATGAGAATCTCCTGTCGTGGCTAGTGTCTGCATTATGCAGTCAGAAGTTATTTAAAGTATACAGATAAAAAAGAGGGGCGCATAGCACCCCAAAGTCATTCAGGAAGTAACCTGTTGAGAGGGAATCTCAACAAGTCAATAAAACCATAATAAAAAAGGGGGCACAAGGCCCCCTCTTCACAGTAGTTTAAAAACTACTTATGCAGCACCGGGTGAACCGAATACAGCGCGTGGATCCGAGAATCCGAAGCTGTAACGCTCACGCGCCTTGAAGCGCATGTTACCCGTATCGAAGTCAGCTTCCATCTGTGTAGACAGTGGAGTCCGCTCGAAGTGTACAAAGCCGCGAGGTGCGTCTGTCATAACGAAGAACGCATCTGGATCTGTCAGGAAGTCGTTGACAGCATAGCCATCAGGCAACATACCCATAGAACGGATAGCGTTAACATCGTTATCTGCAGTACCAACACGGAGGTTGGATACCATCAAACGCTCTGCAACGAACTGAAGCTGACGTGGAACGAGCAGCTTAGTACCGCGCAATGCGACCTTCAAACCACGCTCATCGACAAAACCAGCGATGCTGATCAATGCGTCTTCGAGTGAGGTTTCGTTCAAGTCAGCAGGTGTTGAAGGCTCGTTGGCAAAAGTGCCACCGCTTGTCAGTGGGTGCAACAAATCGCAAAGTGCGCGACCGTCACCACCAGCAGATGCTCCAGCCGTGAACGCATTGTTCAGGATAGAAGCAGCCTTAACTTGCTTAGTGTGTGCCATTGAACGGGCAAGAGCACGAGTGTAGCGAGAAGAAAGACGATCATACAGATTGTCCTCTACTGCTTCTTCAGTGATCGAGAATGCCAGTGCAATAGTCTCGTGGTTGTAGCGTGCTGTGTACGCTTCTTGTGCATCGTCAAAGTTGATGGCAGAACCTTCAGACTTTGTTGGTGCAGCACCGAAGCCAGACAACATTACTTCTTCTTCAAACGCACGGTCAGAAGATTCAGTAGTGTAGATCTCAGCATGCTGGTTTTCATACCGCCCGTACTCCATGCCAAAAAGGGCATTGAGTCCCGGCTCCAGTTCTTTCGCTAGTTGAGCGCGAGAAATAGCCATGTCCTAATCCCCTTTAGTCAATCGCTGTTAAGCCGGTTGTAGAAACAGTACCCGCAGCAATCGAGCCGTTAGGCGCGTTGAAGTGATTATTCAAACGAACAATCATTGGGATACCAGTCGCAGTGAAGTCGCTGTTTTCAACGTCTTCTTGGATGCCCACGATGCGGAACATGTGTGCTGCAGTATCCGCCACAGTCGTCAGGTCAAGTGTCATTGCTGACAGACCAGTCGTGTCACTTCCAGTAGTAGCTGTCGCCGGATCAGCATTCGCAAAACGAGTTGCAAAATAGTTTGCTTCTGTCAATGCATCGTCTGCACCGATAGTTGCGCCTGCTGAAGAAATGATAAACATCTGCATAGGATCGTCATAAACACGAGCCTTTACAGGGAAGTTTGAATCAGCACCGGTTCCAGGCCAGTAGTTTGAGAAAGTCAGTTTACCCGTTACTGAGCTAACGTACTCACACCCACCGAAAACACCAAGAACAGAAACAGTACCACCACCTGCTGCACCGACTGCGTCGATAAAGCCTGTGTTCAGAGGAATAACTAAAGCCCCCTGATAGATCTTGTTTGTGTTGTCTGATGCAATTTCGTAAAGAGTGTAGTTACCGTTACCAGTAGAGTTAGTGCCCTGACCAAACTTTGCAATCGGCTTGAGACCGAAAGCTCCATTAATGTTTGCCATGAGTCTTTACCTCTTAAAAATCACTCAGAGTCGCTAGTGCGACCACCAAAACTTACCCGACTCTGCCTGCTTTGATGCATTGGCATTGAAGGGTGTTGTTCTTTCATCATGTCTTGGTCAACAGCAGTCATCTGTTCGCGGGTCCGGGTCCCGTAATACTCGGCTCTTTCTTGTGCTGTTTCAGCAGGAATTCGGGCAAGCAATAGGCCGCCCTGACCGATAACTCCTGCGTGTTTACCCTCGTCAATGACAGGGTAATCGTACTCTGGATATTCATCGGCTCTCACCGGTTCCCATCCTTCTCGTAAACGAGTATGAACATTCATTTTGTCATCCTCGCCACGAATGGCTGTACGAATCCAACGATGTACATAGCCCTCTGGGGCTGGTGGGGCTTCCAACCGACTTGGTGGTGCCCACGGTTTTCTCCGCTCTTCAGTTGAACGGCTTTTTGCTGCGCGTGGTGTGCGTGTGTTTGTTTCTGTCATCTTACTTCTCCTTATCGCTTAACGTACTTGGCATATTCTTCAAGCGGAACATTCAGCCTTTTCGCCATCTGGACTTCCGAAGGAGTAAGCTTGACTGTTCTGCGCCCCGGTTTTCTACGGGAGGCGGACGTGTCAGCCGAAGCGACCTGAGCACTGCTCCCTTTCTGCATCGTAAAACGGTTCGGAAACTCCTTACGCATACGATGATCAATCTCATTGTAATAGTCATCTGATGAAGGATCAAATCCTTCTTCTTCAACTAGTTTACGATGAATTCCAAATGCGGCATAGGTCATGACTTCATCTTGACCAAACCATTCATTCTTTGCTGCCCAGTCCTGCGCCCTTGGGTCAGGCTCTGGCGCTTGCTGTTGCTGTGGTGCAGCCTGCTGTATCTGTTGTGGTGCAGGTTCAGATTGACGCTGAATCGCCAGCTTTTCGTTTTGTTCTTGGCGCTGCTTTGCTAATCGATAGCGTTCTTGCTCAATACCAATGCGATTTAACGCTTGTTGCGCTTCAAACATTTTGTCAGCATCACCGCGATCATGCGCGTCACGATACGCTTGCTTGGCAAGATTTAATTGATTCTCAAGACGTGAGCCATATTCCGTCAGATATCCTTGGTCAAGAGATTGCATTCTTGCCTTCATCTGATCGTTTTCTTGCTTGAGCTGCTGTGCAATACGGACCGCTTCTTCCCGATCACGCTCTTCACGGCGATATTTTTCGGTCAGCTTTTTAATGCGCTCCTGCACACGCTTGCTGTAGTCACCAAGCTCTTCGTCTTTTCTGTCATCTGAGCCTTCGCGTGCTGAAGCCGTCGCCGTACCTTCAGATCCACCAGACTCTTCAGTTTCAGGTTGCTCAAGTTCGACCTCGGCACCCTGATCTTCATTCTCTACTACTTTTTCTTCTTCAGACATTCCCTACCCCTTAAACACTCATAACATCATCAGGCTCAAGAATAGTGCTGATCACTTCGTCATCATTAATGACGCGGACCTCACCACCATCGATCTTGAACCGCGAACCGGCATACCGGCCAATGCATACCCAATCACCTTGCTTGCACCACGGTTCGCACTCTTCACCAAACTTTGCTGGATCTTTGTACGCCAGTGGCCCAACCTTCAGTACATACGCAACAACCGTTGCCAATGCTTCTCTTTCAACAACCTGATCTGGTAACAAGATTCCGCCTTCGGTTTTTGCTCTGCCTTTATACGGCATGACAAGAATCCGCCAGCCAGTAGGCTGAGGCAGACGTTCCACAAGAGATTTATCTAAGAGAGATGGGTCTAACACCCGTTCTTTAGGATCAACATAAGCCTGTTCGACAGGACTATCTGTGTTTTTAGGTGTAGCAGCTTTTTTTGCTTCGTCAGCTTTTAAACTAGCTGCGACGTGCTCCGGAACCAATAATGGACTCGACATCGTCTTCACTCTTCTCCAGCAGGGCTTTGATTTCTTCTATGGCAAAAGCAACACCCTGTAGCTCTCCTACCATACTGCGATACTGCTCAAAGTCTTGAGCCGCACCGTTTGCCAATTGATCGCATAAATCGTTTTCACGCTCTCGTAGCACTTTATACAATGCTTGGCTGAATTGAACAACATCCATTACAAAATATCTTGTTTATTATATTGAATGATTTCGTCCGTGATGGGTCCGCCCTCTTCCCATGAGTCACATGTGTTGGCAGATTTGCAGACAAACTTGAGCAACTGACAGTACCCAACTTCTGCATCTTCTTCTGCTTCAATGCATTCCATGATCGCAGACGTCTGGTTGTAATACTCACAATTACCGCAAACTTCAGACAACCGAAAACCACCGTCGTCTTCTGGGCTACGGTAGTTTGCCTCTTCAATTGCTTTGAGTTTGTTTTCTTCGTTAATTTCTGGATCTTGCGTTGCAATCGGACAAGACTTGCCTTCGTCGTCCTTTTCCATCTTATCGACAGGCATTCCACCCATCATGATCGTTAAGCTAATCATCGTGCCGCACCATCCAATAATAAATTACCAAGACCACCAAACGGTTGAATAGAATTTTCAAAGGAAGGCTGTGCTTCTTGAGGTTGACCTGTCATTGGGTTCATGTTCAAGACACCAGATACCTTCATTTGATTCTGTTGAGGAGCCATCGATAAATTTGCGTTTGATAACGCCGCGTTCGCGTCGGCTTGAGCTGTCTCATTAATAGACTGATCTTGATTGGCTGATTCTTGTTGGCGACGCTGTTGTTCTGCCATCAATGCCATCATTCCAATCTGAGATAGCATGGGATTCATGCCCATCCCAAAGGGAGACATCATGCCACCAATGCCAGAAAACAATCCGTACATTAAAACGTACCGCTAAACTTCTTGCCCTTGACCTGAATGCCCTTGCATCCACGAACCATGCCGCCATCGCGATATGGAAGTGCGCCAACTTGACCACCCATCGCGAATGTCTTGACAGGTTCGTCGTCTCCACGGCGAAGAACTTCTTGTTCAAGCTTCATTTCGCGCTCAAGCTGTCCTGGATCTCGATGTGGTGGACGAAGTTTAGAAAGCTCTTCTTTGTCTTTTTCCGTCAGGTTAGATGGCATACCTTGACGAGTGCGAGTACCTTTTGAAGGGTACTTTTCCTGAATACGGCCTTCTTTCTCTTTATCAGAGATAACTTCACCGCCGTCCTTGAAAGAACCCATTTTTTCTTGAACCTTTTTTTCAAACTTTTTTCGATCTCGCTCGGATGTTCTAGCTTTAATCTTTTCTTCAGGTGTTTTACCAGCCCGTTCTTCCTTTGTTTTAGGAGTTCGGGACTCTTTGACATCATACGAAGAACTAAACAAACCTGTTCGAGTTTTTTTCTTCATTGATCGAGGAAGTTTATCAAGGTCAACTTCGCCACCGTCTTCGTAACCTTTCATTGCTTTGAAATCCGCGCCAGTGATCTTGTCTCTTGGTTCGGCAACACGAGCAATCTTCATCTGCTTTTCAGAGTACTTACTCTTACCCTTTGGCTTTGGCATTACTTGCCTCCCTTTTTCATGGACATGATCTTGTCCGCTGATTTTAAACCAAAACTAGCACTGACTGCTATAAACAGCAAATACTGATACCACTCAGGAAGTGAATTAAGGGCTGTAAATGCCTCATTCATCCTGTCAATAACCCCTGTATCATCCATTGCGACTGAGTAGGCAACAGCAATCAAAGGTGCGCTGAGAATCAAACTAAACCATTCGTCCTTCCACGAACCTTTGGTAGCGTCCGCCATCTTACTTTCCCAGTCAGCATCGTTCTGGATTGCATTGATCTTGCGCTCTTGAATTGCTTTCTTCTCTTCGGCCTTACCCTTGAGGAAGTCTTTCCCCAACTCGAGAGCTGGGCCAAGCAACATGTTCAACATCACTTTATCTCCTGTGGCTTCTTGCCACACTTATCGCACTTTTTAACGGGCCGGAACAAAACCTTCGACCCGCATTCGGTGTGGTACATACCGTCCATGTAATGATACTTACAAGTCTTCACTTGTCTTTTTTGAGTGCAGACGCTCCAAAGAACGCTGACACCAATACAGCGATTGAAGCAAAGTAAGTCGGAGCAATATCTGCGATTAGGTTCGCGGCTGTATCCATACCGAAGGCATTAGCAAGAAAAATACCAAATGGATACAATAGAAGACCAAAAAGAGCAAACCAAGCCATTTTGCGAATTGAATCGCGCTGGGCGTCGTTGTCTTCCATCTTGCGACGCATGTCTTCCAGCATGATCTTACGTTCTTGATCATCGATAACACCGTCACCGTTTAAATCGTACTTTTGAATTTCTTCAGTCATTGCATTGTGATCTCATTCGTTTGGATGCAGATTGCATCGTAATTCATCTTTGGTTTTGGTGCAGTTGCTATAAATAAATCTCTGGCCCCAAAACATTCTTCCATTGTCATATAGTGACCTTGCGGCATTACATAATACCGTTCAGCCTCCAATAATAAAACAAATAGGACCCATGTGATCATGCCTATACTCCTTGACTCTTCCGAGCCTGTCGTAGAGCGTTAAGTCTACTGTCGATCCTTTCGAGGGCTTCTGCCAGTCGATAGATGGCAGTTCCTTTGAATTTGCTTGGGCAGGTGTTAAGGGCGACACAACGTCGGGCTTCCTCCAAGCGGGATGAAAAGGACTGATAAATAGGTCGCTCATTCATTGACCGCCTTTATTACTAATAAGCCACAGTAATAAGGCCACGGCCCCGCCCACAATACCGAGCAGAGAAACGCCAACAGCACCATAGATAAGTCCATTCTTAATGGCTTTTTTACGAGCCAGTTTCTTAGCTTCTGCACGTTTACGCTCGTTCTCACGAAGTTGTTTACGATTTGCTATGAACTTACAGTAGTCGTCCCAAAGTCCGGGGCGCCCTGCATAGATAAACTGACGTTTGATTTCAGCCTCATGACGCTTGATATCCTCAAGCGCCCAAAAAGCTTCCATGTCGCCGCTGGCTGCGGCTTTTTCGATTTGTTCTTTTGAATCAGCGAGCTTGGTTAAATCTTTTCCCATCTCGCCTACAGATTGGACGTGGCCCGCGAACTCTTTGATGGCCCCAATCGCTTCGTTTGCAATCTTAATTGCAGCAATGGCCTCAAAGATCATCGCGGCATACTCCTACGTCTTACGTTGCATATTTTCCCTCTGGAGATTAATTCTCTCCAAGTTTACAGCTGCGCGTTGATCCGCGATGTCTTCTTGAGATTCTATTCTAGCAGCGTCAGTTGTCGCTTTTTGTTGCAACTTCTGCTGTTCGAGCATCAGCTCTTGCTGATCTATCGCCGCTTTGCGTTCAGCTTCTGCAGCCTTGATTGCAAGCTCCTGCTGACGTATTGCAACCAGCGGATCTTGTGGGTTAGGTGGAGGTGGTGGAGCAATCATCTGCATCAATTCTTGCGTCAATTGCGCTTGCACCTGTGCTACCCGTAATTCTACCTGATCCGGAGTTACTTGTGCAGCCATTTGCATTTGCTGTTGTGCGACCATCGGATCAATTGCACCGACTTGCGCCGCCATCTGGGCTTGTTGCGCCTGCATTTGCATTTGCTGCATTTCTTGATCAACCATGTTTCTCGCCTTCATCGCGATGTGTTCCATCATGTGCGAAATGAACATACCCATGATTTGTGGCGATGTTTGTACCAGTGGCTGCTGCAAAAATGCGACGTGCGCTGCAATATGCGAGTCATGATCCTGTTGCGGAAACGCCTGCAGTAAGTTACCTGCTAATCCTTTCGCATTTTCTAGCGCAGGATCAGTCGGTTGCGGTTCTTCTGGCGGTGGTAACAGTTCTTCAATGTTCTGAACTTCCAACGCCTGATACATCCGCTTGTACGCTTCATGCAAGTTGTGTAGTTGCGGATTCGATTGCGCCAGTTGCAGTTCTGTTTGCGCCAATGTAACGCGTTGCGCCATCGAGAAGATGTTTGGATCAGAAACAGGCAGGATATCAATCCGGTCGTCAAAATCCTGAACAAGAACTTGCTGATCAGCTCCAGCAATCGCATATGGATACGCCGGAGGCATGTTGTCGCGGACAACCAACGCCAACATCTTGAACTCAGCTTTCTGTGCATAGTGCAACCGCTTATGGATCGCACTCATCACCTTCATGCCGCGCTCAAGCAGCGCGACCGTGGTTCCTACTGGTTGTTGCTGAGACCCCGGTTCTGCAATCTTAGAGTCGGCAATCGCAACAAACCGGCGACCGTCTTGAATAAGCGCCCCAAGTAACTGCCCGAGCGTCGCTGACGGCTCTTTGTATGGCAAGGGGATAATGCTATTCCGTATGTCGCCGCCAGGTGCGTCAATATCCCGGAACTCGCCAGGGGCAAGCGGCTCGTCTGAATTACGAACTCGAATGCCTCGCGCCTTGAATCCGGCTGGAAGGTTCGCCAGTGTACCCGCATCGATCAACTGCCTCAAAATGCTAGTGGCCGCACGACCCAAGCCACCAATCATGTGGATCAGACCAAAGCCATAAAACCCTAAACCCGGCAGGAATTTATAATGAACGAAGTACGGAATCTTCCGTCTTACTGGATCGTTTTCACGATAGTTCCTGCGAATCGACAGGATTTCTCCACTACCGTAGTCCAAAGTGACAATATACGGGAGCTTGATACCAGTCGGTTCGCCATTTTGATCGACGTCTTCAAAACCTTCAAGATCCAAGTCCACATACATTTCAAGAATAGAATGAACATCTTCGGTGTGATTGTTATCTATCCCCTCAAGTTCAAATAGCTTTTCCTTGATATTGCTTTGATACGCTGACGTATCGTCACCTGAAAGCTCAACATCTCGATATACGCCAGCAACTTGTAACTTGCGTACTTGATTCTCGTCCATGCGAAGAACGTGCGTAATACGCGAGGCAGTCGCCAAGTCCGTCGCGGTGTATGGGACCACCAAGTCTTCTGCGGCAACAAACCGAGAGACTGGCCGATTTTTCGTAGCATCATAATAGACTTTCTTAAATGTTGATCCACTTAATGGTAAATAGAACAACATCTGATCCGTATCCGGATCAAACTCTTCCATCACCTCTGTGATCAAGTAGTTCATATAGTCCTTGACGCGCTGTGCCTGAGCATCAGACTCAGCTGTCTTTGCACCCATTATTTTGGTGCGAACAGGACCTCCCGCAGGCAACAGTTCTTTATACGCCTGTGCCTGAAACTGTGTAACAGATTCTGAAATGATCGGATGTGTAACGCCTGACGCGCCTTCAAAAGGCTGAGTACGCTCGTCGTATCTGATGCCTAAGAGATCGAGTCCCTTGGTGTAGGCTTCTTGCCACTCGGATCTTGATTCTTGGTCGTCTTCGTATTTAGCTCGAAGGTCACTCGATATTTCACCCAAGACTGCATCATCAAGGATTTCAGCAAGGTTAGCATTGTGGTCGTACTCTTCTGTGACAACTTCCGTGCCCCCTCCCATCATTTCTGCAAGTGCTTGAATGATCGCGCCCCCTTGGCCGTCATCCATGATTTCTGCACCACCCTCAAACTCTTCAATCTGAGGGATTTCGACTTCTTGGCCGGGAACAGCGTCAATTGCGCTGTCTACCATGCCTTGCATCATATTTGAGGGAACTGACATCAGTAATACTCTCTCAATCTAGGAATTTCATCTTCATCATCTCTTTCACCGTCCAGATAGATAAATCCACCTTGACGGAAACGAATCAGAGCCATTGTCATACTATCCACATAGTCGTCGTGATCTCCATGCGGAAATGCCGCACATTCTTCAATCACTTCTTCAGCGAAACTTTTTTCTGGTGCCCACACCATGCCCGCTTCAAACAACGGGGCGACTGTGTGCATCCGAGTTACCTTATCACGACCTTTGCCGGGAGTATAATTCATAACAGGGATGCCTGTCCTGCGAAGTTCATCCGTCAATGGCGTACCAGACGCTTTGGCTTCCACAATCACCATGTCTGGTTCCCAGTATTCATGCTCTTCAAACGCAACTTCCTTCAATTCTGGGAAGTTCCATCGTCCTCGTCTCGCATCCAAGAGGATAATATGGTCTGGACCACCTTCTTCTGGCTCAAATATTCCCCATGTGGTGATCGCGGAATAGTCCGCGGACTCTTTCTTCGAGAACGCAGTATCATAGCTCTGCATGACATACTTGATCGGCGGGATTTCTTCATCTTCCCAGTTCTGCCACCATTCTTTCTTGACAATCGCACCTTCAGACGCTGTCGGCTGCTGTTGCCACTGCGCGTTCCACTTTGCCAATGGCAATGCGGCTTTAACCTTGAGTAAATCGTCTTTATTCCAGAATTCCGGCCACAATGGCTCGTTTGAGGGCATAATTGCAGGAAATTCAACGACTTCCCACTGGTCAGACATGACATCCCCGGTCTGGTTTTTAAGCAAACGACCGGTCAAGTCCTTTGTACCCCACCGAGTCATGACCACAATGATGGCTCCGCCCGGTTGCAAACGCTGTCGAGGACCAGATGTGTACCATTCGTAGGCGTGATCAAACGCCGTATCACTCAACGCGTCTTGTTCCGAGTGCGGATCATCAATAATAAACAAGTCCGCACCACGACCCGTGACCGCCGCACCCACACCTGCCGCAAAATATTCGCCACCTTCGGCAGTTCCCCACCGTCCGGCTGCTTTATCATCAGATTTTAAGTGGGTATGTGGGAAAACATCACGGTAGATGTCAGAACCCATCAAGTCTCGGACCTTACGACCAAAACGAACTGCTAATTCCGTGTTGTGTGTCGCCTGAATAATCTTCAACTTCGGATTACGTCCTAAAAACCAAGCTGGCATCAGGTAAGATGCGAATTCAGACTTGGAGTGACGTGGCGGCATGTTGACGATTAATCGCTTTAGCTCACCTTTTGCGATTCTTTCTAATTTTTCCGCAATAACCCTGTGATGACGGCCTTCAATGAAGCCATCATACACATGATGAACGAACGGCATGAACTGATCTTGCGCTTTTTCACGGGTTTCAAGCCGAATCTCCGCTTCTTTAAGCGCGAGGATCTCCTTGAGGATCTCCTCCGGTAATGCTTCAAGTGCCGCTTGATCCATTATCTAACAGGTGCAAATGGATTGTACAATTCAGGGGGTGCATACGGCATAGGCATAAACGTCGGATCTAACTGAGCCAGTTCTAACATCGGGATATCTAACGTCGGTTGTTGTATGAACTGAGGCGAAGCGAGCGTTGGTGCAAGCGTTGGTTGCAGCCCAGCAATTCCAGCCGGTGGCGCAAACTGCGTATAAGGCGTTGTTTGCGCTGCCTGTGGCATAAAGCTTTGAGCAGGTTGTGTGTACTGCGAATAATCAGGTCTTTGCCCGTATTGTTGAGCCACGGCCCGTTGTCTTGTTGATTCTTGCTGCCCCTGCAAATCGCCAATAGTAGACTGGAGCTGCTCAATTTCTGCCGCAGCCCTGTTCAGCTCTTCTTGACTGGTTCCGTATGTCTTGCTCAAAGTGTCATAGTCAGCCACTTTTTGATCCAATTGACCCTGCAAACCGGTCAACTGACCCTGCAGTGTTTCAACCTGCCCAGTCGTTTGAGCGTAAGTTGTTGGATCCACATAGCCTTCAAACTGAGTTGGATCAACATAGCCTTCCATACCCGCTAACTGTGCTTGTAGGTCCGAAAGTTGTCCCGTAGTTTGAGCGTAAGTTGTTGGGTCAACATAGCCTTCAAACTGAGTTGGATCGACATAAGTACCAAACTGCTCTTCAATCTGCTCAGGAGACAAATAATTAGCAAAAGACTGACCTGTCAACATGTCCCTGTTTGCCAAGGCATTAGTTACGGCGGAGGACAAGCCATCTTTTTCTGTACCTATGTAATTTCCGATAGCGCCAACAAAATCTCCAGTTTGGATAAGCCCCGCTTCCGTTAATCCTTTTAGATAGTTAATGTCGTTAGCAGTTACTTGAGCGTTAGGATCTTGTTCCGTGACCCCAGCGCCTACCTTCAACAAAGCCACTGAATCAGAAATATTGACCTTCCCGTCCTTGTTTACGTCCATCCAGTCTTGTTTTTCTGTATTACCAACAATCGACTGCATCGTTTGTTCTGCTAGATCAACCGTGCCGCCTTCATGAAACTTTCCCACGCTGACAATTCCTCCTTTAGCAAAAGGACGACCCGTCAACGGATCAATCGGACGTGGCGCAATCAACTGCGAAGGTTGAAGGGCCGTGGGCCGCGGTGCGGCCATCTGCGTATACTGCGTCAAAGTCGGCGCTGCGATGTTCACGGACGCCGGACCACCGTAAACGCGTGGCGCAGGTTCCTTCACAACACAGCTGTCGGATACTGGGTCATACTCAAACCCTTCTGGGCAAGTAATATCTGGCTCAGTGGTTTGCGCTTGACGGGCATCACCATCTGATCCCGGAGCTGGAGCTGTCGTTGTATAGTCAGCCCCAGGTCTGCCTTCCATGCCACCACCAAACGGATCTTGCGTTGGCACGTCGCGGACATTGGTATCCGGACCTAAAATTGATTTACCAATCTCAACGCCCTGATCATAACCACGCGGATCACCCACATAGACCGCATCACTTGCGCCAAATAACGCGCTGCTTAAATTCGATTCCGGTCCAACCGCGCCCAAGACTTCACCTGTTTGCGGATCACGGACCACGGCGCCGCCGGGACGCGCCGCTACATCAGCAATCTTTTGCGCCTGATTTGCACCAAAAGCAGTTTCTAGTTGATTAATAATCTCGGCACCTGCGCGAAGTGACGGAAGTGCAATGTCCGAGGTATCGCCAAAAATCGCTTCATCAATCGCACGCTCCGCCAACACATCATCTGCTTGACGCATCATGTCAATACCAGAAAAACGAGTCGCCTCAACTGGAGCCATGGACATCGGACCCTGTACTTCACCCATCCGAGCCTGACGATCAAACTGCGACGGCATTGTTTCAGGAGCCAAAGACATCTGCGGAACGCTTTGATCCACGCCCAACACGTCACGAGTAAAACTAAATCCTGCCGTGTCAGCCGGTGTTTCTCCGAGCGTGGTTCTCGACTCAACGCCTTGCGGACCGGAAATCGTAATCTCACCAGTCGGGGGTACGTTTGTGTCCGGGGTTAAACTTTCTGGAGTAAAACTTTCTGGGCCTGGATTCAACTCTTCAAACAAATCGTCGATTAAACTTTCGCCCAGTGTCTTGGTTTCAGGGGCTGGTCCCAAAAAGGTCTCAGAAACAACACGTCCCTGATCTGGCGCATAAGTGTTATCAAGAACACCTAAATCTCGAGCATCAGCAGGAGGTCCTTGGACCGTGGACTCCGGACCTACACCAAAAATATTACCAGTCTGCTGATCTCTGGCGATTTCCG
>LSRR01000130.1_pt1 | contig 13409 bp, 13 predicted proteins | sample 1162981 | NCBI WGS metagenome assembly LSRR01 (sample SAMN03256433, study PRJNA305521) | marine metagenome | biome: Estuarine; feature: Estuary; material: Brackish water; isolation source: iron chloride precipitation of viral particles from surface water samples | place: USA: Chesapeake Bay ... | reverse complement strand
ACTGCTATTTAGAGTAACTTCCTCGCTTTGCTCGACATAGTTTTCGTCCAAACCGAACAAAGTAATTTTTACGTCTTCATCCGTAGCGCCTGACGCTGACGTCACCGTCATTGTAACAGCCGATCCCGGGTAAGCGTACAAGCCCCCTACGTCCCAAATAGTCTCATTAACGTTTATTATCAACGGGTTATAACCGTATTTAAACAACGCTGTATGGTATGAGATTTGGTTTCTGGAAACCTGAAGCTCAAAAGGCTCGCTAGTGCCTACACGAGATATGGAAGAAACTTCGCGAGCCATAATGCCCCCTAACTGTAAAAGACAGTCATTGCCGTAATATTAGTCTCAACAGAGACGTATATATCCGACACTCGAATGCCTTCATCCGGGATGTTTATCGAATGAGAATCATCTGTTTTAAAGTCAATATCTAAAGCAGTAGCGCCGCCATTACCGTCGGTAATAGTCAAACGACCGGCTCCAACATTGTCCGTTAAAACCTGTATTTGGCGTATGCGAGCAGGACCGACACCGGCAGAACCGGTGCCTGTCAGTCGCTTAGACTTAACATCAGATCCAGCCATGAGTCACCTCTTAAGCAAGGTTAGCGTTCTGGATGTACATTACAGTCACATCCGCAACACCTGCTGTGCCGTCTTCGTCCGTGGCTGAAAAAGTTGAAATGACTTGAATGTCGGTTGTACCTACGTCTGTAGAAACCGAAGTCATAACGTCACTAAAAGTAACACCCGCTGCTTGTACGCTAGTTGCACCCAAGAAAGCATTCGGATCGCCTGAAGTACCAACTTGGACAGTTGAAGCGGTGCCATCGTCGTTAGCTGTAGTAACGTTCAAGACCACTGCAATAATCTTAGAATTCGCAGGGATAGTAGCAACAGTAGTAGTTTGACCATCGGCACCAGTAGCTGCGATAACCGCCGCTTGAGCCATTGTCACAAAACCCGCGTTGGCTACATCTGTACCAACCGTTGTACCAGTGGTGTTTCGAATAGTACCGGCCTTAATAGGACCAGAAAAAGTAGTAGTCGCCATGAAGATCTCCTGTCGTGGCTAGTGTCAGCCGCGGGATGCGACTGTCAGGGACATTTATAAGATACGATAAAAAAAGGGGCAGCACAAGCCACCCCTTTTTTAAACCATCTAATGGTTTACGCGCCTTCTGTACCGTAAACAGCACGCCAATCAGAAACGCCGAAGCTGTAACGCTCACGGGCCTTGAATCGCATGTTGCCAGTATCGAAGTCACCTTCCATCGCAGTCTTAAGAGGAGTGCGTTGGAACATCTTGAAACCGTTAGGCGCATCAGTTTTGATGAAGAAGGCATCTGTGTCAGTGAGGAAGTGGTTAACCACCGCACCGTCAGGAAGCATACCCATAGACTTCATCGCATTGAGGTCGTTATCGGCTGTGCCAGAACGCAGGTTAGAGTTGATTACTCGCTCTGCAATAAATTGCAGCTCTTTAGGAATAATCAGCTTCATACCGCGTACGGCAACCTTGAGGCCACGCTCATCTGTCAGACCAGCGATATCGATGAGCATTTGCTCAAGCGATGTTTCGTTAAGGTCAGCAGCAACGGCAAGCTTGTTGCGTTGGTTGCCAGACAGTGAAGGGTGAGCCGCAGAACATAGCGCAGCGCCGTCACCAATTGGTGAGCTAGTGCTAAACGCGTTGTTCAGAACGGAAGCAGCTTTAATCTGCTTAGTTTGAGACATAGAACGTGCCAGGGCGCGAGTATAGCGAGTTGCAAGACGATCGTAGAGATTGTCCTCAACAGCTTCCTCAGTGATGCTGAACGCCAAAGCAATTGTCTCGTGAGTGTAACGAGCAGAGTAAGTCTCTTGCGCGTCATCAAAAGAAATGGAACCACCCTCTGATTTAACAGGAGCCGTGCCAAATCCGGACAACATCACTTCCTCTTCAAACGCACGATCTGATGACTCTTCGTCAAAGATTTCCGCGTGCTCGTTATCGTAACGGTCATACTCCATACCAAAAAGAGCATTTAGACCGGGTTCTAGCTCTTTCGCTAATTGTGCGCGAGATATAGCCATGATTTATCCCTCTTAAATGCCAGTGGTTAATGAAGTAGTTTGAGAATCAAACCGCGATGCATTGGAGTTGAAGTGAGCGTTAAAGCGCACCTTCAGTGGGATACCCGCTGCGGTGTAATCGCTGTTCGCTTCATCATCTACAATACCTACAATACGGAGAGGCAAAGTTGCTGTAGTAGCAACACTGCTTACGCTCAACGCAGATGTAGAGTTACCGTTGTTTGTTGAACCCGCTTGAGCAGAAGTACCCAAAGACGCGTTAGCAAAAACAGTAGCTAGAGCCGTAGCTCTGTTTGTAAGACTTGCATCCGAAGCAACCTGGAAGATTTGGTTCGGATTGTCCGCAACGTAAGCTTTAACAGGATAGTTAGTATCCACGCTTACCGCTGCTGAGCCGGGCCAGTAGTTTAGCCAAACAGGCTTTTTCTGGACCGAATCTTGGTATTCAACACCCATCAGGACGCCTAATGCTGCGGTAGTACCGCCTGCTGTATCTGCTGCACGAGCAATTACACCATCCGCAGTAGGAATAACAATTCCATACTGGAAGATTGCATTAGCGTTGTCAGAGGCAATTTCGTACTCGGTTACACCGGTAGTGTTAGCGCCGCTGCCAACAAGCCCGATAGGACGAAGACCATAGGCTGTAGCTAAATTAGCCATGATTTATTTCTCCTAAAGGGGTGGCTTAGTTCTTTCGAGAGCCACCAAAAGTTACACGAGATTGACGTTCAGGTTTATTGATCGCCATACTTGAGTGAGCATTCTCTCGCATCATGTCGTGATCGACAGCATCCATAAGATCTTGAGTTTTCCCAGAAAAATATCGGGTTCTTTCCTCAAGGGTTTCTACTGGAATGCGTGCGAGTAAAAGTCCTCCAACGCCGAACACACCTTCATATTTACCTGAATCTATAACCGGAGCTTCAAAATCAGGGTATTCATCGGCTCGTACAAGCTCGTACCCTTCTCTTAAACGTGCAGAAATATTTTTGCGGTCATCAAAACCACGAACCTCTGTACGTATCCACCGGTGAACATACCCTTCGGGTGCAGGTGGTGCATCTAACATGGATGGGGGAGCCCAAGGCTTACGCCGCTGCTCTTTCTCCCTGCTGTCGTTTGCGCGAGAAGATCGATTAATACCCTCAAAGCCTTTCTTATCAGTCATAACCGTCTCCTATTTGACATATTTCGCGTATTCTTCGAGTGGCACACCTAATTTTTTAGCTATCGCTACTTGGCTTGGTGTGAGTTTTATTTGCCTGCGCCCATTTGACGAACTTGTGCGGGAAACACCAGCAACCGTTTGGGCGGTACGGCGCTTGGTCCCGGTATCAGAAAACTTGTGCGGAAACTCTGCACGAATTCGCTTATCTAACTCATCATAATAGTCATCGCTCGTCGGGTCAAATGCTTCGTCAACCAATTGCTTATGTATCCCATACGCAGCAAAGGTCATTGTATTATCATTACCGAACCAGTCATTCTTTTCAGCCCACTCTTCCGCCCGAGGATCTGGCCTAGTCGCGGGTTGCTGATATTGTTGCTGAGGCTGTTGCGTTTGAGGCTGATATTGTTGCTGATCAGACTCTTGTTGCGGTGCCCTACGGGCTTGCATACGCTTAGCTTCTTCTAACTTAGAAGCAGCAAATTGAAGCTCTGTTAGCTTTTTCTGTGCTTGAAGCGTGCCCTCTGGATCACCTACCGCAATTGCGCGCTTAAACGCTTCCTGTGCGGCCGCTGTTTCCGCGGTTATGCGACCCCCATACTCGGTCAAATAACCCTGATCCACGGCGTTTAGCTTGGCTTTTATCTTTTCCGCCTCGCTTTGCACGCCCTGAGCATACTTAAGCGCTTCTTCACGCTGACGCTCAGCTTCGCGCATCTTTTTAGTCAGACGGTCAATTCGCTTCTTTACGCTTTGCGAATACTCTTCGTGCTCGTCTTCTTGTGCAGTGACGGTTTTTTCCTCTGAGGAGTCAGAAATGTCATCTACTTCAACCTCTTGCTCCTCATAACCCTCGCCAACCTCTATGTCTACCGTGCCGTCATCGACACTGGTCTTTCTTTGCTTTTCTTCATCACTCATGCCGCGCTCCTTTAAAAGCTAATGATATCTTCCGGATCATCTATCGTAGCCAGAATCTCGTCATCGTTGAGAATCCGGACCTCACCGCCATCGATACGGAACCTGGACCCCGCATAACGCGCGAAGACAACCCAGTCTTTTTCCTTGCACCACGGGCCATCTGGGAACTTTTCCGTATCAGCATAGACCAAAGGCCCCTGCTTAAGGACATAACCAACAACGGTTTGGATTTGACCGTCATCCAAGATCTTGTCTGGTATGTAAATACCGCCATCGGTCTTGGCTTTTCCACGGTAGGGAAGAATGAGCATACGCCAGCCAGTTGGGTTGGGCATGCGATCAATCATAGATTTATCAGCTTTTGAGGGATCTAGAACACGGGCTTTAGGCTCGACATACATTTTGTCCACGCCTTCTTCCTTTTCCGCCTCAGCTTTAGCTGCTTCGGCTTCCTTGGCTTTCTTTTCCGCTTCCAGTTCCTTGGCTAAATAGCCTGGGACTTCAATCATGCATGTGCTCCTGTTTTTCTAGCAGGTCCGAGAGTTCCTGTTGGACATAATTCAAAGAGTTAAGTTCGCCCATCAAAGAGGCATACTGCTCCATAGAATTAATGCCATTGTTTTCTAGCAGGTCCAAAACCTGTCGTTTGCGCTCTTTGATTATCTTTTGGATAAACTGAACGAGGTAAAAATCCTCCATAACTCCTCCGTATAGGATTATCCTATATCGTTGGAGTATATCTTATACTTTGAGGATTAGAAACAAAAAGGGGCTAGAACACCCCTTGGAAGCGTTGTTTGACGCGAACAATAGGACTAAACGCCTTTACTGCCCCGCCGTTAGCCATTTTCTTAGTCTTTCCAGCTTTAGACAAGGCAATAGCCACAGATTGATCCTGCGGATACCCCTCATCTCTTAGCTTGCTTATATTCGAGCTTATAGTCTTTTGACTACTACCACGCATTAAAGGCATGACACTCTCCTAGCAAATGTGAAATTCACCACCACGAAGCATAGCGCCCATACCGCGGCTCTTGCCCGTAGTGCAAACACCCTTGGCAGTATTAGGAGTCTTTTCTTCCTTCATAGTAGCGTAAGGGATGCGGCCTTGGTCTTTAATGTCCGCATAGTTTGTGGCTTTAGGGGCCTTGGGTGCAGGGCTACCCATAATCTTTACTCGACTCATCACTAACCTCCTCGGTTCTGTCGTAATCGTAATAGCTCTCGTTCAGCTTGTGCGTTCAATCTAGCTGCCGTCATTTGTTCTTGGCTTTCAAGCCTTTCATCAAACTGACGACCTCGCTCCATCATTTTCTGACGCTCTAAGTCTAGCTTAGCTTGGCTCTCTTGGATATCAGCCATTGTCTGCTGCTCTTTGATGCCGATTTCCTTCTCTTTGAGCGCGATTAACGGGTCAGGACCTTGCTGTTGCGGTTGTCCTTGGCCTGCTATCTGCATGCTCAACTGGCGTACATTCTGTAGCTCTTGAGCGATGTTTTGCGCGATCAGCATCTCAATTTCAAGCATCTGATCATCGGTAGGCGGTTGTCCCTGGCTTTGCTGCATAAACTGCATCATCGCCATTTCTTCAGACTTAATCTTGACGTGCTCGGTTACGTGTTTCTGCAACGAAGCAATGATAGACGGAGTCTGAGCCGCTATAGGCGACGCACTGAACAACAAGTGTGCTACAATGTGCGCATCGTGGTTCTGGCCATCAAAGGCTTTAAGGTCCACGTTATCCAGCGCATCGATATTCTCTTGCGCAGGGTCTTTGGGTATCGGTTCCAACGTAGCAGGTTGATTTAACAACTTATCTACATCCTTAACACCCAACGCGTCGTACATGCGGCGGAAAGCTTCATGCATGTTGTGCATCTGAGGCGCTTGCGTAGCCATTTGTAGCTGTGCCTGAGCCAAAGCAATACGCTGTGCTTGCGAGAAAATATTGGGGTTAGATACAGGTACCACGTCCACACGATCGTCAAAATCAGACGCCATAATGGTCTCATCTCCGCCTTCGACGGAGAACGGATACTCCTGTGGCAGAGATTCGTGCATTACACGTGTCAGGAGCTTAAATTCCTGCCGCATAGCGTAATGCAGGCGCTTGTGGACCGCACTCATGACCCGGCTACCTTGCTCAAGCATGGCTACTGTCGTGCCGACCGCCGCTTGCTGGTTACCGTCACCTACTTTTAGGTCAGTAATCGTGGCAAAACGCTGTCCGGCTTGTACAACAAAGCCTAAGAGCTGGAATAGCGTGCTGTCTGGGCCTTTAAACGGCAACGGAATCAAACTATCTCGAATAGCGCCGCCTGGAGCGTCTACATCACGGAATTCCCCTGGTTGTAGAGGCTCAGAATCGTCCCGTATTCGCATTCCACGGGCTTTAAAGCCTGCGGGAAGGTTAGATAGCGTACCCGCGTCGATAAGCTGCCTGAGAGCCGCTGTGGCCGTCCTAGATAGGCCGCCAATAGTGTGGATTAGACCCAAACCATAGAAACCAAAACCAGGAAGGAACTTGTAGTGAACGAAATATTGAATTTTCTTGCGATCTTCGTCGTCCTCGGCGTAGTTACGGCGAATGGACAGCACAACTCCGCTGTTTTCAACGATGGTTACGATGTAAGGCAGTTTGATTCCTGTCTCTTCCCCATCTCCGTCAGTATCCTCGAACCCTGCAAGGTCTAATTCAACGTGGAACTCTAACAAAGTCACGTCATAGTCGACATTTGAGGCTTGGACGCCCTGAATTCTGTCCATTTCGTCCGTAACTTCGTTCGTATCGGTCTGACCGGGTAAAACGGGGACGTCTAAATAGAATCCAGACACCTGAAGCTTGCGCAACTGGTTCAAAGGCATCGAAATAACGTTCGCGATGCACGGACAAGTCTCTAAACTGCTTGTTTCGTAAGGCACAACAAGGTTTTCAGCAGGCACAAACTTGCTGACAACGCGGTTTAGGGCCTCATCGAAGTAAACTTTCTTGAAAGTAGAGCCTGCCAAGGGTAAATAAAACAGCATTTGGTCGAATTCAGGGGTGTATTCCTCCATCACGTTAGTGATGTAGTAGTTCATGAACTCTTTTACCCGTCTTGCTTGCTGTTCTTTCTCTCGAGTAGGCGCACCTATCACAGACGTACGTACAGGCCCGTCAGGGGGCAGCAGCTCGTTAAACGCTTGAGCTTGGAACTGAGTGGCGGCTTCAGCTAAAAGCGGGTGTGTGACCCCTGTAGAGCCTCTGAAGGGCAGTGTGCGCTCTTCGTAAGAGAAACCAAGAAGCTCCAGACCATCACGGTACGTGTCTTCCCACTCCTGACGAGAGGATTTGTTGGCATCAAACTCTCCCATGAGCTCGTTGGCCACGGAGCCAAGGATTCCGGTGTCAATTTCTTCGGCCAAATTGCGGAAAAAGTCGCCTTCATCGACGTCGCGCATGGATGGGTCAAAGTCTATGACCACGCCGCCTTCGTCATCTTCGGTGATTTCGATGTCAAGACCCTCTCGAGCCATGTTTTCCATCGCACCGGGCACCGCAATTTCCACTTGATCCTCAATGGATAAGTCTATCGGGTCCTCCCGACGCTCCATCATAGGCATTATGCTGTCACCGTTCGCCATCTTAGTTACCTTTGCGGTTTGTTAATGTTCCACGTGGAACATATTATACATCGGGAGGTCCAAAGTAATCACCCATACCAGATACACCCGTTTCTTTGTACCTTTTGTAAGCATCTCGCAAGAAACGCGGCACGTCCTCGATCAATACACCCACTTCATCGTAAAGCGAGAACAACTTATCGTAGTCTTTAGCCTTTATATCAGAGTTTGAGGGGCCCTGAATTTGATTGGCTGTCGGTTTTGGCCTGTCCGGGTCTAAAAAGTCAATTTCCACGGTCAGTCGCGGACGACCCGTTTCGTTGTTGCGTAAAGAGAAAATGCCTGCTCTTCCGGACTTAAAAGCTCTTGGTCCGCCAAGGTTGTAGCCTTTTTGATCAAAATAACCGCCGACAGAATGGTCCATTAAAGCGCCTTCAAGCCTCGTGTAGACGGGTTTAGTTATTCTATACCAGCCTTCGTTTCCAAAGTCGTCCACTTTTACAACACCCTTTTTCAATAAAAGCTCAGGGGAAATATCACCAAGGTCTCTTTCAAGGATAGTTTCAGGGTAGTAGTTTTCGCCCGTTCCTTTTAATCCACGGGTTCCTTCTTCAAATCCATCGGAAAGATTTATAATTTCCTGAGACTCTGCTGAATTAAAGTTTTTTTGAGCATTTTCTATTATATCTGGGAAAGACATGTTTTTTAGTTTATCCGGGGGTATATCAGCTATCCCATCAACTATATTTTCGGGACGTAGGAAACTTAACATTCCTTTCCTGGGGCCAGTGCCATCTCCTAAAGCAGGCCCATACTGATCTATATCATAAATGAGTTCCCCTTTTTCTAGCGCTGTAGAAATAGAAGGGTTGTCTAAAAATTCTGTATATTCTTCTAAATCGAGTGAATGTCGGGGAGTCCCGAGAAAACTTTCACGCTCCGGAAATTCTTGTGCTAAACGATTTTCTAAGGTCGTGACGGTTTGCCCAAATTCTTCGGGTGTAATGCTCTTTTCTAGGAGCATCTTTTCCGCCATTTTAAAAGCCGTAAAATGGTTTGTTTCAGTTGCTGGGGAAATAAGCTCAAGCGGAACACCTTCATTAACCATAGCATCTATCATTGAATCGAGAAGCCCGCCCTTGTCTTCGAAGTAATCCAAAGTTGTTTCAGCTCTTATACCGGTGTTTATGTCATACAACCTTTCAAAGCGTTCTAGAGCCGGTGTTACTCTTGGGCCCCCTTTTTTAAAAGTAGCGTAATCATCTCTTGCTTGTTTTAAAATATCAGGCGTTAAGCCTCCTGCAAAAGCGGGTTCTATATCGCCTTCCAGGATTTTAATACGTATAGGGTCTTCACCCGTGCCGTAAAGCTTTTTAAAATAGTTTTCAGCGCGCTTGGCAACACCCATTGCCAGCTCTTCGTCCACATTATTATCTGTTATTAAATTAAACGCGTAGAAATTTGGAAAATTTTCTTGAATAGATTCCGCATAACCTGAATTGAAATCTCGCATGAAATTAGGATTTAACGGGTTGTCTCCTTCTAGCCCAGGAACAAATACTCCGCCCTTGGGCTTCATGGCCATACCAGCCATGACGTCAGTTCCAATGTCTACCCCAGGCGTAGCTAAGCCACTGCCCATGGTTTCCATAGCAAGTTCAATGGTCTCTTCAGGCGTGACTTGCCTACCGCTGAGAGCGGCGCCTGGAGCCAACAAAGCTTTCAACGAATCGTAAGCTAAAGCAGGCAACGCAAATTCTTTGTCACCGCTTTGCCTAATGGCGACAGGCGTCATCATGCCTCGATCTAACCCCGGCTCTAATCCCAACACTTCATAAGCGTACTGCTCGAGAGGTGTTGCCTGATCCAAGCGCTGCTGCAAAGTAAGGTTATCTAGGCCCGTATCTACTTTAGGCTCTTCGCGGTAAGGTGTGCCATAAAAATTACCCTTCCCTGTTAAGACAGAAGAAGGCACTTTTTCAGGAGCACCGCCGTCCTTAAATCCCTGCACTCCGGCAAGCACGTCAAATGCGCTGACGTCCGGTCCAGAACCACGAATGTCCTCAGCCGTGCGGCTCAAGTCTTTACCCGCAATCAAAGGTTCGCCCGCTCTTAACCGAGACAGCGCACCCTTGTTATCTATGTTGGCTATGTTGTCGATAATCGCGCTCTTAGCTTCTTCAGGACTCAAACCCTGACGCGCTAAGTCAAAACCAAACATGTTGTTGAAGTAATCAAGGCTCTCGGACCCCGGGTCTTTGCCCGCGAGCCCTAGACGCATGCCCTGATAAATTTCTTTGGCTTGTGAACCCGCACGGGCTAAAGGACTCTTACCCGCATGGTAAGAAAACAAAGCGTGATTAACTGCGTTAAAGACTTCTTCGTCACCTTCGATACCGGTGTTCTGCCGGGTAGAAGGCTCACCTGATTCAGGCAAACGCAACTTAACGCGGAACTTAGGGTCGACTAGACCGGCGTCTACCATTTGATTGGTTAGATCCACCGCTTCACGAGTAATTTCTATCTGACGCGCGTCATCAAAACCAAGCATCTCCGCACCCTTCTGGATAAGCTTGGTGGCAATTCCACCCCCTGCAAAATTAGCGGGGGCTAAAGGCTTTTTTACAACGGGTCCCCCGTTTCGAAACTGCGCGACCGCTCTTCTGCTAAGCATGCGATTAACGGCTTGCTGCCGTTTGTCTAGCAAAGATTCTATGCCGTCCGCTTTTTCAACAACGCCGCCCATGGCAAACATACCTTGAGACTTCATCTGGTTCAAAGACGCCATCACGTCGGCTTCTGTTAAACCAGGGTAACGGTCTTGATATATTTTGACCGCTTGACCAGGAGTCATTTCACCGCTATCGAGTAGCTTGCCTACTTCTACGTCGCTTAAGTTTTGTAAGCGACTCATGTTGATTTCGTTTAAGTATCCTGTAACGTCCTGTGCCGTTAAGTCAGCAAACTCCGGCCTGTTTGCGCTGTAATACGCTGCCACTTCTTCCGGCGTAGTGCGTTTCTGATTCAACAAGTCGGCAATCAAGTCCTGCTCTTGGAACCCCTCGTCGCCATAACCGCGAATCATTTCCGTGAGCTGATCAGGCGTTTGGAAGCCACCGCGTAACAGACCTTCGACCACGTCTCCCGATTCAACGCCAAACTGATTCGTTACATTGCCAATGCCAATTTCGCCACTGCTTAGCAAATCCGCTATTTGCTTCTGCTCATCTCTAGAGAAAAAGTCTTCAGCATTGATGCTGTCTAATATGCTCTGAGGCGTTCTAGTGCCTCCTACAGTCAGTGTTTGTCCGGTGTTGTTAGTATCCCTTGCCGTGTAAAAATCTGTAGCGCCAGTAGTCTGTGAGCCTTGGTCCGTGACCGCTGTTCCAGAGAAATTTCCCGACGTGTCCGGTTGAGGAATTAGTCCATCAACCGCGGCTATTGGACCAATAGGCATAGTACGCATTTCACCGCCAGGAGCTGACACAGGAGCGTAAGGATTCACGTACGCCGGTGCAGCAAACCTGCCCCGCGTGTCACCTGGACGGATAGAGTAAATGCTACCCATCTGACCTGTTGCCGGTACAAGAACATCCTGCGTGCCTACAAACCCACGGCTCCCGCCTAACGAGCCAATGCCAAGACTCGGGACGTTTACACCGCCAACTCCTGCTGTGGTCCCTGTGCCGCCTTCTTGGTAAGTGGGCTTAGGATCAACGTAAACATTTGCCGCGTTAGAAGCCGCATTTAACGCGTTTAATTCATCTGGAGTAAAATCTCCTTCAGGGAGATCTTTGAAGAGATTGTAAGCACCTGTGATCAAAGGTAGACCAGGGATCAACGTATTTCCTAAGTTTTTAACACCGGTTGTTACAATCTCTTCAAAGGTGCTCGGGTCTGCGTCGGGCTCTCTGGGCTCGCCGTCTCCGCCGTCCCCACCGCCTAAGTCTAAAGTGGTGTTTAGTGAAGCTAATGCACCTGAATTAAGTGTGTTGCCTTGATTAAGGCGTTGTCCCGTTACATCGATTCTCTCAATGTTTGAACCGGTAGGAACCGAGTCGAGGTTAGAGCCTCCTCCCAGCGCATCAAAATTTAGCGCTCCGCCTAAAGCGGAGTTATCCGACAGTTGGAAACCCGTGTTGTCTAAGGTAGAGGTGTCGTACACGGGTTTCATGTTTGTTAAAAATCCAACACCGGGTCGATTTGGCCCTACAACCGCATTGTCCGTGTTGCCTATAGAAAAACCAGGCGTTGTTACTGTGGGTATCGCATCCGTTAAGTTAGCGCTTGAACCTATGTTTCCAACAGAAAAGCCGTAATTTCCTCCAGGGTTTACCGGAGATCCCGTAAGGTAGCCTTCGTTATAAAGAGATTGGAAAAAATCTGAGCCTTGCGACGTAGGTGTTAAAGCAGAAGTGTCTAAAGGTAAAACGTTTTGTGTGTCAAAAGCGCCCATGTCGTATAGCGATTGGAATAAATCGGGGCCTTGAGACGTAGAAGTAGAAGTGGAAGTAGGGCTACCGCCAAAGAGTGAAAACCTTCCTTGAGAAGTGTCTGAAGGTGTGACGCCTTGCATTAAGGTATTAGACTTACCTGCGTCGCCCGAAGCTACTATGCCGTATTTTCCCCCACCATCGCGATTAGTAAACCCCACCCCTTGTGCAGCTTGCTGTGTAGAAGACGCCCCTGGTATCTGAGCGTTTAACGCATAAGTCGCCAAAGAAGACATGAGGTCAGCCATAGCGTCACGGTTGTAAGAGGTCGACATGGTGTTATTCCTTTCTATTACCCAGAGGTGACTCGGAGAATGCGTTAATTGCATGTTCCACGGCGCTTGTAATCAAAAGACCTCCCGGAGTCCTACCCCCTGGCCAGCCTTCTGCGCCGAACAATTCCTTAATCACCAACTCTCTGACATACCGATCGGAGATGTTATTCAAACAACCCGCCTGATCTTTTTGGCTAAGTTGCATGAATTGTTCTAACCGTTTAGGGTCAACCTCACCCATAGTAACGGAAGGTCCGTGAGTCGTGATCCTCGTCCTCCCAGTCGTCAGACGGGAGCTGTACAAAGTTCCCCTGGCGGTACCGCATCAACGCCTGAGTGGTACTATCCACCAAATCGTCATGCTCGCCATTTGGAAACGCAGCACATTCCTCTATGAGTTCGTGCGCCCACTGTGTGTCAGGAGCCCAGACCATGCCGCTTTCTAAAAGCGGAGAGATGCTGTTTAGCCTGCGACTTTATCATTGCCGCGGGAAGGCGTAAAGTTTACCACAGGAATTCCCATATTGCGCAGTTCGTGCGTCAAGGGCATACCCGTGGCTTTCGCCTCAATTATGACCGTTTCAGGGTCCCAAAACTTGTATTCCTCGTACGCAATACGCTTTAGCTCCGGAAAATCCCACCGACCCTTCTTCGAATCCAACAAAATTAGGTTAGGCTGCGTCCCTTCGTCCGGGTAAAAAACGCCCCACGTGGTTATAGCGCTGTAGTCAGCCGTCTCCTTCTTACTAAATGCCGTATCGTAGCTCTGAATAATGTATTCCAGCTTGGGAACCTTGTCGTGCTCCCAAATCTGCCACCATTCCCGCTTCAAAATTGCGTTCGTGTCGCCCGTAGGCTGCTGCTGATACTG
>LSRR01000477.1_pt1 | contig 13453 bp, 19 predicted proteins | sample 1162981 | NCBI WGS metagenome assembly LSRR01 (sample SAMN03256433, study PRJNA305521) | marine metagenome | biome: Estuarine; feature: Estuary; material: Brackish water; isolation source: iron chloride precipitation of viral particles from surface water samples | place: USA: Chesapeake Bay ... | reverse complement strand
AGTGGTCCGCGTCAAAGGTTACAGCCAGGAGGAGCCATAGTTATAGTTATGACTCGTTGGAACATCAACGACCTTACGGGTAAATTATTAAAAGATGCTGCCCGTGACCCTAAAGCTGACCAGTGGGAAGTTATAGAACTGCCCGCTATTTTACCTAGCGGTAAACCTTTGTGGCCAGAGTACTGGAAAATAGAAGAACTAGAAGGCGTAAAAGCTAGTTTACGTGGCGGTCCTAAATGGCACGCTCAGTACATGCAGAATCCGACCAGTGAAGAAGGTGCACTAATAAGGCGTGAATGGTGGATGGAATGGGATAAAGAAAAACCACCCGTGTGCGATTACCTTATTCAAAGTTACGATACCGCTTTTTTAAAAAGTTCTTCAGCCGACTATTCAGCTATTACTACATGGGGAGTATTTTACCCAGAAGGCACAATAGGTGATGAACTATATGACGGCAGAGTAGCCCATATAATTTTACTAGATTGTATCAAAGGTAAATATTCTTTCCCTGAACTAAAAGGCGTAGCCCTAGAACAATATCACGATTGGTCACCCGACGTAGTAATTATAGAAAATAAAGCTAGTGGTATACCGCTTACTCAAGAACTTAGGAATATAGGTATACCCGTACAGAACTTTACTCCTAGTAAAGGAAATGATAAGATTGCTAGAGTAAACGCCAGTACCCCACTTTTTGAGTCGGGCATGGTATGGGCACCAGATACTAAATGGGCTAATGAAGTTATTGAAGAGTGTGCTGTTTTCCCTGCTGGGGATCACGACGACTTAGTAGATTCAACCACTCAAGCTATGCTTAGGTTTAGACAAGGTGGATTCGTTAGGCTACCTAGCGACTGGGAGGAAGAAGAACTATACTACAAACGTAAAGTAAGTTATTATTAACCATGGCTATAGAAAAAGAACCAATAAACATTGACCAAGACGGCGCAATAGACATAGAAATTATGGACATGCTACAAGGTCAAGCACCCCAAGAAGACATGGGGATGGAAGTCCAGCTTCCCGAAGAAATGAACATACAAGGCGATATGACTTCAGCTTTTGAAATAGGTCCCGACGGCAACGTCATACCTATGTTTGAGTCAGAAGAAGTATCCGTCACCGATCATCAGGCTAATCTTGCTGAGACACTAGACTCCTCAGACTTATCCACATTAGCTAGTGAACTTTTAGAAGCTTATGATTCAGATAAAGAATCTCGACAAGATTGGCTTGATACCTTTAGTAAAGGTTTAGACCTACTAGGCATAAAAACTGAAGAGAGAGAAGAACCTTTTCCAGGAGCCACAGGTGTGCATCACCCATTACTAAGTGAAGCCGTAACTCAATTTCAGGCTCAGTCCTATAAAGAACTATTACCTCCTGGTGGTCCAGTAAAAACTAGAGTCATGGGTCCAGAAACTCCAGAAGTAGCTGGTCAAAACCAGCGTGTTAAAGAATTTATGAACTATCAAATAACAGAAGTCATGAAAGAGTATGACCCTGAAATGGATAGTTTGCTGTTTTATCTGCCTTTAGCGGGTAGTGCATTTAAAAAAGTCTACTATGACAACCTATTAGGTAGAGCTACTAGCCGTTTAGTAAAAGCTGAGAACCTAGTAGTAGCTTATGAAACTGTAGATTTAGAAACTAGCCCACGTTTTACCCACACTATGACCATGACGGGCAACGATTTAAAGAAATTACAGCTAAACGGCAGTTACCGTAACATAAATATAGGGGAAGCTAACCCAGATATTGACTACAATGAAGCAAAAGAGAAGATGGATGAGCTACAAGGCATATCTCCATCAATGACAGACTACGACGAATACAGTGTTTTAGAGATGCATGTCAATTTAGAGCTCTCAGAAGCTGATGATTACGGTTTCGCGGTGCCTTATGTAGTAACTATACTAGAAGAACAAGGTGAAATACTATCAATAAGACGTAATTGGGAACCAGAAGACGAATTATTCAGTAAAAAAGAGTATTTCGTACACTATAAGTTCCTTCCAGGACTAGGTTTTTACGGATTTGGTCTAATTCACATGATTGGAGGACTAACTAAGTCCGCAACCTCTATTTTACGTCAATTAGTAGACGCAGGTACGCTAAGTAACCTCCCCGCAGGCTTTAAAGCACGTGGAATGAGAGTCCAGGGCGAAGATGAGCCACTTAGACCAGGAGAATTTAGAGATGTTGACGTTCCAGGCGGAGTAATTCGTGATGCATTGATGCCTCTGCCTTATAAAGAGCCGAGTAACGTATTAAGTCAGTTATTAGGTGTAATTATTGACTCTGGAAGACGTTTTGCTTCAATTGCTGACATGAATGTAGGAGATATCGGCTCTCAACAGCTACCAGTAGGCACTACAGTAGCTATGTTAGAAAGAGGCAGTAAAGTGATGAGTGCTATACATAAACGTATGCATTATGCCCAGAAAAAAGAATTTAGGCTACTAGCTAACATATTTAGTAAAAGTTTACCTCCTGTTTACCCATATGAAGTACCAGGAGCCAGCAGAGAAATAAAAGCTACTGATTTTGACGATAGAGTAGATATAGTACCCGTAAGTGACCCAAACATATTTAGTATGGCACAAAGGGTGATGTTAGCCCAACAAGAACTAGAAATGGCTAGAGCAGCACCCGAAATACATGATTTACGTGAAGCATACAGACGTATGTACGAAGCCCTAGAAGTTAAAAACATAGACGCTTTATTACCGCCTCAAGCGGAAGTACCAGCCCGTGACCCAATAACAGAACAACAAGCAGCACTAACAGGTCAGCCAATACAAGCTTATGTGTTCCAGAACCATGATGCATATATAGCTAGTCATACTGCTTTTTTACAAAACCCAATGGTACAACAGAATCAAAGTGCTACGGTAACTATTCAAGCTAATATACAAGAGCATCAAGCTATGAAGTATAGACAACAGATTGAACAAGCTATAGGTCAACCTTTACCACAAATGGGCGAAGGTGAAATGCCACCAGAAGTAATGAACCAGATAGCAACTGCAGCAGCACAAGCTACTCAACAAGTAACGGGACAAGAACAGGCATTAATACAAGCACAACAAAACGCTCAAGTAGAGCCGTTAGTACAATTAAAACAAGCTGAAATACAACAAAAAGCACAAAGCGATCAATTAAAAGCTGAAGTTGACTTATTAAAACAACAATCAACCGAAGCTATAGCAGAAATGAAAATAGCCCAACAAAGAGAACAAGCTTTAATAAAAGAAAAAGAAGGTATGCGTAAAGATTATCGTGATATACTAAAAGACGTAAGAGATTCAGACACAAGGACTAAAGGTGTATAATGTTAAATAAAGCTAATTTTGAAGAGATGATGGGCGGTAACGCTAACCGTAGACGTATGAGAAACGGTGGTGAAGTACCTAAAGGTTATCATAAAATGCCAGATGGATCAATCATGAAAGATTCAGATATGGTAAAGAAAACTAACGGTGGGTCAATGACTAACACCAAAAAACATTTAAGGAGACCATAATGCCAGGAACTAATAGAGGTATGAAAAAAATGAATCGCGGTGGAGAACCAATAGCTAAAATGAAAAGAGGCGGTAAAGCTGGTAAAAAAAGAGGTATGGCTAGAGGTTGTGGAGCAGCAACTAAAGGCAAGGGATATAATAGGTAATGGCTAAGAAAAAAGGATTAGACGGCAAAGCATGCTGGAAAGGATACAAGCAAATGGGCACAAAAATGAAAGGTGGTAAACGTGTAGACAACTGTGTAAAAATGTCTCATGGTGGAGCCTTACACGGTGGTCAGAAAAAACTAGACAAAAACAAAGATGGTAAACTATCAGGTGCTGATTTTAAAATGATGAAGCATGGAGGAGAAGTTTTATCTGGTAACGCAAACCGTAGGAGACAACAACAAGGTGGCTAGGGCTAAGCCAAGAAGAGGAAAAGCCAAAGTTAAGGTAACTAAATCAGGTAAAAGAGTTAGTTACGGACAAGCAGGTAAGGCTAAAGGTGGAGGTCCTAGAGTAAAACCAGGAACATCTAAAGGTGACTCTTATTGTGCTAGAAGTTTAGGAATTAAAAAGAGGTTATCTAAAAAGAAAAGGAATAACCCAAACACCCCTAACAATCTATCAAGAAAAAGATGGAAGTGTAGTGGTGCTAAATCTAGAAGAAAATAATGTTAGATAAATTGCGTAAACAAATTTTAGAACGACAAGAGCAACTTAAAGAAACTCTTGCAGGTGGTGGAATACAAAACTTTGAAAGTTATCACAAGATAGTAGGCGAAATATCAAGTCTGTCGTTTACTCTCTCACTAATAAAAGACTTGCACAAGGATAATGACGAATAATGTCAAAAACAATAGAAGCCTTCGGTTCAGGCGGAGAACCAATCCCAGATAAAGTAGAAAGATTCGTAGATACAAAAGAGGTACAACCTAGTGTCACCCCCGAAAGTGTCCACGAAGATGAAGACTTAAAATCAAAACTCCCTAAACCAACGGGATACAGAATATTAATATTACCCTTTAGTCCAAAACAAAAGACAAAAGGTGGTATTTACTTACATGATTCAGTATTAGAAAAAGAACGTATCGGAACTAATGTTGGGTTTGTAGTAGCACTTGGTCCAGACGCATATCGTGATGGGAATAAATTCCCTGAAGGAGCATGGTGTCAAGAAAGAGACTGGGTGATATTTGGAAGGTATGCAGGAGCTAGACTCAAAATTGAGGGTGGCGAACTGCGTTTATTAAACGATGATGAAATTTTAGCTGTTGTCTCTGACCCAGAAGATATACAATCAGCTTAATTTTATTACGCACACAAGGAGAATAACGTGGCAGAAGAAGCTATGCAGGTATTAGAACAAGAAGATGAAGGAACAGAAGTAGAACTTCCAGAAAGTGAAACTGAAGAAACAGAATCAGAAGAAAAAGAAGAAGTAGTCAACTCAGAACAACAAGAAGAAATAGAAGACTATAGCGAAGGCGTTAAAAAACGTATCAATAAGCTAACTTATAAGGTTAGAGAATCTGAAAGAAGAGAACAAGCAGCCATAGAATACGCTCAGTCTGTTCAAGAAGAATTAAATAAAACTAAAAATAAACTTTCAAAAACAGATCAAAACCTATATGATGAATATAGTACACGAGTAACAAGTGAACTTAACTCGGTTCAGGAGAGGTATAAAAAAGCGTATGAATCAGGTGATACAGACGCTTTACTAGAAGCTCAAAAAGAATTAGCCAAGTTAGCGGTTGAGGAAGAAAGCTTAAAAAGGGTAAAACCTCAAGCAGAAACTCAGGTAAAAGTTACTCCTGATGAGCAACAGGTAGCTCCTAAATGGACTCAACCTGCCCAGCAACAACAACAGGCTCCACAGCCTGATCCAAAAGCGAAAGCTTGGGCAGATAAAAATGAGTGGTTTGGGGATGACCTAGCTATGACAACTGCAGCTTTTGCGTTCCATAGACAGCTCACAGAAGGCGAAGGTTATGATCCTACTTCTGATGAATATTATAAAGAAGTAGATAAAAGACTTGCTGAGGCATTCCCTCATAAATTAGGGAATACTCAAAAAGAAGTGAAAGAGACGGTAGCTGGTTCTAGCAAAGGTGTTGGAACTACTAGAGCTCGATCACGTAGAACTATAAAACTCACACCGAGTCAAGTAGCAATAGCAAAAAGATTAGGTGTGCCACTAGAAGAATATGCTAAGCATATTAAGGAGTAAAAAATGGTAGATGAAAAAAATACTACTCAAACAGATCGAACTCCACGATCTGCTGAAAGTCGAGATAAAGTTTCTCGTCGTAAACCTTGGCAACCCCCGTCTTTATTAGACGCACCTCCCCCACCACAGGGATATGTATACAGATGGATACGAGAGTCAATGATAGGGCAAAACGACCCAGCGAATATGTCAAAACGTATTCGTGAAGGTTGGGAACCCGTAAGAGCTGAAGATCATCCTGATTTTGAAGCTCCTAGTATTGATGAAGGTAAACATGCTGGTGTCATAGGAGTTGGTGGCTTAATTCTCGCTAAGATACCCAAGGAGACTGTTGATGAAAGGAGAGCATACTATCAAAATGTTGCTGACCAACAGATTCAAGCAGTTGATAATGATCTTATGAGAGAAAGTAACCAAGTAATGCCTATTAGTACTCCTAATAGATCATCAAAGGTTACATTTGGTAAAGGTGGTTCTTAATTTATATTAAGGACTTTAATAAAATTTATTTTTATAAGGTGAATTAAAATGGCAAATATAAACGCCCCAGATGGATTCACACCAGCTTATCATATGTCAGGTGGCGTAATCCGACCTTCAGAGTTTGCAATAGCAAGCGGAACTAACGCATCTATCTTTTCAGGAGATGTTGTTAATCTTTCTAGTGGTCTGGTTATCCAAGGTACTGCAACAGGTACCCCACTCGGCGTATTTTACGGTGTAGAATACCAAGCAACCGACGGTTCAGTAGTGTTTTCGAACATGTGGACTGCCGACACTGCTACTTTAGGTTCTGCGAATGCTAAAGCATTTGTTTATGTCGATCCAGATATTGTTTACGAGGCTCAGTCTACTGGTACTCCTACTCAAGCATCTATCGGCACAACAAATACTATTAGTACTACAGCAGGTAATACTTCAACAGGTCGATCAAAAGAAGGTGTGACAACTACAACTTCTAGTGGTATTGCGACAGTAGTAGGCTTCCCAGATAAGCCAAACAATTCTATTGGTCAATACGCTAGAGTGTATGTAACATTCCCAGCTTCTGTATTCGGCAATAGCTAAAAGGTGATATACAATGGCAATTAATAGAGCTCAATTAGTAAAAGAACTCGAACCAGGACTAAATGCACTTTTTGGTCTTGAGTACGACAGATACGAAAACGAACACACTGAAATCTTTGATACAGAGAATTCAGATAGAGCGTTTGAGGAAGAAGTAATGTTATCAGGTTTCGGTCAAGCCCCAGTCAAAGGCGAAGGCTCATCCGTAACTTATGATACAGCACAAGAAACTTTCACAGCAAGGTACAGCCACGAAACTGTAGCTTTAGCGTTTGCGTTGACAGAAGAAGCAATAGAGGACAACCTTTATGACAGCTTATCTTCAAGATACACAAAAGCTTTAGCTAGATCAATGGCTACTACTAAGCAAGTGAAAGCAGCAAATGTACTTAATAATGGTTTCTCAACTTCCTTCCCAGGAGGCGACGGTAAACCACTTATGGCTACAGATCACCCTACCTTATCAGGTGGAGATCAATCAAACGAGCCAAGCACAGCAGCTGATCTTAATGAAACTTCATTAGAAAACGCGATGATCGACATATCACAATTTGTTGATGAAAGAGGCATTAAAGTAAATGTTCAAGCAAGAAAACTAATCATACCACCTCAACTACAGTTTGTAGCTGAGAGAGTTTTAAAAACTGCTGGTAGAGTTGGTACTTCTGACAATGACATTAACGCATTGAAAAACATGGGAATGCTCCCTGATGGATATGTTGTTAATCATTACTTGACTGACACAGATGCATTCTTCATCAAAACAGATGCACCTAACGGGTTAAAACACTTCGTTAGATCTGCTATGTCAACAGGCATGGAAGGTGATTTTGAGACTGGTAACGTTAGATACAAAGCTAGAGAGAGATATTCTTTCGGCTTTAGTGACTGGCGTGGAATCTACGGTTCCCCAGGAGCATAAATTCGTTTTTCGAATTTTTAAGGGAGCTTCGGCTCCCTTTCTTTTTTACAGAATAAGGTATATCATTTAGTTCTAGGATTTATTAACTTGTTCTACAGACTGACCTAGCAGACAAGCCAAGACAGTAGAACTTATTTCCTTAGGAGGAAATTATGGCAAAATCAACTTTTTCAGGTCCAGTAAAATCTTTATCTGGATTTATTTCAGCAGGGGTTAATAACTCTGTTTCTTTAACCGCAGATACTACTTTAACGGTAGAGGCACACGCAGGAAAAATCTTGTTATGTAACGATGCAGACGGTAAATTTACTTTACCTTCAATAGTATCAACAACACCAAGCGATTCTACAGACCCAAACCAACTAAACAACATTGGTGCTTCTTTCTATTTTGTAATAGAAACAGCAGCTACTGATCTTGATATTTTAACTGACGGTACCGACAAATTTGAAGGTGCTGTATTAGTAGCTGTAGACGATGGTGCTAAAAAAGCTTTTGTCCCAGCAGCAAGTAATGATGTTATGACAATGAACGGTTCAACTAAAGGTGGTATAGCAGGTAGTGTTGTAAAAGTTACAGCTATTGATGCAGCTACTTATCTTGTTCATGATTCATTATTAATCGGTTCAGGAACAATAGTTACACCATTCGCTGACGCTTAATAGGAGATAACTTATGGCAGACGCAGTAACCTCAACAACAATTGTTGATGATGATAGAAAAGCGGTTATTCAATTAACTAATACGTCAGACGGTACAGGTGAGTCAGCTGTAACTAAAATTGATGTAAGTGCTTTAGCTACTAGAAAATCAGACGGTGCAACTTGCACTGGTTGTAAACTAGCTAAAGTTTCTTACACAACTTTTGGTATGAGTGTAAAACTACTCTGGGATGCTACTACCGACACTATTTGTTTAGACTTAAATGAAAACTATAGTGATCAGTTAGATTTCACAGAGTTTGGTGGTATACAAAATACATCTGGTTCTGGTAAAACAGGTGATATTAACTTGACTACCACAGGACATGCTAGTGGAGATTCTTACGTTATTGTTTTAACAGTAATTAAAACCTTCTAGTAATGGCTACTTCTGGCACTAAAACGTTTAAACTTAGTATAGCAGACACTATAGAAGAAGCGTACGAATTAGCTGGTCTTGAATTAAGGACTGGTTATGATGCTGAAACTGCTAGGCGTTCATTAAATATCATGTTCGCTGATTGGTCAAATAGGGGTGTAAACCTTTGGACAATAGATCAAGTAAGCACAAGCCTAACCACAGGCACAGCTAGTTATACTTTAAATGCGTACGATATTGATATAGTTTCTGCTATAGTTAAAGTTACTGACAGTAGCGGTAATTCTACTGATTTAGGCGTAGAACGTATAGGCAGAACAGAGTACTTAAACATACCAGATAAAACTATACAAGGAAGACCAACACAAATATTTTTAGACAGGCAAACTACTCCTGTACTTAAAATCTGGCCAACTCCTGACAATGTTTCAACTTACACTTTAGTAGCTAATACTATACAAAGAATTGATGACGCGTCAGCTTCTAACCAAGACCCAGAAGTACCTTCAAGGTTTATACCTTGTATGGCTAGTGGATTAGCTTATTATTTAGCTTTAAAAAAGAACCCTGAAAAAGCTGGCATAATGAAACAACAATATGAACAAGATTTTCAGCTTGCTGCTCAAGAAGATAGAAACAGGGCTTCTTTATACCTCACTCCCGCTAGGAGTTCATATTAATGGCATATGCTGCTGGTAAAAAATCTTTAGCTAGGTGTGACAGGTGTGGTTTTGTATACGGGTATCTTGAACTTAGAAAAGAGTGGAATAATCTTAGAGTCTGTGAAGAATGTTATGAACCTAAGCATCCACAACTTGACCCTATAGTACACAGAGTAGACCCAGAAGCTTTAAGAGATCCAAGACCTACAGAACAAGCACCTACTAAACATTTAGGTAAAGTGATTGTTTCTAACCCTGTGGATAGTAACGGGGTAAGTTCACCTATTATGTGGTCACAAAATAGTGATACAATAGGTTCTCAATTCACTATGACAACACTAACTGCTACCTTAGGTAGCGTAAATATAGTAACATAATAATATGAGTTGGACTAAATCAACATTAAAAACAGCTATACAAGATTACATAGAAAGTACAGAAACTTCACTAGTGAGTAATATTGACAATTTTATTGAAAGCACAGAAGAACGGATATTAAAAAATGTTCAGCTTGACGTTTTCAGGAAAAATGTAACAGGAACTGGTTCTAGTAGTAACACATATTTGGCTATGCCTAGTGATTTTTTAGCTCCTTTTAGTTTAGCAGTAATTGACAGTGACAGTAACTATAACTTTTTAAAATTAAAGCATGTTTCTTTTATAAGAGATTACCAACCAGCTACAGCGACTACAGGCACCCCAGAGTATTATGCAGAATTTGACCAAGAAAGATTTATTCTTGCTCCTACCCCAAGTACAGGATTTACTTTTGAACTTCACTATTTTTACAGACCAGCTTCTTTAACCGCAGGTTCTGATAGCGGAACTACTTGGTTATCAGAAAATGCAATGAATGCTATGTTGTACGGTAGTTTAGTAGAAGCTTGCACATATTTGAAAAATTTTGAGACTATTCCAGTCTACGAACAACGTTATCAAGAAGCTTTAGCCTCACTTAAAAACTTAGGAGAAGCTAAAGATACTAGAGATCAATTTAGATATGATGAAATAAGGAGACAGCCTCAAGCATGATAGAAGTAGATACAACAGCTGGGCTAGGCACTATTGGCGTAGCTACAACTAATTTAGGTGGACACACTCCAGAGTTTTGGGCAGAAAGATGCACAGCGAGAATATGTGGAATATCAGCAGACGCTGCACCACACATACGACAACAAGCTGAAGCATACAGACTAGCTATTTATGAACAAGTATTATATCATATTAAACAAGCAATCAACAGTCACGTAGTGACAATGAATGCTGAACTTACAACTCAAGGTCATCAAGAGATGGCTAAGATTTTAAAGGAACTTAAATAATGGCAATATCATCAACACTCACCACAAGTTTTAAAAAAGAACTTTTAGAAGCCAAGCACAATTTTTTAGCGAGTGGCGGAAATAGTTTTAAACTTGCTTTATACACTAGTTCTGCAACACTAGGAGCTAGTACAACAGCGTACTCAACTACTAATGAAGCTAGTGGAACAAATTACACCGCAGGAGGAGCAGCATTAACAAATGTTAATCCTACTTCAAGCGGTACAACAGGTTTCACAGATTTCTCTGACCTTACTTTTAGTAACGCAACCGTTACTGCTAGAGGTTGTCTTATCTATAACGACACTAACTCAGATAGAGCAGTAGCTTCTATTGATTTTGGCGGAGATAAAACATCAACAGCAGGCGATTTTACTATAGTTTTCCCAGCAGCAGCAGCAGACACAGCGATTATACGTATAGCCTAAAATGGCTCAGTACCTAAACGGTTGGGGTCGGGGAACTTGGGGTCAGCTTGCTTTCGGCGAAGGCAGTATCCCACTTTCAATTACCGCACCCGCAGCAGGTTCAGTAGGTACACCAATTGTAGCAGTTAATGCTCAAGCTGTAGCTTCAGTAGGTGGAGTTACCGCTAGTTTAGGAGCGGTAAGTGTTACTATTCAAGCTGAAGCTAATGTATCTGTTTCAAGTTTATTAGCAGCAGGTAACTTAGGTACAGCCACAACTACTTCAGTAAACAATATTTCTGTAAGTGGGTTAGCTAGTACTTCAGCTTTAGGTACAACAACTTTATCAACAAACAATAATTTATCGGTAAGTGGGTTAGCTAGTACTTCAGCTTTAGGAACTACTACACTAAGCACTAATAATAATTTATCAATAAGTGGATTAGCTAGTACTTCAGCTTTAGGCACAAGTTCAGTCACCACAGTTAATAATGTTTTTGTAACTGGTGTTTCTAGCACAAGTTCCTTAGGCGAAATAACCGTTACTGGGTTAGCGAATATCAATTTAGAACTAGGACAAGCTACTTCAATACTTGGTTCTATTTTAGTTTGGGGAGAAATAGATACAAATCAAGACGCAGATTGGCAAAATATTACTACTACTAACACTCCTAGTTGGCAATCGGTAACAAACACTAATACTCCTAATTGGGAAGAAGTGGCTTAACTTTTATGAAAAAACAACTTATAATAAATTCGAACGGAGACAAACATGGCAACATACGTTAATGATCTTAGGTTAAAAGAAATCGCTACTGGTGATGAATCAGGGACATGGGGCGATACTACTAATACAAACCTAGAACTTATTGCAGAAGCATTTAGTTACGGCACAGAAGCTATTACCACTAACGCTGACACTCACACAACCACAATAGCAGACGGAGCAAGTGATCCTGGAAGATCAATGTACCTTAAATATACAGGTACTTTAGACTCAGCTTGTACTATTACTATTGGTCCTAACACCGTTAGTAAAATGTGGTTTATTGAAAATGGCACATCTGGATCTCAGAATATTATTATCTCCCAAGGTAGTGGAGCTAATATTACTATCCCACCAGGGGATGTAAAAGTAGTTTACTCAGACGGAGCAGGATCTGGAGCAGCAGTCGTTGACGCTTTTGCTAGTCTTAGCGTAGTAGATTTAAAAGTACAAGATGATCTTACAGTAACTGACGATATGACTGTTGGCGGTACTTTAGGTGTAACAGGCATAGTTACATTAACTGACGACCTTATTATTGGTGATGGTAAAACAATAGGTTCTGCCTCAGATGTAGATGCTATGACTATTGCTGCTAATGGACAAGTTACCTTTACACAAACTTTAATCGGTACAGCCCTAGACATCTCAGGCGATATAGATATAGACGGAACTACTAACCTTGATGTCGTGGACATTGATGGTGCTGTAGATATGGCTTCTACTTTAACAGTAGCAGGTGTATTAACAGGTGCTAGTTTAGACATCTCAGGTGATATAGACGTAGACGGCACTACTAACCTAGATGTCGTAGATATAGATGGTGCTGTAGACTTTGCATCTACAACAGCTCACGCAGGTAATGCAACCTTTGCTGACAATGCTAAAGCTATCTTTGGAGCTGGTTCAGACTTACAAATTTATCATGATGGTACAAATAGTTTTATAGCAGATGTTGGAACTGGTGTATTAGATATACAAACAAATGGCACAGAAATACAAATGACTAAAGGTGGAGCTGAACTTATGGCTAAACTTGTGCCAGATGGAGCAGTAACGCTTTACTACGACAACTCAGCAAAACTAGCCACAACCTCAACAGGTATAACTGTAACAGGTACAGGTGATGTTAATACTGGAATACTTGCAACACATTCACGTTCAGGTGTTGGGTATACTTTAAGACTTAACAATACAAACAATGGTGCTAATAAAGGTTCAGGTATTAAATGGTCAAGTGGCGGATTTGATACTGGAGCAATAATTGTTCGTAGTGATGCTACAGCAGCTTCAGGAGATGCACCAGCTTATATGACTTTCCATACATCAGCAGATGGTACAGAAGGCGTAAATGAAAGAATGCGTATTGATTCTTCAGGCAACGTTGGAATTGGAACGACTAGTCCACAAGATAGGTTACATGTAGCACTTGATTCTGCTACAACAAATGCAGAAGTAGAAGTTATGCGAGTAGAAGCAACTT
>LSRR01000664.1_pt1 | contig 13591 bp, 17 predicted proteins | sample 1162981 | NCBI WGS metagenome assembly LSRR01 (sample SAMN03256433, study PRJNA305521) | marine metagenome | biome: Estuarine; feature: Estuary; material: Brackish water; isolation source: iron chloride precipitation of viral particles from surface water samples | place: USA: Chesapeake Bay ... | reverse complement strand
AAGCTTTTTCTCAGACATACAACCCATGCCACGTGAAGCTCTCATTACACCATCATACCTTTGGTTTTACCTTTAGTAGCTACGCCGTCACAGCCTTTTTTAACTGAACCGCCTTTAGCCATTTTCTTCATACCTTTGTGAGCTGAGTCTTTCATCATTTTACCATCTGGCATTTTGTGATAACCTTTTTTCATAGCCCCACCTTTTTTATAACCCATTTTAGCAGCTACTTCTGGAGCTTTTTGTTTTAAAGCTTTAATACCAGGATTCATTTTCTTTTGCATATCAGCTTTAGCCATACCACGACCTTCTCGCTTCATCATTTTTTCTTCCTTCATCATCATGCCCCCTTTTTTCATTTTTTTACCGCCACATCCAGCCATAATTTTACCCCCAGTTTTAATTGTTTCTATTCCACGAGTGTTGCGTACTTCTTCTCGTGCTCTTTTTAAAGTATCAGGTTCATCGTCAGGAGATAATATAGTTTTTCTAAGACCTCTTGCTTTCCTAGCTTTACTGTATTTATCTTCTGCCACGATTACACCATTCTACCTTTAGTTTTACCACGAACGACACAGCCATCAGCTCGTTTAGAACATGATGAAACTTTGCCACCTTTTTTATAGTTGTTCTTGGTCATACCCATACCAATCTTACCGCCAGCTTTTTTCTTTTCCTCAAGCATATTTCCACTCATAGGTCCTGGTTCTGGAACTACTCCAACCATTTGGTCCTTAGACTTCATAGGTTTCATAGGTTTAGATTCTTCTCTAGGTCCAAACGTCTTCATATCTTCAGTAAGAATTTTTTTCAAACGGGCTTCTTTAGCCATGTCCTTAATACGTTTTTTTTCGTCTTCAGGTTTAATTACTTTTTTGTTTTTGTCGCCCATTATTTTCTCCTTTTGGACTTAGGTTTTTTTGTAAATTCTTTTCCTACTTTCGTAGGTACCCCAACTTTCTTAGCAAACTTAGGGTTATTAGCCACAGCTTGCATAAATCTTTCTTGCTTTTTACTCTTTGGAGGCATCGTTTTGCTCCATAGCTTTTATTTTTTCTCTGTGAGCTTTAGCATCAAATTCTTCTGGTTCCACAGGTTTTTCTTTTTTAGTTTCTTTTTCGTCAACTAGAAAAGGTTTTAGTGTTGCCATGTTACGACGTCTAGCTCTCCAGTTCTGAACAGTCTTAGTTTCACATATTCTAATTCCTGTCCATATAATAGTAAATAAAGCTGCTACTTCCGGTAACCATTGCAGGACTGAGCCTACGGCAGTAAATATAGAAGCTGCATCTATTGCGTGCTTTGTTGGCTCGTCCATATGATTCTCACCTTTGTTAACATTTCCATCTCCTACGCGCTTGACGTAATCTTGAGTTAGGGTCTTTAGCTGCTTTTGGAAAATCTCGCATCTGACCTGCTGACCTAGCACAAAACGATTTACGTCTTGCTGCACGCTTACCAGTTGGTTTATCTTCCGTTACAGCGGTTTGTAATTTAGAACCAGGATTAGCTTTTCTGTAGGCTGCGACACCTTTCTTCGTCATGCCAGCACCCTGCTTGGTCGGGCGAAAATTACCCGACTTCACAGAAGTTTTAATCCCCATTCCTTTTTTCTTAGTCGTCGCCATTTCTAGCCACAGAATAAGGTATAGTCAGTTAGATTTGTTGGTACCACCACAGAGTAGTCTGTAGATTGTCTTGCAGTTAAAATACCTGCACCAGGTAAAATCAAATCTTGTGTAATGGTTACACCAGCAGGGGTTGCAATATCAAATATAGTATTGTTTCCTGTAGTTAAACCATTAATATTAATTTTTAAGCTCCCTGCACTAGAGCCACATACTACATAAAAAGCTTTTACACGAGTTCTAGGTAGTGCTAGATCTCCTGCTGTACCAAGACTAATGTTATTAACTGATGTACCACTAATACTAATACTTTCAATAAAAGCATAATAGTTTGTTGATGTTACTGTAGCAGTGTCAGGACCGGTTACTGTTTCTGTTGTAAACTTACCTGATAAATCACCAACTTTAATACCTACTATAGTAAAAGTATTAGCTAAATCATCGCCATCTGAAGTAATAGCTACTTTATAACCTACTCCATTTGGACCTGCATCTTGTGTAAGCAGTGTCAAAGCTCCGGCAGTGCCAACTGCAGCTGCCGCTCTGTAGCGTGTAGTACTCGTAGAAGGGTTTATTGCCCATATATCGCTAGCCACGCTCATAATATTCTCCTAATTAAGCAACAGTTGCTATTGGTGAAGAAATTACATCAGCTTGCCATGTAGAGTTAGTGCCGTTATCTGATACACAAACTAATTTTACTCTTGAACCTACAGCGGTTGTAGCTACTAATGTTAATGTGTCACCTGCAACATCAAATACATAACCAGCAGCGCCATCAGCATCTGCTAAAGCTGCATACCAATTAGATACGCCTGCACCTGGTAATACAAATGTTGCTGTTTTACCTGCAGCAAGAGCTACAGTAACTAAGAATTCATAAGTTGTACCAACGTTAGCTGTAGATAAAGCAGGCATGTTAACCACTTTATTATCTGTACCGTCGATTGAGAATAAAGTACCTGATTGAGCTGTTGTTAAAGTTGTGGTAACTGCAGTCGCTACGTTTAGTGTTGAAGTGTCAACAGTTTGTCTAAAGTTAGGACGTGCATCATAGGTTGCTTCTACGGTAATTGCACCTGTAGTTGCGTTTTGTGTTATTGACTGGAAGCCATTCTCAGAACGGACTGGTCCAGAAAAAGTTGTATTTGCCATTTATGTTCTCCATACAAAGTTAAACTTATCTATCGTGTATGCGTCTGTCGGGACAGTTAGATAAGCTGGTATTACCCGAATAATTATATGATACACATTTTAGTTATATTATACAACAAAAAAGGGGCTATGTAGCCCCTAATTTCGCGAACTTTAATAATATAAAATTACTTGTTCATTACGTACATAGTTACTTCGAAACCGAATCTCATTTCAGTTGCAGCTGGTTTTGTCCACATAATAGTCTCCTTAATTTAGATTTCAGCCTAAGCTGATAAGTGAATTATGCTCTTTACTTTAATATATACCATCAAGAAAACCATGAGTTTTATATAAAAAAGAAACCCGGCATAAGCCGGGTCTCAGGAGAGTAAGGACTACTTAATTAAGCAGCGCCTTCTGAACCCCACATACCGAGGGGATCTGACCAACCGAATGAGTAACGTTCACGAGCTTTGTAGCGTACGTTACCTGTATCGAAGTCACCGTCCATTGAAGTTGTCAATGGTGTTCTTTCGAAGTGTTTCATACCGTTAGGTACGTCGGTTGTTAAGAAGTATGCATCATTGTCTGTTAAGAAATGATTGATTGCATAGCCTTCTGGAATCGCACCATTATTTTTCAATGCGTTGATGTCGTTATCAGCAGTACCTACACGTAGTTCTGTTTCTAATAAACGAGTTGCAACGAATTGTAATGATGGTGGAATAACTAATTTACGTGGTTTAGCAGCAATCAATAAACCTCTTTCATCAGTCCATGCAGCGATTTGAATAACTGCGTTTTCTAATGATGTTTCGTTTAAGTCAGCAGGTGTTGATTGTGTATTGCTGTTTGTACCACCAGATACTAGTGGGTGATCTGTAGCAAATAAAGCTTTGCCATCACCACCAGGATAGTTAGAACCATCGAAACCATTGTTTAACACGTTAGCAGCTTTAACTTGTTTAGTGTAAGCCATTGCACGTGCTAATGCTTTAGTGTAACGAGCAGATAAAGTGTCATACAAGTTATCTTCTACTGCTTCTTCAGTTAATGAGAAGCCTAAAGCGATTGTTTCGTGGTTGTATCTAGCTGTCCAAGCTTCTTGAGCATTGTCATAAGCGATGGCATTGCCTTCGTTTTTAACAGGTGCAGCTGCGAAGCCTGAAAGTTTTGTTTCTTCTTCAAAAGATCTTTCAGATGTTTCTGTTTCGTAGATCTCTTTGTGCTCTTCACCATAACGCTGATATTCCATTCCGAATAAAGCATTTAGGCCAGGAAGCAACTCTTTTAATAACTGAGCTCTTGAAATTGCCATGGTTTATTCTCCTTAAATACCAGTACCGTTAGAGTATGCATGAGACTTAGGATTGAATTTAACCAATACGTCAGTCTTAGCATCACCAACAGATGATGTTGTTGAATTCACAAAATCGATAATTTTGAATGCGATTGTATCAGTAACATCAATAGCTGAAGCATCGGCTGCCATTGTTGAGTTACCTGTAACTGCAGAACCTGCTGTTGGGTTAACTACAGGAATATTAATTCCTAATGCAGACTGAGCTAATGTAGCATCAGCTTGAATTTGGAATACGCAATCATAATCATCAACTACATAAGCCATAGCATCAGATGCTACAGTGCCTGATGGCCAGTATTGTGAGAATAATTTTTGTTTAGTACTTGGATCTGTGTATGTACATCCAACAAATACGCCAACTGTACCAGCTGGGAATGGGCTAGCATTCGTACCAACTTCGTCAACGACTTCAACTGTACCAGCAGCTACGATAGAAACTACTGATCCGTTGTATATGTTAGAAGCATATCCAGACGCAATTTTTAATTGACGGGTAGAACCAGCATAGGGCTGACCACCAATCAAGTTTACAGGCTTAAGCCCGTAAGGTGCGGCTGTTGTTGCCATAATAATATCTCCTTAAAGATTTGTTTAACCTTTACCAAAAGATTTAGTAGATTTTTTATCAGAGAATAACGGCATACGAGGGTCATTTTCTTTCATAAAGCTGTTATCAACAGCTCTAGCTTGACCTTCTGCTTTTTGCCTATAATAGGCATTTCTCTGATCTACCATTTCTTGTGGCATTTTACATAAAAGCAATCCACCTACTTCGACAGAGTCTTTAAATCTACTGTCGGCGGATGCCGGTAATTGTATTTCTGGGTGCTCTGAATGTTTCACAGGTTCCCAGCCTTCACGCATTTTAGAAGACACATTTAGATTATCAGCATCATTAGCTAGAGAAATCCTAATCCATCTATATGCCCAACCTGGTTGTTTTTTAAACTCTGGAAGAAGTGAAGGGGGAGCCCATTCTCTTTTTCTTGGTTGAGTTTCTTCACGTATTTCTAAATCTCTATCTAATCTCTTATCCATTTGCGTTCTCCGTTTTTAAAAGTTCTCTTGCATATTGCTCTGGTGTTAGCTTAAACTTTTTAGCTAAAGCTAACTGTGTTTTTGTCAACCTTACCTTTTTAGGTGATGTTGACCTAGTTGCAGGAGCAACAACAGTAGAAGGTTTTGTAGTGCGTTGGGCAGGTTGTCCTTCCAACGATTCAGACCCAAAGTATTCTGGGAATGTTTTTCGCATCGCAGTATCTATGCGACGATAATAATCATCTGATGACGGGGCGACACCCTCGATATTAACGAGTTGATCATGCAAACCCAAGGCAAACCCTGTCATCGTTCTATTTGGTCCAAACCATGCATTATTAGCTTGCCAAGCAAGCGCTTTATCGTCTGGTCTGGAAACTTGAGTTTGTAAGTTTCTTTGTTGTATTTGTACACTATTTTCAGCTTCTTGTAAAGATTCTTTTGTATATTGAGGTCTTATTTGTTGAGCTTGTAATAGTTTATATTGAGCTTCACTAATTTTAGATTGGGCTTCACTTATTTTATCTGGATCTCCAGAGTCATAAGCTTCACGATAATCTCTTTTAGCTAATGCCAATTCTTTATCATAAGCATCTTTAAGTGTCTTAATATAATCTTCTTCTCCAACACTTAAGGTTTGCTTTAACTTTTTGTTTTCATCGATGATACGTTGAGCCATGTTAATAGCTTCTTGACGTTCTCTATCAGCAGCTTCTTTAGCTCGTCTTTCATCATGCCAAACTTTTTTAAGTTGAGCCATTCTATTTTTAACTCTTTCAGAGTAATCTTCTAGAGTATCTTTTTCTAGCTCATCTACAATTTCTTTTGGTAGTGGGTCACGATTACGATCTTGAGGAGGAGTATCATCTTCAACTTCTAAATCAAAATCTAATTCCTCTTGTACAGGTTTAGATTCTTTTTTAGAAGCTTGCTCTTCCTTCTTGGATTCAGCAGCGGCTTCGTAATCTTCCTTGTCCTCTTTAGATGTTACTTCTACTTCCGTAGTTTCATCATCTTCGAGTTCAGCTGGTATTTCATTGATGATTTTGGCCATCAAATTTCTCCTTATGTTGCACCGAAATATCTATCGGTGTTTGTGTTGTATTTGCGTCTGTTCCAAACTGCAGGAACAACTTGTATGTTGTGATACTTGTTAGTACCACCTTTTGAAACAGGAATGATATGATCTATTTCCCATTTCATATTCGTTTGCTCTTCTCGCAGCTTACACAAACGATATGCTTCTTCTAAACAAAACTTATCTAATTCAGTTAGGTTTTGTAATAGTGTTTTTCTTTTAACTCTAGCAACAGCTCTATAGAGCTTACCTTTTTGAGTTTTTTCCCATAAAGCTTTTGCTCTTTTCCTTGCAGGAGAAACAGGAGTATCTCTATGCTTTTTATTTATACGATCTTTGTTTCTAGCATAGTACCGTCTACCCCTAGCTCTCGAAAGTTCTTTTTGCCTTTCTGTGAGCTCTGAATATTTTTTACGCTCTTTCGTAGCCTCTTGGGTCATCAACTACAGCTTCTACTGTATCATCATTTATAATTCTAAATTCTTTACCGTGAATTTTAATTCGTGTTCCAGAATAGGCTCTAGTAATAACAAAATCTCCTTCTTTACACCATGGTCCTGTAGGAAATCTGTCTTTGTCTGCGTAAGCCATATCTCCTAGTTTGATAACAAATAAAACTACAGTTGAGTGTTCTTCAATGTGTCTTGTTTTGTCTGCTTTAATAATTCCACTTTCATACTTTTCATCAACAGAAGGTACAGCACATAAAATGCGATAGCCTTTGACTTCTGGTAGTTGTGTGGGTTTTTGTTCTTGTTTTGGTTCTTCTTCAGCTGTTACTGCTTTGCCTTTGAAGTCAACAATTGTTTTATTAGGTGTTATGATTTCAGTCATCGTCTACCTCCTGTATTCTTGCTAAATCAGAAAGTAGTCCTTGAACTATATCAAACCCTCTAACAATTCCACATGCATGCATATATTGTGCGTGTTCTTCTGCTCGACCCATTGCTAAATCTTCAACAAACACTGCGCGTTCTGCGGATATTTTTTCTGCAATGACTTTGATCTCATCAATCGTCATAGATTATTCCTTTCGTTTTAAAGTTGCTTTTGCTAGATCTGTTTCTAGTTTATCTTTGTTCATTACGGCTTCCATACCAAGTCTGGCACCTTGTCGTAATTCTTCTGCATCGAGCTTGTCTTTTTCCATTGCTGCACGAGCTCCAAGCTCAGCTCCAGCAATTTTTTCTTGTGACTCGATTCGCATTCTTTCCAACTCAAGTTTGGCTCTATCCAATTCAATATCAGACATGGTCTTCTGATTTTTAGCTTGGATTTCCATTTCTTTAAGTTGTAATTCTTTTTGCTGCATCATAAGCACTGGGTCTTGTGCTTGTTGCTGTTGTTCTTGCATCTGTGCTTCTGCCACGTCTTTACGTAATAATTTCTTAGCGGCTTCAGCAGTGAGTGTAGATATTTTTTTCTCGTATTCTTGTGGAATCTCGTTTTCATCGTTAACTTCAGGTAATTCAATACCAAGTTGCTCTTGCATTTGATTTTTATATTCAAACGCTAAGTGTTCTGCGATGTGAGCTTCCATAGCAGCCATCATTGCTCCTGCTTGAGGATTTTGACCTACCAATTGACGAATCTTAGGATCATCTCTAAATGACATGTGCGTCGTAATATGTGCTTGATGGTCTTGATATGAAAATGCTTTTACAGGTTTCATATTTAATATATTCATATTTTCTGTAACAGGGTCAGCTATTTTAATTTCTTTATCACTAGGTACTAACTTCTCAGCATTCTTGACTCCTAGAATATCTAACATCTGTCTGTTTAATTCTACTAAGTCATAAATCTGTGGATTAGCTTGTGCCATCTGCATAACAGCTTGATACTGCACAACTTTCTGAGACATTGTTGCTGCATTAGGATCAGATACAGGTATTACTTCTGTTGTATCGTAGTCTGACTGTTTAACTCCTGCTGTTCCTTCTGTCGGCTCATATGAATAATCAGCTGGTGTGTAGTCTCTAATAATACCTTTAAGTAATTTAAATTCTTGTTTCATTGCATAATGAATACGGCTTTGTACTGCACTCATTACTTTTAATGTTCTCTCTAAGATTGCTAGAGTTGTACCAACTGGTGCGTTGGCAGACATATCGGAAACTTTTAAATCAGCCGCTGAAGCAAATCTCCTACCTTCATCGATGATCTGATTCATCAACTGATTTAAAACTTGGCTAGGCTCTTTATAAGGAAGAGCCATGATATTATCTCTAATTGTACCACTTGGTACATCGACATCACGGAATTCAGCTGGAGCAATTGGTGTATCATCTCCTTTGATTCTGAGTCCGCGAGCTTTGAAACCACCAGGGAGATTAGATAATGTACCCGCGTCTACCAATTGTCTTAATAGCATTGTGCCTGATTTTGCAAACGCGCCTATTAAATGAATCAAGCCAAAACAATAGAATCCAAATCCTGGGATATATCCATAATGGACAAAGTGTTGACGTTTTTGTTTAGTGTCATCATCAGGATTCCAGTTACGTCTGATTGCTAAAACTTCTTGAGTTGATCTTTCAATAGTTACAACGTATGGTAAAGCAATCCCTGTTTTTTCTCCGTCGTCTTCATCTTCATAACCTTCTAAATCTAAATCCACATGCATCTCAAGAAGTTTGAATCTATTATCTGTGGTTGCATTGAATCCCATCTTCTCTGCAATTTTCTTTTCAACTTCTTCTAAATCATGTGATGGTTCGCCTAAATCAATATCACGATAAAAACCTGCGACTTGTAACTTGCGTAGTTCATTTGCTGTCTTACGCATAACGTGTGTAACACGTTCAGCTGTAGCTAAACTAGAAGCACCATAAGGCACAACTAAATCTTCTGCAGGAACAAAGATAGATACTTGTCTTTCTAAGTTAGGATCATAGTAAACTTTTTTAAATGCGTTACCAGCTAAACCTAAGCCCCACAACATTCTCTCATGTTCAGGTCTATACTCAACCATTTTCTCAGTTAACTGATAGTTCATATCTTGTTGAACACGTTGGGCAGCGTCAATCTTTTCTTCAGTTTCTTTACCAATGATTTGAGTTTTTACTGGGCCGGCAGCTGGGAATGTTTCGGTCATTGTTTCTGCTTGGAACTTAACTAGGGCTTCTGTCATCAATGGGTGAAATACATTACATGCGCCTTCCCATGGTTCTGAGCGATCTTCTATTTTCATACCAAGAAGCTCTAGTCCATCAACATATGTGTCTAACCAATCACGTCGTGCTGATAAATCACCTTCATATTCTTCTATTAGTTCATCAGCAAGTTTAGCTAAAACATCATCATCTATTTCCTCAGCTAAATTTTCACTAAAGTCATCTTCAGCATCAGGGTCTATTTCAAGTTCTAGTCCGCCTGCTTTAATACTTACTGATTCTGGGTCTTCGATTTCAATTTCAATATCTGGTTCTTGAGTAGCTAACTCATCCATCATTTCTGATAAACCTTTTGGTGCTTGAGCTAACCCTTTATCTATATCATTTGCTGCCATTATAAATTCCTAATAATTTTTTAAGTTGTATTATAAGAAGATATACTATAATAAGTGTAAGTGTTTTTACCCACCACACAATCTTCCACAATCTGTTTAATATTTTATAAAGCATACAACCGCTTATGGTTATAGCCTCTAAACCCAGGGATCTCATCTTCTTCATCACTAGGCAATCTAATAAACCCACCTTGTCTAAACCGCATCAAAGCAAGTGTTGTTGCATCAACCAAGTCATCATTTGCTCCTGACGGAAAGTCATTACATTCCTCAATAACTTCATTCGCCCATCTTCTATCTGGAGCCCATACAATACCTGAACTAAATAAGTCCGATACTGCATTTACCCTGCTGATCTTGTCTTGGCCTTTCCCTGGAGTGAACTCACCCACTGGAATTCCCATTCGTCTAAACTCTTGGTATAGCGCAGCACCGTTGGACTTTTTCTCCACAATGAACGCGTCAGGTTCCCAATCTCTATATTCATCAATACAAAGTTGCTTTAACTCTGGGAATTCTAACCGCTTTTTCACTGCGTTCAAGAGTATTATATTATAATTATTGGTTTCTTCGTTAAAAAAGACTCCCCAAGTCGTTAATGCGTTATAATCTGCCCTATTATTTGCTTCCTGTGCCGCATCAAGAGTCATAATAGTAAACTCACACATTGGTGGGTCTTCTTTTTCCCATATATTCCACCATTCTCTTTTAATTAGTGCGCCTTCTTCGGATACTGGGTTTTGCATATACTGTGCATTCCAATACCTAATGTCTAACGCTGCACGTCTAGACTTTAATTCTTCTATACTCCAAAAGTCTGGCCAGAGAGGAACTTCTTCACCTTCTTTATTCTCTAATATGGCTGGAAACTCAACAACTTCCCAATCATCCACTTCATCGTTCTTTATCATCTGGTTCACAATTTGCCCTGTTAGGTCGAGCTTAGACCACCGCGTCATAACGACAATGATTGCTCCTCCAGGCATGAGACGTTGCAAGGGACCCGATTGAAACCATTCCCATGCGGGTAAGAAGACGTCTGGTTTTCCGAGCTTTGCATCTTGTTCTGAGTGTGGGTCGTCAATGATAAAGAGGTCAGCCCCACGTCCAGCAAGAGCGCCGCCAACACCAATGGCAAAATACTCACCATTAAAGTTAGTCCCCCAACGAGAAGCCGACTTCGAGTCTGCTTGGAGCTCAATACTTGGAAACACATCTTTATACGCGTCGCTACCCACGAGGTTACGGACTCGACGACCAAAATTAACTGCAAGGTCAGCTGTATGCGATGCCATGATAACCTTCTTAGCCGGGTGCTTACCCAAAAACCACGCGGGCGCGAGGTACGAGATGAGTTCGCTCTTTCCATGTCGAGGAGCAATATTAACAATAATGCGTTTTTTCTTTCCGTTAGCGATATCTTCAAAGAGTTGAGCCAGTTTCCTATGATGTTCTCCTATAATATAGTTGGGATATACATGTTTTATAAAGTCTAAGAACCTTTTTGACCCCATATCTTTAGTTAATTGCTGTTTATACTCCATTAATAACTTAAGATTCCTCTGTCTTTCTACTTCAGACATGTGAGGAAGGGATTTTTCTAATAAATCTAGGTCTTTTTGGCTAATCATCGTCGTCTTCTATGACTTCGCCTTCAATAATCTTGCCTTTTAGGTCTTCAATGGTCTTTTTCAGCTCTTCTTCTAGTTCTTTACCTGATTTTGTAATGTGAGTAATCTCAGTTTTCTTCTTAAATGCGTCTACACCATCTATTTCACCTAGTTTTACTAGAGCCATTAGTCTATCTTTACTATTTTTAGCTGTTTCTGCTTCTTGTAAGAGTCTATTTACTATGTGTAACTTAAAGTCTGCGAGTTCTTTAACCACCATACAGTTAGTTTGAGCGACAAGTCCAGCTAAATAAGCCATTGTTTCATTAGGATATTTATCAAACTCTGGTCTTATAGCTGGATTGTCCATCATTTCCTTCGCAATTTTTCCTGCATCCATCGCCTGTTCAGGTGATGTCTCTATAGATTCACCCATAATATCTGATATGAGCTTAATTGTATTAGTTCTAGCTTGTAACTCTTGGTGTGGAGTGAGTTCGGGCAGTGCTTCTCTAGCATTTTTAGGAAGCGGTATCATGTCTTCTATAATAGGAACAAATGTTGTGTCTAATAATTCTTGCATGTGTCGCTGTTTACACCTTGAATTGCAGCTAATAAGTCGAATTGTAACATATTATTTTAAAAAGAGTATAATATCAAAATGTTTGAATGGGTATTAGTTTTGTATTTAGATGACAGCCGGGAAAAAAAAACCAGTATCAGTGGCGGTAAACTCTCTTGCAGTCCATGCGCGCACGCGAGACACCCGCCGAGGATTCACCTTTCAAGAATGCTGTAGAAAAGGAGTTTAAAAGAATTGGTTCAAAAAAGCTGCCATGGTTTATTCAAGATTTGTTCAAATTTTTCTTCTCCGAAGGTTTATTCCTAAAGTATCCTAAGATGCCAAATAGAATGGAAAAAAAAATAAAAGAACAAAAAAATTTACTATTAATTAAGACATAGAGTTGGGTCCTAGGTGCTTTTCGCTTCCACTTCGTCCACTGGTCCTAATTTGTCGATTTCAAGCGCGATGGGGTTGCTTTGTCGAAAAGCGCTCCAGAAGAAGCGACCAGCCACGGCTTAGGCGATCTCGAAAAGCTTGCAAGATCTGTCAACGATGCACTTTCTACGGTGCTGTTCAATGATGATCGCCAGGTTGTCGAAATGCACCTAGCCAAGGCTTATGACTCAGAGGATCTTGTGATCATTTCTCTTGAACCGCTTGTCTAATCCCATCCTCGGTCTACCATCAAACGAACCCACACCTTCCTATGGCTGAAAAAAACTCGGAGTATCACGGGCTTCCCGATCTGTCTGGCATCATTCAGAAATCTGACGTCTTCAAGAAAGGCTCTGGCTCGTATTCAGCTGATTACGTCTCCTGGGCCAGATCGCGCATTACCTCCACGTCAATGCCAACGGCTGGCAGTTTCATCTACGACCCACCCCAGACGGCGCCGGCACAGTCTGGACAGCCCCAGATGGAACAGGTTATGTGATCGGCTATTTCGGTTTTGACGATGGCTTTACCACAGCTGACTTTCCGTTCCCCTGCATGGACAATCGGAACAACCCAATCCGATTGAAAAGGTTTCCTGCGTGTTTGACTGACACGCACCGCCGTGCGCTATGCGCCTGCGCTGCATTACTTCGGCTCGGCTTTGAGCTCTGGGCAAAGGCCGAAGTTCGGACGCGCAAGAGACCCAGCCTGCCCCCCCGGCCCCAGCAGCCAAGACGGCTGCAAAAAGCAAACCAACCCACGCCACAACCTGCAGCCGCAACTCCTACCGCAGACCAGCCCCTCAGCCACGACGATCGAACGTAATCCTGGCTTGCATGCAGATCTCGACAAACCAGCCTAAACAACGTCCTGACTGCATTCCGCGAAAAGTTTGGCCTCGCACCTGATGCCAAAGTTGCAACCGCAATACAACTGAAAAACATGCCGTCTTCCTCCGTGATCAACTCGCTCAGCACTAATCAGCACCTAGTTCAAGCCCTAAAACATCTTCGCGAAATCGATTCTCATGGCAACGACTCAAACGCCCTCCTTGCTCGGGCAGCAATCCAAATCCTTACCGAAGTTCCACTGTTCGGGGTGTGGCTGAAGAAGGCTGGCTGATTGACAGCTCAATCCCGGTCGCAGATGGCAGCATCTTATGGACTAGAAACATCTCGCAGGCTCAAATTTTCAGAACCGAAGCAAAAGCCCTTTTGGCTACAAAA
>LSRR01000134.1_pt1 | contig 13611 bp, 20 predicted proteins | sample 1162981 | NCBI WGS metagenome assembly LSRR01 (sample SAMN03256433, study PRJNA305521) | marine metagenome | biome: Estuarine; feature: Estuary; material: Brackish water; isolation source: iron chloride precipitation of viral particles from surface water samples | place: USA: Chesapeake Bay ... | reverse complement strand
TTTGGCTGTGCTGTGTGCTTTGTCTATAATTTTTTTCATAGGGCTACAAATATAATGCAACCCCAAAATCTGGACAAATTATTTTTTAGTTGACTTACCGTTTTTACCGTTACGGGAACGATTAGTAGAACGCTTTTCAAGCACCATTTTGCCTGATTTTGTGTGACTTAGGTCAACACCATTCTTGTGACGCTTACCATAAATTTTTCTTTTACGTGCCTCACGATTTAATTCTACTCGCTTGGCAACTTGGTTTGGCTTTTTGTTGTACTCTTTTTGGTAAGAATATTTCTACCCGTAGCCTTATTAGACCCGGCTTTCTTATTCTTACCAACTATTTTATTTCTAGCCATTACTCGCCAAAGTATTTAGTCAACAAAGAATCGTTCTTGTCGTGTAATTCTTTCAAGATAATCATCGCACTATCTTGTAGCATTTCGCTCTCTACTAATTGCTCTTCCGCTTGCTCCTCGATAGTTGGGGTCTCAGCACTTAGTCCCATAATAAGGATAAGGATGATTGAGATGGTTGTAATTAATAAAGTTTTCATATTTTTCCTAATGCTTTATAGATTTTAATTTCAGTAACTAACGCAGAACACAAGCTGTCTTGACTCTTCAGCATTGCGCTCATCTTTGCAAGCTCATGCTCACATTTTTCTAGGCGTTCTTCACATCTTAGAGTTGCTGTCTTAGACTGAGATTCGGATCTTGCATAAAGTGCAACAACTACAAACAATAACAAGAATGCTATTGCCTTCATAGGGTCTTTGCTAAATTGCTCAAAGCTAATTGGTAGTTTCATTCGGGTATAATCTCAGGAAATGGAGTATATTCAATACGCTCAAGAGCGTCAAGTTGTTCGTGTATTTCTGAAAAATTAGGATCACTTAGAACATTTAGCCCTACTATCCATTTGTCTGAATAGTCTTTTACAAATAACAATTCGCTTGTTTTTTTCTTATAACCATTCAAAGCATTATATTGTTCTGTAGTCGGATGTAATACTATCATACTATTGCGTTAAGATAAGTGTCCATTATGGAATTAAACTGATTTTTCTCCTCAAAACTAAAGCCGTTACGAGCAGCAAAATAAGAAACACCTTGGTCTCCATAATTTGTTGTAAGTCTAAATATGTTTATATTGTTCTGAGGAACTCCAGTTGAAAATTGATTATAAACACTACCCAAGTCCCCATTAAATTGATATATAAACGCAGCACTAGAGTATCTATCTAGGTGAAAATGCCCTATTCTATTTGTATTTAGATCTTGACTCTGAACTTTATAACTACTATTAAATTGTCCATCAATTAGTTGGTTAAAATTAGAATGGTTTCTCATTCTTAATTCTCCATCGGCTCCAGAATTAGTTCCGATAAGGTATTTTCCATCAGTTGCCGTACTCCAAAGTCTAGTAGAAATACCTGCGTTATCTCTTTGATAGTTAGAACCATGTACAGATGGGTTGTAATTAGTGTCAATCCAGGTACTATTACCATTTCCTTCAAATCCGTAATTGGGCGTAAAAGCCGGAGTATTAGTACCATAAAAATTTACAAGACGCTTCCAATCAATCAATGCAAAATCTCTATCTCCGTCTGTCGCAAAGACAGCAAAGCTATCCATCCTAGACCAAAAACCTGCGCTCTTCAAATCAAGAACTAATTGATTTTGTAATTCTTGCTGAGGATCTGTCGGTAAAGTGTATGTCTGAAATGTAGCATAATCTAATAGTGCTTGGTAGTCCGCATCGAAACCAACCACTGGTGGTGGACTAGACGAACCATTACGATTTCTTGATATTTTTAAACCAATCCCTAACATTATACGTTATACGCTATAAGAGATCCGCTAGTTAGTGTTATTGATTTTAAATAAGAACCTTTTGGCATTACCCAGTATGCTCCTTGATTTAGTGTCTGAGACCCAAACATAGAAACAACATTGTTTCCATTCTGATCTAATGCTGCTGCTATAACAGCATCAGCGTTTACAATAAAGCTCTGAAACGCCCCAGTAATTGCGGACGTACCATATATCATAGTGGATCCTGTCAATCCTGCTGTGTAATCTAGCGTTTTGGAAAATACTTCTTGCATAATCTCAAAGATAATATTATTTTCTGAATTTTGCAACCTTCTTAGCGACTGACTTCGGTTGGGGTACAAACTGTTTACCCTTCTTGTTTCCCTTAGCCTTTGCTCTATTGGTTGCTGCTTTCTCACCAGAACTTAAAGACTTCCAAGCCTTGTCTGGTAGATACCTTTTCTTACCCTCAGACTTAGATCCGTCTGAAGTTCTCCATTTTTGATCACCCCATTTTTTTAATTTGTTTGATGATGACTTAGCACCGGAATAGCCACCACCCTTCTCTTTGTAAATCTTCACAGCAAGCTGCATAGCACGAGCCGAGTGTTTACCACCCATTTTTGCTTTTGCTTGAGCCTTTGCTTTTTCCCAAAGAGCAGGGTTGGTTTTCTTGGCTACACTCATTACTTCTTCTTACCCATTTTTTTAGGCATAACTTTTTTAGTCATTTTCTTAGGCATTGCCTTTTCCATTTTACTAGCCTTAGACATCATCTTACCGCTAGCTTTTTTTCCGTACATCATATTCAAATATAATTATTTTTTCTTTCTTTTGGAAGCACTAATTGCAATTGCCAGTATCTGCTTTTTGCTACGTGGAGACTTACCACCTGGTTTAGCGTACTGCTTATTTTTCTTAGTAAGCTCACGAATGTTTTTAGATACACTTTTTCCTAATGGCATATTAACTTCCTTTCTTCCACTTCTTACTTGGAGACTTCGTCTTGCTTGGACTCCACTTAGTACGTGCGGACCAATACGCAGCAGACATCTTTCCTTTTGCAATATTTTTAGCGTGACGAGATTCAAACGCTTTTCTCTGCCCGACAGTTTGATTTGTCTTTACGTTTTGCTGTCCAAAGCGTAAAAGTTTATATTTTTCACCCTCTTTAGCCAACACAACGTGACTTTTCTTTGGGTGAGAAGGCGTAGCCTTTGGTTTATTTACTCCAGATAAACCTTCTTTTTTTAAAATATTTTTTATTCTTTGTGGTGTAGCCATTGATATATCTTTTTAATATGTTCTTTAAATTCATCAAAACTCATATCGCTTTTTGCTCTATTGCAATTTTTACAACAAGGAACTGAATTTTCTACAGTATATCCAATCTTAGAATTGTATCTATCAATTCCTGTAAAGTGTATTTCGTAATCACTAGGATTTACATTTGGACTATCCTTTCTCAAAGAAGGAGAATTAGTCATACAATCCCATTTTTTTGGCTCAGATCCACAGTAAACACAAGGTTTTGTACTTATTCTTACAAAATCTTCATAAGATAAAGACCAATCAAAACCTCTTTTCTTTGCTCCATTTTTATATCCTTGCATCCTAGACTTTATAGATCTTGCTTGTTTACCAGAAAAACCAACTTCATCAATTCCACATCCGCAAGTCTTTTGTCTGTATATAGCAGATTTTTTCCAAAATCTTTTGATATTTCCGCATGAACATTTGCAAATCCATGTTGTATTCTTTTTTATAGACTCTGTTTTTACAAATATAAAATTTCCTATAACGTCTCCAGCCCTTGCTAATCTAGGATCCTTTTCCATTTGTAAATTTCTCTAGTACACTACCAAAAACAGTTGACATCACAAGATATTCAACAGCATGAACAATCTCTGGAGCTGGATTCAACTCGTAAAATGAGTTTACCACCAAAACAAAAACGAGTGCTAAGAACCCGATAGATCCTAGCACTCGCTTATGAGATACACCCTCTTTCGAGGAAAACATATCTTTTATAAATTCTTTCATAACTTTTCTAAAATCTGAGCCTTTGCCAAGACGGTCAACTGATCGTTGCTCTCAACAAAAGACTTCAGAATAGATAAGTCACTTGGATCTAAATCTAATTCCTCCTCAGCATACAACTTGGTTGCCCAGTAGTACATCTTAATTGCGTTTTCTTTTGTCGATGCAGAAGCTAACATCTGAGACAATAATTGGCCCAAGCTAGAGCCTTCGATTTCTTTTCCGTCCAATCCTAAGATTGCAGTGTTTAAGTTTACTTTCATATTTTAGTTAAATTTAATTCTGTTAATGCCCAGTCAGTCACGAAGCTATCGTCCGTTCCCCATAGCTCGTATTGGTCTTGAGGAAAACTTAGGTTCCCCTCTAATAACATAGGACCTGGATTTACTTCCTCAACACCTTCTTCGTTAGTTGAAGTAGTCTCTGCAAGAACCGCCCAATACAATTGAATACCATTAGTTGGCTCTAAATCAAATGGCAATACCCTTACGTTAAGGTACTTGCCCGTTCCTTTTGTTGGAACTACTACGTCTTGAATTTTAATCATATGCAAATATAGTAATTTTATGTTACATTTGTTATAATACCACCATTGACTTCAACGTTGATTGGAGGATTAGGCGCATCTTGTATTATTGTAAACGTACCCGTGTAGCCTTGTATTCCGTTTTGATAGAAATCACCATCAACTTGAAAATCTCCAGTTATTCTACCCGTACCATTAACATCAAGCTTGTAGCCAGCATCTGTTGTAGTGCCTACAAGTACGTTGCTAGCATCATTGACTACTAAAGAAGCAGTAGCACTTGAATTTTCTACTAGAAGGGCTGTTGTGGCTGAGGTTGTGCCTGATCCTTTTAATACAGTTGAACCCGTTACTGTAAAGTTATTTCTAACTGTAAGTGGATCGGTAGTGATTTCGCCTTCTTCTGTAGAATTAAATGTAATTACTTTATCTACTGTTTCTGCTCCACTAGCAATAGCGTTTGTTAATGTTACTCCTTTTGAATTGAAAGCATAAATATCATTAACGCTACTATAACTGGTACCTATAAGTACTTGTACCTCATTATCGGTGGTAACTCTAATGCCTTGGTAAAGTCCTGTATTGAGTTGGGTTAAATAGTTTAATTTTAAAATTTTACGGCCATATGAATCAGCAACAGTAAAACTTAATATTCCTTGATCTGCTCTTTTTATTAAGAAAGTAGCTGTTCCTGAAAGACTATCTAATGTAGCAATAGTATTCCATGAACTTGTAGCAAAGGTTTGATTTGTTAATTGTAAGGCTCCTGCAAACTGTTCGGCATAATCTGAGTTTGTAACTGTTTGATTAATTGTTATATCTGAAATATCTGTATCAAATGATATTTCCCATCCTTCTTTAAATGCATCTATATCTTTGTAAGAATAATCTACATAAAACTCCCTTAATGTTATATTAGTTCTGAACCATGTAGAATCGGTTTCTCCAATAAGTAAATATTGGTCGGTTCCGTCAGTTCCTACTCTTACTTTAAAGTTTCTTCCTAAAGTATAAGCTTCTAATTCATCAAAACCAGATGTTAACCATCTTGCTTGAATAAAAGTTTCACTTAAAAATCCACCTTGACTTCCTATTTGGACAACAAAACCATAATTTGAATAGTTGTTTCCTACCACTGAAGGTATTTTAAATTTAATAACACCTGTTGAAGTAGCAGTACCATTAGATAATTGTGCTCCTTGAGGGTTAATAATTTTACTAAGAGCTCCTTCACTATTTAGAATAGGAGAATAAATGCCTTTAAATCTACCACTCCCATTTACATCAAGTTTGTATCCAGCATCTACAGTAGTGCCGATCATCACATTACCCGTAGAGAAGTCTCCATAGATAAGTGGTGTTGTGCTGTTATTGGCTATGTATAGCTTGTTAGATTCTGTAGTGTTGTTGTATCCGGCTTGGTAACCTAAAAATACATTACTAGTTCCCGTTGTGTTGCTATATCCTGCATCGGTACCTATTGCGATGTTGTTAGATACGGTATTGTTGCGTAACGCATAGCTTCCAATAGCTATGTTACTGCTACCCGTGGTGTTAGAAATTAACGCATCTCTACCAATAGCGGTATTTGAAGCACCCGTGGTGTTTGAAGTCAACGCACTACTACCAACCGCAGTATTACTATTGCCCGTAGAATTTCTCAACGCTTGATAACCGATAGCGGTGATGCCCGTACCACTTGTATTTGTTCTTGCTGCGTCGAAACCTACTGCTGTATTATTAGATGCATTATTTTGAAATAAAGCAAGATGACCCACAGCCGTATTACTTGAACCTGTAATATTTTGATTTAACGCACCATAACCCATTGCATTATTGCTAATTCCTGTTGTATTGTTTGCTAAAGCAATAGTACCCAATGCTGAATTGTATGAGCCTTGTGTATTTGCACGTAATGCTGAACTACCTACTGCATTGTTTTCTTGACCTGTGGTATTTGCACGTAATGCCCTAAATCCTACTGCGATATTTTGAGCACCACTCGTATTACTTAGCATAGCATAAGCACCTATTGCGGTATTGTAATTGGCGGTGTTATTAAGTAAAGACTGATAACCTACAGCCGTGCTATCTACAGCCGTAGTACTCAACCTCAACGCTCGATAGCCAATTGCGGTGATGCCCGTACCCGTTGTATTGGTTTCTGCTGCTTGAATTCCTACTGCTACGTTGTTGGAAGCGATGTTGTTGTAAAGTGCAGCATTTCCTATTGCTACGTTACCACCACCCGTTGTGTTATTCAACAAAACAGCATTTCCTATTGCTACGTTACCACTACCCGTAGTGTTATTTGCAAGAGAGGAAGAACCTACTGCCGTATTTTGGTCTCCCGTAGAAAACTTCAACGCTCGATAGCCAATTGCAGTGATAGCTTGACCCGTTGTATTGCTAAACGCAGCCTCGTATCCTACAGCAGTATTAATAGCAACCGATCCACCACCTAGGCCTACTGTCAATGTATTTATACTAGCATCACCGTTGACTTGTAATTTATACCCGTTATCTGTGGTTGTTCCGATGAGGACGTTGCCATTTGTGTTTACTCTTAAAGCAGTTCCAGCAGATCCATTGAAATCTGCAACAGGAGACCATGCAGCATTACCTTGCTGAACAATTAATGCAGCTGATCCAGTACTTCCAGTTATAGTAGTATTAAAGTTTGTTGTAATTTGACCGCTTCCATTTAAAATAAAAGTTCTACTTCCAACTTGTATGACTATCTGATTGTTGACGTATTGAGTAAAGATAGATGCTGCAAATCCACTTGTTGTAGTAGGAAAACTTATAGTACCACTTCCACCTACTTGTCCAACGGTCAACCCACCTACAGTAATCGCATTCGTAGTTGTATTACCAGCAGTTGTAACTTGGTCTAGCGTAGGCGTAGTAGTTAAGTATGTAGGAGTCCAGTTCTCCCATCTGTTATTATTGTATCGGAGAATCTGATCCGTAACTGGAGTATCTATCTGTACATCGTGTAATTCACCAAGATGATATCCCGGCAATGTTCTTACTGCTAGTGTACCGTTACTCTTATAGTCTACTGTAAATGCAATTGGAATATCTAAGTTAGGTGCTTGTGGCTGTGTGATTGTGAGACCCCCCGGCACAGCAGGATCACAGTATAATATTTGACCAGCTTGTGTGCCATACTGAGTAGTATTAATGCCCCTAATCTTACCGATGTTCATTACAAAGCCATCCTCTCCATTGAGAATGTCCTCTGCCGTAATACCTAATAAGAATTGCTCTTCTACAGAACCATCTGCTACCATAGGAGCAACTAGTATTCTGCTTGATGCACCTAATGCACCTACAGCCATTACAACCGTTCCCTTAAGAATGTCTGAGCCCGTTTGGTTCTTTACATACCAGAAGTTATCTTGACCTAGTCTAGCCTCTACACCGTTCATCTGAACACCGACAGTCTGCCTGTCAGCATCCCAAAACATCATTCCTTGTTGTGGCGTAACGACAGCCCCAGTATCTAATAGGAAGTAAGGGCTCTGAGTCCCCTCGTGTATATTTACGCTATTGTCTGGATTGACAAATATTGCGTTGACTAAGTCCGATGTTCTTCTGCTTTTGCTCATTTATATTACCTCAATATTCTCTGATCCATAAACCTCACCCAATTTTTCTACAACTGCATTAATCAATAAAGTCTCTGCATTTTCTGTCTTGTAGTTTTCTTCGGTCAGTTCGGCTTGGAATACGGGGTTGAAATCTGCCACACCTTGCAAGGGTTGTAGTCCTTGTGTGTATGCACTTTCACTCGCATAAATGAATGTCGCAATTTGACTTGGGATTAACCCATCTTTCAAATCCTTAACTGATGCATAGCCTTCTGCTATGGTTACTACTGAACCGCTTGGTATACTGATACCGCTGTTCAAATTTACTGTTGTGTTTATTTTGATATACATAATTTTAGAATAAGTCGTTCCAAGATGTGCCGTTATAGCAGCATAATTTATTTGTGTCTGTATCGTAAACCATTAAGCCACTTGCTGGGCTACTTATGGCGTTCTTTTGGGTTGTTGTCATTCGGGGTGGTAGGAATCCCCTATTAGTTCCACCACAAACAAGCGAGGCACTTGCTTCATAACTTGCACCCCCAAATAAGCCGTATACAGTACCAATAATTCCAACTGAACTCAATTGACCTCCGCCTTCGCAAAATATATTGCCATCATCTCTAATTCTTAATAAATTATAGCCATTACCATTCTGCACCAATAAAGATGTGGTTGCGGAAGTTGAGCCACTACCTTTGACTTGTAATCGTGCGGTTGGTGATGTTTCTCCAACCCCAACATTCCCCGAGTTTATTACACTTAGTTTAGCAGTTGAAAAATTTCCAACAAAAAGCCCTAAACTTGAGTTTTCGTAAATTTGAAAACCCGTGCTATCTGTACCTATTTTAAAAATATTTAAAGAATCAAACTGCTTGATTATTGATAAATTTTGCGTTGGATTTGTACTATTTTGAAAAGATGCTAAAGTAGAATTTGCCGCACCACTTTGAACAACTAAAGGAAATAAAGGCGTATTCGTCCCAATCCCTAACCTTTTATTGGTATTGTCCCAAACAAGATTGGTGTTATCCCCTTGTATTGTATTTCTCCAACTTGTGCCATCGTATATCTGTTGAGTAGCAGTATCGGTGTCATATACTTGTAATCCCGTTGCAGGGGTAGAAATAGCATCCCTTTCCGTGGTGGTCATTCGGGGAGGGAGGAAGCCTTTGGTGGTGCTTGATATATCAAGTTGTGCAGATGAATTTGGAGATGTTAAAGACGATGCAACACTTACTCCACTTGATGCCATTAATTGAATTGTATTTGCACCCGTACTTCTTACAGAACCAGCGAGTATCATTCTTGGGGAAGTATTATTGTCAAAATCTGCTCCTATCATTAATTCACTGCCAGCATCGTCCCCAAATACTGAACCCCAACCTAATCGGAGTACTCTTGAAGATATTGTTGGGTGGTTTATTAAAACAGTACTGCGTAAATTTATATTTTCCCCATCGTCAACTTTCAGTATCTCCGTCCCCGAACTATTCTGCACCAACAAAGATGTGGTTGCTGAAGTTGAGCCGCTGCCTTTGATGCCTAATCTTGCACCACTAATTGAACCAATATTAACCTCAGAAGGAGTGATTTGTACTTTTGTAGAAAGTCCATCTGAAAATGCTACGTTGTTTGAAATATTTAGAAATAAAGCACCTCCTGGTTTAGATAATATTTTAAAATCTGCTCCAAAATATAAGCCTATATAATCCGTTAGGATTGGGTTTGCTTTAATATCTAAATATGTTAAAGCGTTAATATTATCTTTAAACCTTGCTAATAACGCCCCATTAGTTGAATTTTGGACATCGAACAAAGCACTTGGCGTATTCGTACCAACTCCCAACCTCTTATTGGTATTATCCCAAAATAGATTAGAATCACTTGCAAAGGCACTACCATCACTAAATTGGATTGAACCAGCACTTCCACTTGGATTTGCATCTATGCTAATATCACCGCTTCCAAGTAAAGAAGTAGAATTTATGGTTTTGATGTTCGTACCGCTAATAAGCGTTGATTGCAAACCTTGAGAAAACCTTGTGGCTAAATCTTGTATATATGATTGCTTAGTGACGTTCGCACTTACATCTACAATTGGCAACACATCGTCATCCGCAAACGTTGCAAGTACTGGTAAGTCTGTTATTTTTTTATTGCTCATATTCTAAAATTATTGAATCATTAAACTGCGTCAACAAAGTAACATCTTGCTCTAAGTTCCTTATCCAATAGCTACTGTACTCTATTACGTTTATATCATCTATGCAAAGGTAGTCATTTTGCTGTGTACTTAAAAATCCCCAAAACGGCTCTGTAGCTTGTAATACGTTATCATCTTGCGTCAAAAGCAAATCATCAACGTCTATTCTAAATGCAGTCGTAGGATAAACCATTACCCCATTCATATACATTCTAACTACCGGCTTTTCACGGTAATAAACTTGCGTAGCCTCTATTTCTTTATAATTAAACGACATCGTCAGTTATAACATAAAGTATGTTTGGATTTATATAAGCTAACGCCTCATACTCGGCTTGAGTTAAAGTTCTTATCGTTGGTGCAGAAGAAATGCTAGCCGTATAATAAGATATTAAATTGATCTCATCATCTAACTCTGCCGCTACATTTAAAGTTACAATATTTGACGCAATTGTATACTCGCTTTCTATAAGCCTAGCTCCATTTATGTATACATCAACAAAGTCAAAGTTAGCAGCAGTAATAGTAAAGTCTGTCTGACCTTCTGAAGCTGTATATGCATCTAGCGTCCTTACAGTAGTGGTTGTGTCAGCGTTTATCGTCACATCCCCTGTACCACTCACAGGACTAATGCTAATATTATTTCCGGCTATGATACTGTCAACACCGCCAGAGCCGTCAAGGTGGTTGTACACGTCCATGAACCTCTTGAACATGTCAAGGTCATTCGGATCAAGCGTTTGCTTGTACCGTGCCTTGTACTTTTGAGCAGCGTCAATAGCGTCAATCTTTAGCTGCTCTACGCTCATTTACCCTGCCCCCTATATTTCTTAGCTGGCTTGTTGTTCTTTGAGTGTACCCCTGGTCTGCTCTTCTTAGGTTTAGTCTTGAATGTAGCTGTGTTTTTGATAGCCTTCGCCATACAGCAAAGATACTAAAGAATTACAACTACGTCTGGCTCTCTGATTATGCCATACAGCACGCCCTCCAATCTCACTTGGTGGCCCTGCCTCTTGTCGAAGTATATCGTGTCGCCCTTCTTCACCGTAGAGACCTTGTCACCAGCCTCCACTACCTCGCCCTTTCCGTAGCGCATCTCCTCAGTTTGATCAACGGTAAGAAGAAGACCACTCTCAGTCTTCTTCTCTTCTACCGTCTCATGGATTATAATAAAGTTATTTACTGCTCGCATCTCTTAAATTGTATATAATTGCATCCGTACTTAAAATTGTAGTCGCAACACTCACCGCATTCTCAATCGCAGACCTAGTTACCTTCGCAGGATCAACAATCCCCTCAGCCACCATGTCAACAAACTCCTCAGTCACCGGATTGAATCCCAACCCGTCCTTATCAAATCTACTGCACACGTCCTCTATCAAGTCCATGTCAAGCCCAGCATTCTCAAGAATCATATAAAATGGAGCCGTTATAGCAGATGTCATCACGCTATTCTCCTCCATGCCCTCGCTAATCTTCAATAACGCATATCCACCACCAGGCAGTATGCCCTCCTCAATCGCAGCCTTCGTAGCACACACCGCATCGTCAACACGGTCGTATTTCTCCTTCTGCTCGATGTCAGTACTAGCACCAACATAAATAACAGCAACACTGCCGTTCAAAGTCGCAATTCGCTCCTCCTGGAACTTTTTGTCCTCCTCGTCGGTTATCTCCATCTCTCTAATGGCCTCTATGCGCTCTTTTGCGGCACTATCGTCCTCTCGGACTAGTATTGTGCTGTCCTTGCCTACGATAGCCTTGTCAGCACGCCCTAAATCGGCCACGGTTAAAAGACCAAAGTCGTCACCAACGTCGTCACTGATATATTTAGCTCCGGTAGCGGCAGCAATGTCTTGCATTAACTGCTTTCTTCTGTAACCAAACTGCGGTGGCAATATCTGAGCCGCCTTAATGGTTCCCTTCGCAACGTTCATGTTCAAAGCATTCGTAGTCTGCATGTTCATCTCTCCGATGATCAATACGCTCTTGCCGTCCCTCAAAATAGGTCCCAAGATATGCTCAATGCTCTGTAAGCTCTGAATTTCTCTGTTCGTAACCAAAATGTACGGGTTGTCAAGCACCGCCTCACGCTTTTTGTGGTCCGTGATGTAGTAAGGGCTCTGCCATCCACGGCTGACCCTCATCCCACTAGACATCTCTGAGTACGTCTTGCTGGTATTTGAACGCTCTACAGTCACCACTCCGTCTCTACCAACTTTGGTATACACGTCGTGAACCAACTCACCAATAGCTTTATCGCCATTTGCCGATATAGTAGCAACGTCTAATAAGGTCTCGTCAGTAACCGGAATCGCCATTTCTTTTAGCTTTTCTATTACTTTTTCAGCATCTTCCTTAACCCTTCTCAAGTTGTAAGACGTTGGCTGTAGCCCAAGTGCAATGAACACGTCAATAATAGCGTGTGTCAGCACAATTGACGTAGTAGTACCGTCGCCAGCCATCATAGCCGTACGATCAGCCGCCTGCTTCATCAATGTTACCGCTAAATTCTCGATTGGGTCCTCTAAAGTAATCCCCCTGGCTACCGTTACACCGTCTTTCGTTACCGTAACGCCACCAATATGGCTCTCGGACTCCATTAACACCGTTCGGCCCATCGGGCCCATGGTGCTGCTTACCGCATCGTTGAGCTTCGCAAGCCCAATCAACAGCTTTTCTCTGTTGAACTCTATGTTTTTTACAATCATATTAAATTTAATTTGTTACAAATATACAATTTATCGGCCAAACACGATAAATAAGACTTATTGTCAGTCTTCGTACAATTTGTACACGTCTAATATCTGCTGAACCACCTCGTGACGGTGATTTTGCTTCAAAGTGACAAACTTAAAGCCCTCAACTGACTCTTCGACACGTCTCAAGAACCCAAGTCCGCTTAATTTTTTGTTTTTTAGGTCAATTTGTGCTATATCTCCGCACAAAACCATCTTTGAGCCATGTCCTAGCCTTCCGAGTAGCGCTTCCGTCTGTGTATGCGTCAAATTTTGTACCTCATCGGTAATAATAAACGCATTTGTGAACGTAATACCACGAATATACCCCATCGGTAAAATTTGTATGTTCCCCTCAGCAATTTCTTTGTCAACCTTCTCCTTGCCGTAAGCAGCATAGAAGTTTTGATAGATTGGCTGTAGCCACGGGTCCATTTTCTCCGATAAATCACCAGGTAAATACCCCAAGTCCTCACCAGCCGTCACAGCAGGCCTGGTTATGATCAGTTTGTCAACCTCCCTCGTGAATAACATGTCAAGTCCGGTTATCGTAGCAAGTAATGTCTTGCCCGAACCAGCCGCTCCCGTTATTACAGTTATGTGGTTGTCCAAAATTGTGGATTTGGCTAACTTTTGCTCCTCATTGAGCTGTATTTTAAATTTGATTGAGCCCTTGGGCTTTCTCTTGGCCTTGA
>LSRR01000264.1_pt1 | contig 13716 bp, 19 predicted proteins | sample 1162981 | NCBI WGS metagenome assembly LSRR01 (sample SAMN03256433, study PRJNA305521) | marine metagenome | biome: Estuarine; feature: Estuary; material: Brackish water; isolation source: iron chloride precipitation of viral particles from surface water samples | place: USA: Chesapeake Bay ... | reverse complement strand
CCGAGCCCACCACAGCCCGGTCCCCGTTTTTTTAAGCTGTATATTCGTCCGGAGACGGTCCTTGAACTTCTCGTGGAAGAAATTCTTTGTTAACATGATTGCACTTAAGGCAGGCAAAGACTGGAATTGGAATATACGATGGCATTCCGGTTCCGGTTACAAAGCCGGATGCTTTGCGAATATAGATTCCTTGCTGGAAATACTGGTGTCCGCATTCATCGCATGTGGTCTCATCTGTCTGGTCTAGGCTGATGTTGACTTGTGGTCCTTTATTGAATTCCATTACTTAACTTTTTTAGCTCCAGTGCGTCTTGTCTTCTTTCTAGTTCCAACAGTATCTGGATTGATAGCTCCTGGTACATCGTCATCAAGTCCGGATACCGGATCAACGTGTTTAGGTTCAGGTGTTTTCCGACGTGAAGGTCTTTTTTTAACATCATCTATTGCAGCTTCTTTTTTAGCTGCTTCGATGTCGGCGCCTGTTACCGTGCTCTTTTCGCCATCTGGGTCGGCTTTTTTAGCTGCTGGTTTACGGCCACGTCGTGGTTTGCCTGCTGCTGCATCTGCCACGTCGCCGACCTGTTTGGCAACCGTTTTAGTAGCTTTCGCTACATCGGCTACCTCTTCCTTGACTCGACGAACACGTTTATCAACAACATCCGGAATGTTATTGCCGTCTTCGTCGGCAAGCTTACCTTTCTTGATAAGTACTCGGCCAACTACGTATGCAACTGCAACAAGGGCTAGTAGAATTAAAACTAGTTTCATTGTACAATTGTGTTTAGTTTATATAGAATAAATATAACCTTTAGTATTTTACTCTACGAGAGTATCTCTTCGAGTTTGCTTTACGACGCTTACGTTCTAGACGCCGCTTGACAGAGGGTTTGGTAAACTGCTGACGACTCTTATAGTCCTCTAAGATGCCTGACTCAATCACCTTACGGCGAAAGCGCCCTAGTGCCTTAAGCACATTCTCTTTCTTACCAACCTTTACTCCAATTCCATTCATAAAAATTAATTTTCTGGGTTATCCCACAAGTCTAAGTTATTATAGTATTTAACGCAAGTTTCGTAGAACTCTCTTGCACCACCGTCAAACCCGTGCTCCAATACCTTATCTACCAAGACAGGACCAAAGCACTCAGTCATCCGCTGCATCAGCATTTCGGTGCGAGTAATCTCATAATTCATATGGGCCTCGCGAAGTTTTTTGATACGCTTACTATAGACCCACTCGCGCTGTATTCGAAAGCTTTTTACGGTCTCTTCCGAAGACCGGTTATTTTTCTCTCTAAACTCCTCTACCTCTTCTTCGAGCATCTCATACTCTTCCTCAATCATCCTACCCCACGGTGAGGGCTCGAAGTCTCCATGGTCGATACTCTGTAGTACAAATGGTCTTTTGTCACCCTTCTTACGACGAGTTAAAGGACGATTAACCTTCTTACCACGCTGCCAATATGTAAACGGACTAAATCCCATTACTACAATATAACCTTTTTAGTTGATATTTCCAACTACTCCGTCAAGCTTTTTGTCGTAGAGGGTATTCTCAAACTTGTTATACCCTTCGGTAAAGACGTGGATGGAAGATGCTGCCGGGTGATTGTAATCTTCGATGACTGCCTTTAGGAGGGCTTCATCATCATTACGGCGCCCGGTCTTGCCAAGAAAAACATCGTACATGTAGTTTTGGTAGAACCAAACATGTCCAAGCGGTTTATCTCCTTCCTTAAAGAGGTAGGCCACACATCCATCATTAATTCTCTCTTGAGCTTCAAGGAGCGTAAAAGAGTGTACCTGCCGTGTTTTGTTCTCTAGATCGATAGAGTCCGCAAATGCTCGCATATTTGCCTCGAAGTTCTCATCATTCACGTAAGTAAACGAGAGGTTGGGGCGGACTTTAGGAGTTTTAGTAAAACCTTTTTTGATAGTATAACGTGTGTCTTTCATTTAGACCACCTTAGAAGGTGTTATTGTTTTTGTGTTTTTTCTTTCGTGTGTACTTCGTCTTGTCCGAATGACGTTTTGAAATCATCTTTCGGCCAATCTGGTAGGCTAGTTCTCTTTCTTTGTAGCCCTCCGGTAGCGGGTTCTTTTTGTCTGGTTGGCTCATTCCAACTTTCCTCGAAGTATATGAAGTCGTTGTTGTAACTCATTATATAAATATAGAACCTACTAGTCTAAAAGGCAACTGTTTGTGAAAATTCGCGCGTGGCTTAGAGAAGGACGCACCCCACATCTGCACCCACCACTATGCAGCCTAGGTTGTAGACTGGAACGTAGTAGGCATATCCGTAGGGATCAAGAACCTGTTCGAAGATTTTCTTTTGTAACTCTGGTGAATTACCTGTTATGATTTTACCTGTAAAGAGCGGTATTCTGTAAGAGTTGTAAAGCCAGTCCTCTACAGCCTTAATAGCTTCTTCGTGGGTTAAGCCGTGCAGGTCTATTTCCATTACATGAACTGAGAGTAATCAGGCTCTTCTGCTGCTTTCTCCTCAGGTACCTTAGCAACCACACACTCGGTAATGAGCATGGTACCGGCAACCGAGGCTGCATTCTCTAGAGCCAGGCGTGTAACTTTAGCCGGATCGATGATTCCAGCCTCGAACATATCTACCTTCTCATCTGTAAGGGGATTGAATCCGAGCCAGAAGCTATCTCTACTAGACATTTCGTCCATGATCTCTTCGATGTCATCTAGCTCCAAACCTGAGTTGGCTAGGATAGAGATGAAGGGCTGTTCCAGAGCATGTGCCAAAATAGCTTGTCCTTTTGTCCTATCTGAGCTCTCGTCGTCGAAGAGTAGATTGCTAAAGACAGTTTCTGCTGCTCGTAGGAGAGCAATTCCACCGCCAGGTAGAATACCTTCTTCTAGAGCTGCTCGTGTAGCATGAAGTGCATCCTCTACTCGATCCTTCTTCTCTTTCATTTCGAGTTCGGTATGACCTCCTACGTGTACGATAGCTACTCCGCCGATGAGACGTCCAAGGCGGTCCTGAAGCTGTTCTTTTTCGTACGGTGATACTGCAGCATCGATAAGATCTTTGATCTCAGCTACTCGAGTATCGATAGCTTCAGCTGATCCTTTTCCGTCTACAAGCGTAGTAGTATCTCGGCCTACTACAACTTTTCGAGCCGATCCAAGCCATTCAGCGTTGAACCGATCCAGACGCATACCCTTCTCTGGGCTTACAACTGTGCCGCCGGTTAGGGCGGCAATATCCTCTAGCATGTCCTTTCGACGATCTCCAAATCCTGGGGCTTTGATTGCGGCAGAAGCCAGGATTCCTCTCATCTTGTTAACTACGAGTGTCGAAAGGGCTTCACCGCCTACTTCTTCTGCGATTACGAGTAGGGGACGGTTCTGATTAGATACTGATTCCATCAGAGGAAGCAGATCTTTAGCCGCCGAAACACGCTTATCCGTGATAAGGATTAGAGGATTATTTAACACACCTGTCATAGAGGAGTTATCCGTAACAAAGTACGGTGAACTGTACCCTCTATCAATTTGCATACCTTCAACAGTCTCTAGATAGGTCTCTCCAGTCTTACTCTCTTCAACAGTAACAACACCGTCACGTCCGACCTTATCCATAGCTGCTGCAATAAGTGCTCCTACTTCCGGATCATTATTAGCCGAAATAGTAGCTACCTGCTCGAGCTGAGATTCTTCGGTGATCTCTCGAGAGTTTTCTTCTAGAAACTCTACTACCTTTTTGACACCTTCGTCGATGCCTCTTTTGAGCTCGACTGCGTTAGAGTCTTCGAGATGCTTTACTCCATCGGAGAAGATAGACCGTGCAAGGAGAGTTGAGGTAGTAGTACCGTCCCCGGCTTGATCGGCCGTCTTAATCGAAGCCTGCTTGACAAGCTGTGCTCCAATATTCTCAAAGCTATCTTTTAGGTTGATGCTCTTGGCTACCGTCACACCATCTTTGGTAGACGTAGGATTGCCCATATCTTGCTCGATGATAACATTTCGGCCAGATGGACCTAGAGTAGCCGTTACGGCGTCGGCAAGCTTATTGACTCCTGAGAGGAGCTGATTACGGGCGTCGTCGGAGAAGGATAACTCTTTATGCATTTTCAGTTTCTTTTACAGTTGCTAGAATTTCTTTGTCTGGTGTAATATAGTACTCTTCGCCATCGAAATCAACTCTGATAGAGCCAATTTTAGGTACAAGTACAATGTCGCCTACTTTAGAGTTCACTGGGATGAAGGTGCCGAATTCAGACATGCGTCCTTTTCCTACGGCGATTACTTCTCCAATCTCAGGTTTTTCTTTTCCCATATCCGGTACGATGATGTTTCCGTACATCATATCGTGCTCTTCGATGGGCTTGATAAGAACTCTATCGTTCTGTGGGGTTAATGTTTTCATGATTCTGTTTCAAGAATGAGTGCTGCGATAAAATAGAAAAAGATTGTAAATGGGTTAGCGCAAAATAGAGCTACTGTTGCCAGCCGTATTACGGTAGGGTCTATGTCAACATACTCTGCTATTCCTTTGCAGACCCCTAAAAACTTTCCAGTTCGACTTCGATAGATCGTTCTCATAAACTTACAGCGTTAACAATTTCTGATTTGATGTTATCGTATGTTTCGATGTACTCTTTGAGCGATACTGATTCGTTGCTCTTCTCGAGCATGAGTAATTCTGCTACTCTAGCTACAGCGTTTGAAAATGAACCGTAGTATCCTTGACCGAGAGTACTTCCCTCTTTCATAATGGTATACTGCTTATCGTCTTGAGTAAGGTAGTACGGAGCAAGGAACTCTTCTCGGATGATAACCCGAGTCTTAGTTTCACCTTTCTTACGTCCACGTGCCATATAAAAAACCTCTTGTTGTTTGTATACCTAAAGATACGAAATAATATCAAGAAAGCAAACCTTAGGGCAAGATTTTTTTACTTGATTTTAAGTGCTCTAGGCTTGGACTCTTCAGCGAATGGAATATCAATCAACAGGAGGCCGTTATTAAACTTAGCATCTGCTTTTGATAGATCAAAGCGTGAGGAGAATCTATAACCTAGGTTGAACGAACGACGGGAGATGCCGTGTGCATGGTAGGTACGATCTCCAGTATCCTGGTCGTTACTGAGCATGGCACCGGCAATCGAGGCTTTATCGTGTTTGATCCGAATGGATGAGTGTTCGATTAGAACTTCGATATCTTTCTTATCGATACCGGTACAAGCTACCTCGATGTGTATTCCATCGGGGTCTTCGTAGATGTCTACGGGATGTGAAATTTTCGTTTCTGCTGCTGGGGCGAAGCCTCCAGCGCTTTCGAAAAAGTTTCTAACGAGAATGTCGAACGGAGTACGTTCGTGAAATCTTAATGCAGTCATGTCATTGATGGTTGCGGTACCCTGAGGTTACCTGGTTAATAAGTATATAACTACTTGCCCTAAGGTCGTTTCTTGAGTATATAAATATACGAACGTTTAAGAAAAGATCCAACTCTTTGAGTTTGCATGATCACAATAAATACCTTTTACCTGGATCTCATCTTCAAACATATAGATTCTTTTAAGATCTGTTCTTGTATGTATCCATTCCGATATTGCTCTGGGTCCAAATGGTTCGTACGGAATAGTAAGGTCGGTAGACTTAAGAAGAGATCTTGCTTTTGCAAATTCGATTAGATCAAAAAAATGTCCTGGGTTGGAGAAAAGAAGACAGTCGTCGTTCATTCTCAAATTCATTTCTTTCTGACGAGGAAGTGTACGAACCGGAATAAAAATTTCAGGATATGGTTCATGTATTCTTTTTTCTGGTGGTATCGATCTACGATATGCTAATTTAACTTTCATAAGGTCGTCTAATCCACGACCTCGACTCCACGAAATATCCAAATCAACATACCATCCACCTTGATCCGCTAAGATCAAATACTTGGCGAAGTTGTACTTGTTGATAAAAGAGGTTAGTGAGTTAAAGTACTCTAACTCATTATGCTTTTTTAGTAAACGATCTACATCTTTCTCGGCCCACAAAATAGTAGTCCAGGTAGGATGTCTGTTTACAAAAGACTGATAGCTGTCTTGAAACGGTTTAGGAAAGCCTCCTATGGTAAGAAAGTGAGCTGTACTGCTAACGTTTGGGTTCATCCGGCTCTACCTTGATCCATTTATCTTCTGAGTCTAGTTTAAATGCTCCGATGAAAAATTGATCCCATTCATGCGGTGCAATTAGAGAAAGAAAAAGGTTTCTATTCTTTCTTTGATATAAGTAGTATGTATGTCCTTTTACGGGTATGAATCGATAATCACTTTCATATACAAGCTTGTTCCATTCGAACTGTTCTATTAACTGACGGTACTCTTCTTTGATCTCTTCGTATTTAGTACGAAAATAATTATTCGTCTTAACAGCCTGTTCAACTCTCCACCCTACAGTATCGTCCGGCTTGATAGCTGGTGCTCCTACATTGCTTGCATACGGGAGGATACCCGGATTATATGCAACCATTGGATTGTCTGGAGAGCTTGTTTCTTCTTTTTTAGTGGCCATCTCTGAAGTTGTTTGCAATCTCAGGTGGAGCCTTGAGCGTTACTCCCGGCAGTACCAGATTAGTTTCCATAATCTCTTGAACGATAGGAGCAAAAGCCTCTGCCTGATCTTCGGCTACGTTGATGATTAACTGGTCATGAATCTGAGCTTGCACGATCGCATCGAAGCCAAGTTCTTTAGCCTTACGATTAATCTGAACGGCTGCACGATTAACCACAGCAGCAGCTAGACTTTGAAGCTGGAAGTTTAAGCAGTTATTCAGACCGTTACGATAGTCTCGATAGACCTGCATAACTTTCTCTTTACCGTACCGAGACGTAAGCTCTTTACGGAAGCGCCAGTCCATAATCTGATCGCCGAAATGGCCATGAATTTTACGCACTTTATCGAGGTGGCGAATACGGCCAACGTAGTTCCTAATAAAGCCGTTAGTCTTAACCTGCTTACGAGAGTTCTCTCTCCACTCTTTAAGCTGAGGAAAGCCATCGAGGTAGCCGGCAACAAGCTTCTCAGCCTCTTTCGTAGGAATACCAAGCGTCATACCGAGAGCATAAGCTTCCATGCCATAGGCAATACCCAGAGAGTATGCCTTAGCCTGATTACGCTTTACGGGATCAACCTTCTTCAGAAAGTTCGGAGCACTCTTATCGGCAGATACACCTTCAAGCTTCTCAGTCTGGATAGCTACGGTAGAGTAAAAGTCGTAGCCTTTGTTAAAGATCTCTTGCAGCTTAACGTCTCCGGTTACGGATGCAAAGCAATGCGGCTCTAGAGATTCGTAGTCAGAGTCGATAACTTTACGGCCTTTGCCTGCAATCAGGAAGGCACGTACAAGGTTATTATACCGTACAACGATAGGAGCATCTTCACCGTCTTCCTTCGGCTTAGGTAGCTGCTGTGCATCAGAGCCGTAACGACCGGAGACGGTTCCATTCTGCTTGAAGTAGAAATAGTACCGGCCATCTTCGTGACCGAAGAGGAAGCGCTCTATGTAGGTAGACTTGATCTTCAACAGCTTATTGTAGATGCGAAGATTCTCAGCCCACTCATACTTCTTAGAGAGCTCCTCAAGCTGATCCATATCAAATTTATCACGGCCGGTCTTAGTCTTCGTCGTAGCTTTCTCGCCCATATAATCGAAGACAATCTCGCCAAGGTGAAGCTTAGACTGAATATTAACCCAGTCGCCGTCGTTAGAGTCTTTCCACATCGAGGTAGAGATGCGAAGGATCTCGTTAGCCTCTAGGTGCTCAAGCTTACCATCTTGCAAGAAGCGCTTAACCGGAGAGTCTTCTAGCGTTTCGATATTCTTCTGAGTCAGAGAATACTTCCCGGTTTTCTCACTTCGAGGTAGAGGTAGAGAATAACGCTTTACAAGCTCTTGAGCCCAGTTACCTTTATTCGAAGGAGGAAAGTTTTTAAGAGCAGTATCAACTACCCAAGCCTCTCCTTCTTTCGTACCGATAAGAGACTTAATCACGATCTCTTTATTCTTCTCTAGATCGGCAGTAATCTCATCATAGGTTTTCTGAAGCAGCTCTAGGTCAACTTCGACGCCGTACTCTTCCATGGGGACGGTAACCTCACGGTAAATCGGCATAACCTCCTCTTCGAAGAAAAACTCCCATAGGCCTTCTTCTTTAAGCTGCGGAAGATAGAGATTACAGATACGAAGGGTAAGGTCGGTATCCGCAGATGCGTACTTAGATAGGATCTCAAGATCAGCTTTGTAGATCTCAAAGTCAGTCTTAGTTACGCTACCACCGTTGGCTTTGATCGACTCTTTGAGTTCGATCTGCTCTTTGTTAGCAGCCTCTTCGACATCCAGCCCTAGAGCCTCCTGGTTCATAATCGCAATCGATTTCAAACCAAAAGGAGGACCAAAACCAAAGGCACCGTCTTCTTTTACCGTATGCACAAGCATGGCGGTATCGACCCAGAGACTCGGGAGAAGGTCAACTCCGTAGAAGTTTTTCGTATACCTCGTATCGAACGAGGCATTATGCATCACAAGTCTCTTACCTTCGAGTAGGGAGATGATTTTTCTCGCAATAGTATGAGCAGGTTTACCCTCTATTGACGTCTCAAGGAGCTCCTGCTGCTCAGGATCCCACACCATGGTCGGCATATAGAAGCCGATTCCTTCTTCACCGGAGACGGAGAAGCCTACGATCTGACCTTTACGCATATTAAGCGAGTCAGTCTCGGTATCGTAAGCGATAGTATCTGAGTCGTTGATATGTTGAATCAACAGGTCGACAGTCTCTCTAGAGTCGACGGTATAGTATTTCTTTTCTAGCTGCATTTACCTGTAGTCCTTTCTAATAAAGTCTTTCTCATCGTACGATTTCAAAATGTGGCACTGCTTGCACACAAGCTGATAGTTGGAAGGCTGCTCGCCTTCTTCCGTATATTTAATATCGGAATTAATATGATCAACATCAAGTAGTGTTGACAACTCTTTGAGTGGTCTTTCCGGAAAATACTCTCTAGGATCATATCCGCATTGTTCACATGTTAAGTCTCCAGCTACTACTTTCTCTACCTTATAGTGAAGCCAAGGGCGAACTGGTGCGTTCGGACCGTAAATCTTGTACTGGGCATGTACGTCGCAGTACTTAGCAAAATGATGTTGACTGGTGACCGGACGGTTACACCATTTAACGTGGCACATAACCTTCTTTGTTGATGTACTGTATTATAGTACCTAAAAGGTTACGATCAAACAAGTTAGACGGATCTTAATACTTTCGAAGGAGAGTCACTCCAGTCGACTTTCCATCGAAAAGGTTAGTTTTTATATACCCTTCAATTTCTCTTACAAGCCGGGACGGACCTCCATTCCATCTATTTTCATCAGCATACCAGTAAAAGTTTTCTAATACTGATTCATCTGTATCGTGTATGGTTATGTACCCACCTGGTCTTACTTTAGGAGAGTAGAGTTCCCAATCCAACTTTACTCCTTCGTATGTATGATCTCCATCTATGTGTAAGAAGTCTATCATATCCGGTACCTTAGTTATAGCTGTTTCGGACCGTTCAATAATAATCTCTATCGTGGGATACTTTGCTTTTAATTTTTCGTAGTAAGGTCTTGAGTGTTGTTCACTCCCATTAACTCCGTTTAGGGCATCTATTAAGATTACCCTACCTTGGCAGGCCTCTCTAAGAATGGTCGGAACTATCCCTGCTCCTGACCCTATGCATACGCATAAATCTGCTTTTATGCTTTTAGGAATGTCGTAATAAACTTTACCGTTACCAAGGTCCCCTTTAATTATATTATGAGACCAGGAGTATGGAAATTCATATAGATGATTTGCAAGGTGTTCGTGCATTATCTTACTATATTTTTTTACTGATCATATTCCTGATGGGAAACATAAATAGTCATGCTGAGAGTTTCCGATTTGAGAGTACCTGTATCCAAGTTGGTCGAGAAGAGAGAGTACCTCCGTTCGGTTCAAATTTATTTCAACAACCATTATTGGTTGAAAGTATTTTATAGTTTGCAATGCTCCATTAAGTATAGGGAGCTCAGATCCTTCTGCATCTATCTTAATTAAATCTACACCGCTCACTTTGAGGGAATCTATTGTAATGGACGAAACTCTTTCTCCGTTCTCTATTGGTTCGGTCGAAGTCCAAAGACCGCCGTAGTTTATATATTGATCGTAAATATGATTATCTATACTGTCCAACCAAAGGTCCTTACTAAACTCGTACGCAGCTTGGTTTATCGTAACTACGTTAGATATTCCGTTTGACTTTAGATTAGCTAGTAATAAATCGTATACTAGTTTTTGAGGTTCGATAGATACTACCGATCCGTTATGTGCCAAATGTCCGAAGTAAGTGCTATAATACCCCCAATTAGCTCCGATATCAATGATATTCCAATTCGGATTAATAATGTCATCAAAAAAAGATAAAATTTCCGGTTCCCAAACACCATCTTTTCGTAGTTTACAGCCTATATAGTCTTTGAACGGAAACTCGAATTTAAAATTTCTAAACCCTACAACTTCAGTTTTTATCATAGTTTTCAGAATCAGTTACTACTCTACCTACTAAGAACAAACCGGGTAATGATATTATACAACACACTATAAGAAACCCTTGCCATGATAAAGCTTCGACCAGCACGCCGGATGCTGCCGATAATGTTGTTAATGTAAAAGCAACAACGCTGGTAAAAAGTGTAAAATAGAAAGATGTAAATCCTAACTCCTTACTCTTTATTGACATAAAGCTAATTAACACAACACCTCCCATTCCAGCTGTTAGTTTTTCGAAAGACCAGATTGCCCCTAGACTCCAATAGGTGTACGGAAGATAGGCTAAGAGAATATACCCTGCTGTGGAAAGTAGCTGTAGTACTCCAAAGATGTAAAAAGCTCTTCTAAGAGGTATAATTTTTAGAGCAGCTCCAGAAAATATACCCCCTATGATAGTTGCCCATGAGGTAATTGCTTTTAATACTCCCAAGTCAGTTTTAGTATACCCTAAATCCATAAAGTACAAAATATTTAACTTATCGGCAAATGTATCACCCAATTTAAAAGTTACCAAAAACAATAAAACTGTAGCAAAGCTGAGGTTAAATATCTGTTTATAGTTGATATATTCTCTTTTTTGTGTGGTAGTTATGGGCTCTGTGAGGAAGGTTCCTACAAGCCCAACTACCATCAAGCAAGAAAATACCCTTACCATAAAACTAAAGCTGTACTGATCTATCAGAATAAATCCAATAGACCCTACGAGTATTAGAGCAAGTCGATAAGAGAGAACATATAGTGATGAGTGTAGTCCTATCTCTTTATCAGAAGATGTCTCTATCCTAAAAAGGTCTATGAGAATATCTTGATTAGCAGAAAGAAAACCAAGTGTAAAAAAACCTAAAATTAATTGTATAGTTGAAGGATCTGTTCCAAGGTACAGAAAATTGAGGATAATCAAAACCTGAACCAAGTACAGCCATTCATTCTTTCTGTTAGTTTTAAAAAGAACGTAGCGATCAAAGACCCATGCCCAAAGAAACTTTAACGAATAGGGTAGCTGTACAAGTCCAAGAATACCGATACTTTCTATCGATACCCCCCTGTCTACTAGTACTACCTGAAAGATACTTAGTGTAAAGAGGAAGGGTAGTCCCCCGGAGAATCCTAATAGGGATGTAGCTATTTTGTTTTTCACCAGACCCATACTTCTTTACCAAACGTATTATAAATAAGCTTCAATAGCTCTTCTGATCTTTTTTGTAGAAGGGGTTGATACTTTCTCCAATCGAACACTTTACCATCGGTGACATTTCGTCGAAGCATTTCTAACTCTTGATCGAGTAGTTCCGTTCCAACAACGTACCTGCTAGTCTTGTGTTTTTCTGGTGGATGTAAGTTAAAGAACTGGCTTTCACATACAATAGCCATGTCGTTGCAGATAAGAGTTCTATGGTAATCCATATCCCGAATAGGCTGTGGATAGATAAGTGGCTGTACTCCCACGAAATCAATTCTAGTTATCGGCTTAGGATTGAGATTTGAATCCAGTAAGTAATCTCCTACTTTTAAATCTTTAGCCTGCACTAACTTAACTCCTCCTTCTCGAAACGTTGGAATAATTGCTCTTGGTGAAACAATAGTTCCATTTACGGCGACACAGTTCTCAGTCCATTTAGGTACAAATATAAAGTTGTTAGTGTCTTTAGTGAAGGTATTGGGTACGTTCTCAGTTAATTTCTGAGTTCTTTCTTCAATGACTTTAAAGTCTTCCAGCCCCATATCAATATCATCTACCTTATACGCAACTACCTCGTCGTAGTTTTTATTTAGAGAGTTGAGATGAATTGAATGAGCGTCAAGTTCAGATCCTGATTCTAACAAAAACTTAGCATTTTCTCTGGCGATACCGAAAGATGGTATTTTGTATCCCAGTCGTAACTGTTTTAGAGAGTAGTCATCTAAGTTAGCTCGCTTAAACGTAAACCTATTAAGGTGCAATGAATCTGGTGTGGAGAGTGGTATTACATCTCCTAGTTCTGTCAGGACACATGTATACCTTCCTTCACAGAACCATCCCCACTTATCGTTATCCGGTAAAATAAAATCTTCTACAAATCCTTCCTCAGGTGTAAAATTAGTCTTTTCGAAGAACTTTATTCCTTGCTGGGCATCCTTATTAGGAATCTTGGTTACATAATCAGGAATTCCATCAGGTTTGATAGAAATATTCTCTATGCCAACTTTAGGCATCCAGTCTCCAAATCCTTTTTCTTCAAGGAAGTTTCGTAACCTATCTTTGGATTGGGCAAACCAATCCACTTTACTAAAGCTAGAGTATGCTTGCCTGAGGTCTAAAACTCCTTCCGAGCTTAAATCTGTAAGGTGGTCTGGCCACTTTGTGTCAACGAATATCTCTAAAGCTATCTTGTACTTGAGTAACGCTTCCTTAAGCTTGAATTGCATCTTCTCGTCAAACATGTAAATAGGGTTGCCTTTCCAATCGTATGTTACATGCTCGTGCTTAGACTGATGTACTATTACTTTTGTGAGTTTATTACGAGCACAGTACTTAGCTATTCCGGTAAAATCGATTGCAAGGTGTAATTGTCCATATCCGCCGAGTAGAATATTTGTATTGATTTCTAAAAGCTTTATCTTACCAGACGATGGTACGTAATCAATCCCTATTAAAATACCCTTCATACTTCTTTAATCCTTCTTTAAAAAAATACTCCTCAAGTAAAGGAGAAATTATTGTACCGTACTTCACGATTTGACTTTTATAGTTGTTAAGAAGTCTAACCTTAGCCCTGATTAAATCTGAGGGTAAATACTCATCTGGGGAGAAGCAGTAAAGTTTTGAAGTATCTTTGAGAACTTCTTTAACGCATCTATTGACCTGTGCGTGGTGGGGATGTCCGTACCCAATATCTCCATCAGGGTCGTGTGTGACCACTATTTCCCATGGGATTTGAAAAACCTGTTCTAAAAGTAAAGTCAGTTTTTTTTCATCAAGGGGTACTTTCCATTCGTCCCATAGTGGCCAAATCTCGTAGGTACATCCAAGCTCCGTCATGGTTTTTTCAAACTCTGCTTTGCGCTCTTTATCGGTTCCATTAGTAGTACACACTACATGCCAACTTTCAGGTGATCTGTAGAGCTCAGCACCTAAAAAAATAAT
>LSRR01000123.1_pt1 | contig 13965 bp, 18 predicted proteins | sample 1162981 | NCBI WGS metagenome assembly LSRR01 (sample SAMN03256433, study PRJNA305521) | marine metagenome | biome: Estuarine; feature: Estuary; material: Brackish water; isolation source: iron chloride precipitation of viral particles from surface water samples | place: USA: Chesapeake Bay ... | reverse complement strand
GATGCCCGGCATGGGAATGGGCATGGGTATGGGCATGGGTATGGGAATGGGGATGGAAGAGAACTTCTACGAGAACCTCGCAGAAGTTCTTGACAAGAAAGACTTGGGTCGGATCTACAGCGAGTGTATGGCCGACTTCCAAAGCGACAAGTCTTCGCGCAAGGAGTGGGAGCAGCAATACCGCGACGGCCTTGAGTTTCTCGGCATGAAGTTTGAGGAGCGAAGCGAGCCGTTTGAGGGCGCTTCTGGTATTGTGCATCCTCTGCTCGCTGAGTCGGTGACTCAGTTTCAGGCGCAAGCTTACAAAGAGATGTTACCTCCCGGCGGGCCTGTTAAAACGCAGGTTGTTGGCTTTGCGACACCCGAGACCGACCTTCAGGCAGCGCGTGTTCAGGAGTTCATGAACTACCAGATTACGCAGGTCATGAAGGAGTATGACCCTGAAACAGACCAATTGCTGTTTTATTTACCCCTTTCCGGTAGCGCCTTCCGCAAGGTTCACTTTGACCAATCATTAGACCGACCCGTTTCTCGCTTTATTCCTGCTGAGAACTTGGTCGTTAACTATGGCGCTACCAGCTTAGATAGTGCTGCGCGGATTACTCATGTCGTTGATATGAGCATGAATGATATCCGCAAGCTGCAACAAGCGGGTTTTTACAAGAAGACCTCGCTGTCTAACGGTTCTGACGATTCTGAAGAATACGCTGGAGATATTCAGGAGGAGATCGATGAGTTACAAGGCGTTAAGCCATCTGGTGGCAGGAGTGATGAATGCGAAGTTCTGGAGATGCATGTCGATCTTGACATCCCAGGATACGAAGACCTTGATGATGCAGGCGAAGAAACGGGGATCAAGCTCCCCTACATCGTCACTATCCTCCCCCGCCAGTCAACGATTCTTTCAATTCGTAGAAACTATGACCCAGCGGATAGTCGAAGGGATCGTATTGATCACTTTGTTCATTACAAGTTCTTACCTGGCGTCGGTTTTTACGGCTTTGGTCTAACCCATATGATCGGAGGTTTGTCCCGTGGGGCAACCTCCATTCTGCGTCAGTTGATTGATGCCGGTACGCTGGCCAATCTGCCTGCAGGCTTTAAGGCACGGGGCATTCGTATTCGCGATAACGATACGCCGCTTCAGCCCGGTGAGTTTAGGGACATTGATGCCCCCGGCGGATCGCTACGTGAAGCTTTGATGCCGCTGCCATTTAAGGAGCCAAGCGGTACGCTTTTGCAGTTATTGGGTATGTTGGTTGAATCAGGCCAGCGATTTGCCTCGATCACCAGCCTCCAAGTAGGCGATGGTAATCAAGAAGCGCCTGTAGGTACGACGATTGCCTTGCTTGAACGCGGCACGCAGGTGATGAGCGCGATCCATAAGCGATTGCACTATTCGCAGCGTATTGAGTTCAATCTGCTCGCGAAGTTGTTTAAAGACACGTTGCCGCCGGTTTATCCGTACATGATTGCGAACGGCAATCAGCAACTGAAGCAAAGCGACTTTGATGATCGGATTGATGTGATTCCGGTCAGCGATCCCAACATCTTTTCTATGAGTCAGCGTGTGATGCTGGCCCAAGAAATGATGCAGATGGTCCAGTCGAATCCCGAGATTCATGGCCCGATGGGGATATACAACGCCTATAAGCGTATGTACGAAGCAATGGGCGTTCAGCAGGTAGATCAGATTTTGCCACCTCCTCCGCCGCCTCCACAGCCGCAACCGACTGCGCCTGCTATGGAGAACAGCGGTTTTGCGATGATGCAACCGGCACAACCTTTCCCTGATCAAGACCATGAAGCGCACATTGAGTCGCACATGAGCATGTATAACACTGCGCTTGTGAAGACTAATCCGCAAGTTCAGGCCATGATTCAGTCGCATGTCTACGCTCATATTGATATGCTGGCGCGTAATCAGGCACAGCAAGATCCTGAGATCATGCAGATAAACCAGCAGATGCAAATGATGCCGCCTCCACAACCGGGGCAACCACCGAATCCGATGCAGATGCAAATGCAAGCCGTGATGGAGCGTAAGGTCGCACAGATCAGTGCTCAGTTGATTGAGCAGCTTGCACCTTCGTTTGGCAGTGGTCAGGACGAAGATCCGCTGGTTGAGCTACGTCGTGAAGAGTTGGATATCAAGGCGTCAGACATTGAGCGTAAGCGAGTTGAGGGTCAAGAGCGTCTTGATCTCGACAAAGAGCGTTTAAGGCAACAAACTGAGTTGACTGAAGATCGTATTGAAGCTCAGATGGCGGTCGCAGAAATGCGCGATCAAACAGCCCAAGATCGTATTCGAGCACAACAGGCTGTACAAATGACCAACGCTGCTGACAAAATTACAAAAAATATTTTTGGGAGATAGTCATGAAGGATCCTAAAGTTGATAAAGGCGGATTCACTGTCAAGGACCAAGGCCGTGTGAAGTACGCGTCTATTGAGAATGTATCTGCGTCTGCAAAGCCTGATCCTGGAATGGGCAAAGGCAAGTCACGTGGAGGTAAAGCTGCAGTCCGGGGGACTAAGTTCTCAGGAGTATTCTAATGGTTGCAATGCTTACGCAAAGCCAACAAGAAGAAATGGCTAGAGAGTATCAAGACCGACTCTCTGGTCGAATTGGTCGAGGTTCTGGATCTTACGGAATGTACCTTGATTCTTACTTTGATCGTGGCCAAGGGCAACGTTCTCCTAGAGAGCGCGACATGTTTAACCGTGGAATCTTTGGTGGCCGACAACCAAATCAAGGTCAGTTGCAGCGCATGGAAGGCGGTCCTGCGCCGTATCAAGGGCCTCAAGACCAGCGCGTTATGATGGGAACCCTTGGCGGTGGCGGAGGTGAAAAAAATCCTTTAGGCACTGCTGGACCGGGCGGTGATCTGCAAAGAATTCAAGGTATTCAAAATCAATTCCAAAATATGTTCAGCGGCGGGATCTTTGATAACGCGTTGCGGAGTAGGCGTTCTCCGCCAATAGGCGGTCCTGCGCGTCCTCCGCAACAACCACCAGAACTAAGGGTTTTTGATATATACGGTGAAGGCGGAGCTTATGAGGGACAACGCAATCGCGGCTACAACCGTGGCATTAACCCAGGCGGTATGTATACCGGCGGACAAGGCGGTGGGTTTGGCTCGCCTTTTGGCGGCAGTATGCGCGGCGGTAGGCAACAACCACGGCCAATGCCTCGTCCTCAACCACAATATGGCGGTGGCTACGGTGGCGGAATGATGCCCCCACCTTATGGCGGTGGTTTCGGAATGCCTTCTCCTCCCAACATGGGTTACGGTAATCGTTTCCCCGGCATGCAATTCAGTGGGCCTTTTGCCCAACCGATGATGCCTCAGAACTACGGCATGGGCGGGGGATTTGGTGGTGGTTATCCAATGCCGCAACCTCGATACCCAATGCCGCAGCCTAGAATGCCTTATCCGCAGTTTCCAACGATGGGTGGAGGAATGGGTGGTGGCTACGGTGGTGGTATGGGCGGTAATATGGGCGGCGGATATGGCGGCGGATATGGCGGTGGCTACGGTGGTGGTATGGGCGGTGGTTACGGTGGAATGTTTGGCGGATATTAATTGGTGACGTATGGCTATTCGAAGACCTTCTTCTGTTGAAAAGAAAACAGTAACGGTTGCGCCAAAGGTTGCGCCTAAACGCGGTACGCAAGTTATACCCGCTAAAACTCAACCTGTAAAAAGAACGGTTGGAAGAAAAGAACCGGCTGCGCCTTTGCCTAAAACACCAGAAAAGAAGCCTCCCGCAGGAGGTCGCGTTATTGCGGCTCGTGCAGAGAAAGAAGCCGCTGCAAAGAAAGCAAGAGAAGCAGCCGCCGCGAAAGAAGCAGCAGCCAAGAAAGCTGCGGAAGAGAAGAAGCGGCTGAAGCCAAAAGGCAGCAGAAGCAAAGCGGGCAGCAGAGGCAAAGGCGGCTCGTGAAGCAGCAGCGGCTAGGGCTGCGGCTGCAAAAAAGGCGGCTGAAGAAGCGGAAATAAAAAGAGCTCGTGAAGTTTCTGCAAGGATGCAGAGAGAAGCCGCTGCAGAAAAAGCGGCTAAAGAAGCTGCTGCGAAGAAAGCTGCAGAGGCTAAAGCTGCAAAAGAAGCCGCAGATAAGAAGGCGGCAGAAGAAAAGAAAGCTGCCGCAAACAGACGTGCTATTGCTGTTCGTGAAGAAAAGAAAGCGGCAGCAGAAAGGGCGCGTGCAGCGAAAGAAGCGGCTGAAAAGAAAGCCGCAGAAGAAGCTGCAAAGCGAAGGGAAGACGCTCGACGTGCTGCGGCCATGCGTGATGCAAAGAATGCAAGAACGCCAGTAAGGCAACCACTTCCACAGAAAGAACCTGCAAAAGGTCCGGTAATAGATACCGCAAAGCCGCCGGATGATATTGTTTCACGTGGAACAGCGGGAGGACCAAGCGCGTCAAAAGGGCCAACTCTTAATACTACGCCCTTTAATCCAATGACGCCGGAAGAAGAAGAAATAGCAAGATCAAGAGGGACAGTACCTCCAGATTTACCGCCTTCTGGGAGGGTTATAAACGTCCCCGGCGTTGGCCAAATACAATTACCGAATATTGATTTGAGCAATATTCCTTCAGGCCCAATGAAGATGCCTGAAGCGCCGAAAGCTCCAGAACCATCTAGAGCGCAGCGGCGTCCGCCTCCGCCCGGTTCGCCTAAGTCTCCCGCTCAAGACAGGGGAGATTTGGTTGAAGTTAGAGACAATCGATTTATTGACGAAAATGGTAATGGCGTAGATGACAGAAATGAGCCTGCACCACCAAAAGATACATTAGAATTTATTCCGGTGCCTACGGTTCCAAAGGCGCCGCCAAAGGCGCCGCCTCCACCTATTATAAGTCCTGATCCTGTAAAACCGCCCCCGCCAATTCAAAGGGTTGATCCTGCGCCGGGTAATTTTCCAACGGAAGATGATCAATTAGGAGGTGCTTCAAAAGACTTTTCTTACGATAACTTTGAGCCTAAACAAATAGCTTATGTGAAAGCTTTGATGGGAAGCCTTGGTCTTGATCCAACTCAAGATGAACAAGTCTTAAAAGATCTTTTGGAAAACAAATTCGGTTCTGGGGCGCAAGTAAGCCGAGATACTTTGCTTAAAACATTTAGCCGAAGTGATGGCAAAAGCTTGCTTTCTGCAATTGATGAAGTGGGCTATTATGATGATTACAAGCTTCCGCCTGCCTCTGATCCTGGGCCAGAACCAACAGCGCCTACGCCGCCAAAAGATGAGCTAGTTCAAGTTAGAGATAATCGATTTATCGATGAGAACGGAAATGGCGTAGACGATAGGGATGAGCCTACTCCGCCTACGGCACCTACGCCGCCTAAAACTCCTGTAGCAGATCCTGATCCTGGGCCATCAATTCCAATTCTTTCTGGGCCAAATTACGATCCTGACCCTGAATTAAATAAATTATATAGCCAGCTTTCTATGACAATAGGACAAGGTGGAGGCATTCGTCCCCTCACTGAGGAAGAGGCAAAAGCTGGTAGCGCAAGAATAAAAGAATTAGAAAAGAAAATTATTGATGCTGGTGGACAGCCTTATAAGTATTTTACAAGACTTCCTCATGGATATTTTGGAAACAAAGATCCTGGTCCTGGGTATGACCCAATGACGGGTACATACAAAAAAGATGAGCGTCCAACGGATCAAGGACCAATGCCCACCCCCGGTCCTGCGCCTAAAGAGCCTACGCCGCCTACTTCGCCATTGCAGGGCAATGAGGATCCTTCGTTAGCAAATACTGTTGCGCCTCCTGAGTTTGGGCAACCGCCTGACTACAAGTTTACGGCAGAGCCGATACCCAGAATTAATCCAAACTGGAATGGTCTTGAGGAATGGAAGAAGCAACAAGGTAGTGGGGCTTCTGAATCTGCGCCGCCTACTGGAGATTCAAAAGATGAACCTGGGAAAGAACCTACAGCGCCTAAACCTCCGACCTTTATTAACATGGATCCGCTTAAAGGTTTACGAGAAACATTTGTACCCCGCAATCTGTTGGGTCAAACGTATGATCCAAAAGTTAGGGAAGATTACGAAAAAGACGTAGACAAAGCCCGACCTAACTTCTACCAGAGAATGCCGGGTCAGACGTATGCTAATCCTGTCTATCAGACGCCCACAATTGCCGTACCGCAGACGCAGTTCGGGGGGTATGGCCAACCCATGCCTATGGCGCCACTCGCCCCCTACGCCGGTCTAGGAGGCTCTAGAGGGATGTATGCAGGAGAGGAAGAGGAAGAGCCAAGGCCTGGTGGTCCGTCGAGAGACCCATCTGATGGTGTTTACTAATTATGGATTCAATCGCCTTAGCCAGCTATATCCATAAAAAGATTAGAGAGCTTGAAGAAAACCGAAAAGACTATGTTAGTTACAATAACGTTAAGACAATGGAGGATTACAAGTTTGTGATGGGTGAGTTATCAATGCTTCGCACCCTTCGCGATGAACTCAGAGAAGCGTTGCAATTTGAAGGAGACCCCGATGAGTAATCTGGCAACAGATACTGTCGCAAAAACTACGTCCATTACGGATGCATACACCAAACCAGAAGAACGCGTTTTAGACCCCACGCTTTTAGACAAAAGCTTGCTGGAACGAATGCCTAACCCGACAGGATGGCGCTTGCTTGTGCTGCCATACAAGGGGAAAGGTGTAACTGACGGCGGCATTGTCTTGACTAAATCAACCATAGATCGAGAAGGTCTCGCTACCGTGGTTGCTTATGTCTTAAAGCTAGGCCCACTTGCTTACCAAGACTACGACAAATTTGGCGGAGAAGCTTGGTGCAAAGAGGGGCAATGGGTGCTAATTGGTAGATACGCGGGCGCCCGTTTTGCTTTAGAAGACGATGAAGAGGTAAGGATTATCAATGACGATGAAGTCATTGGCACCATCCTTGATCCCGATGATATTAAGTCTTTGTGAGGTGAAGCATGTCAGAAGAAACTTTAAGCGAAGCCCTCGCTAACCTCGACAACGAAGATTACATTCAGAGTGCTGCGATCCCAGAAGATAAAAGAATGTCTTCTGACGATCCTAGCGATGAATCGACGTATGTTGAATTAAGCGAAGAAGAATACGAAGAAATCAATCCTGTTACCGAAGATGAAGTTCAAGAAGAATTTCAAGGTAACGAGGTTGATTATGAGGAAGACGAGATTGAACGTCGAACTCGAACAGCGCAAGAGCGCATTAACAAAGCGGTCAAGCAAGCTAAAGACTATCAACGTCGAGAACTTCAAGCTCTTCAATACGCAAAGCAATTGCAAGAAGAGAATGAGAGGATATCTAGCCAACTAAAAAGCGCCAGTAGGCAATCAGCAGAACAGAACCTGCAAATGCAGGAAAGCTATTCTGTTGAATTCCAAAATCGCATCAATGCTCAAGCTGAAGCTGCAAAAAGACAGTTGTCTCGAGCATTTGAATCTGGCGATCAGGAGGCTATGGTTGAGGCTCAACAGCTACTCGCAAGGAGTGAAGCTGACAGGAGTTCTCTGAACAAGTACAAGCAAGAGCTTGAACAGTACAAAAAAGACTATGCCAAGTGGGTTCAAGACCAAGCGCAATACGAAGCCTACATGGCACAACAGGTTGCTCAACAACCTCAATATGTCGAAGAACCTGTTTATCAGGAACCTTCGGAAAAAGCTCAGACGTGGGCATCCAAGAATGAATGGTTCGGAAGAGACCAAGTAATGACCAATGTTGCCTTTGCAGTTCATCAAGAACTGGCAAATAGCGGCGTTGACTTGGAATCTGATGAATACTATTCTGAACTTGACAGAAGAATCCGCGCAGAATTGCCTCATAAATTTAGCGGAAAAAAACTCGCGGGAAACGGCAGACCCGTCCAAACAGTCGTTTCTGGATCGCGCACAACTGGAAGTGGACGCAATCAAAATGATCGTAGGATTGAACTAAGCCCTAGCGAACAACAACTTGCTCGAAAATTAGGTGTTCCGTTCAAAGAATACGCAAAACAAAAAATGAGGCTACAAAGATCATGAGCGAAGAAAACGTAGAAACAGCGGGATCAAGCCGAAAGCCACGTAGTGCCAGCTCTCGAAACACTACCAGCCAGAGGAAGCCATGGACTCCGCCTCAAGTACTGGAAACACCACCTGCTCCCGATGGGATGCGGTATCGCTGGATTAGAACTGCGATTCGAGGTGAGGAAGATAAAAGCAACGTACACATGCGAATGCGTGAAGGCTTTGAGCCTGTACACCCAAGTGAAGTAGAAGGTTACAGCTTGCCTGTAATCGACGAGGGTAAAAACGCAGGAACTGTTGGCGTTGGTGGACTCATGCTCGCCAAGATTCCAGATGAAACGGCAGAAGAAAGGAATGCTTATTATTCTCGAAAGACGGACAATCAAATGGCCGCTGTCGATAATGATCTCATGAAAGATGAGCATCCCTCTATGCCTATATCCAGAGAGCGCAAAACACGGGTATCATTTGGTGCTTCTAACAAATGAACACCTTGATTGTGTAAAGGAGAACTTAAATGGCGAATAAAGACGCGCCTTTTGGCCTCCGCTATGTGCGTAATCTGCAGGGTAATTACAACTCTTCAGGGCAGTCTAAGTATCGTTTGACCACTGCGTCAGCAACGAACACAACTGCTATTTATCAAGGCGACATCGTGACTCAAGATACCAATGGTATCGTGACTCGAATCGCTCGCGCAGACGGCGGTGGTGCTACTTCAGCAATTATTGTTGGAGTTTTTAATGGGTGTTTTTACACCGACCCGACAACCAGTAAGCCGACTTGGAGCAACTACTGGCCTGGCAATGCTGCCACGGACGCTGTTGCTTTCTTGTACGACCATCCTATGGATGTGTTTGAAATTCAGGCAGACGCAGCGTTCCCTGTTGCAGACCTCTGGGGCAACTTTGATATTGTTGACAACACAGGTACTGGTAACACTGATAGTGGTATTTCATACGTCGAACTTGACGTAACCACTGGTGCTACTACTGCAACCTTGCCGCTGAAGGCGCTTGACATCTCTACAGATCCCGATAATTCGGACGTAGCTTCGGCCAACACTAACGTGCTTGTTACCATTCAGAACCATCTGTTTGGTCAGAAGCAAGTTGGTTTAGCGTAAGGAGGGCTGAATAGATGGCAATTTCACGCGCACAACTAGCGAAAGAACTGGAACCAGGTTTAAACGCCTTGTTCGGTATGGAGTATGCTCGGTATGAAAACCAGCATGCCGAAATCTTTGAGACAGAGTCTTCTGATCGAGCATTCGAGGAAGAAGTTCTGATCGTTGGTTTCGGTAACGCCGCAGTCAAAGAAGAAGGTCAAGGAGTAGAATTCGACTCAGCAAGCGAAGGTTTCACCTCTCGCTATACGCATGAGACGATTGCTCTTGCCTTTGCTCTGACCGAGGAAGCGGTGGAAGATAATTTGTATGACCGCCTCGGTGCTCGTTATACAAAAGCTCTTGCCCGAAGCATGGCACACACCAAGCAGGTTAAAGCTGCAAACGTTCTGAACAATGCGTTCAGCAGCAGCTATACCGGCGGTGACGGCGTATCCCTTGTGAATACGGCTCACCCCCTTGCTTTTGGTGGCAACTTGGCCAACCGTGCAACAACTATGTCAGACTTGAATGAGACTTCTCTTGAGAATGCTCTTATCTCAATCTCGACTTATGTTGATGACCGAAACATGATCACGGCCCTCAAAGGGACCAAGCTGATTGTTCCGGCTCAACTGCAGTTTGTTGCTGATAGGTTGCTCGAAACGCCTGGACGTGTCGGCACGGCAGACAATGACATCAACGCAATCAGGAACATGGGGCTGTTGCCGGAAGGCTATGCAGTTAACCATTTCTTGGTTGACAACGATGCATGGTTTGTCTTGACTGATTGTCCTGACGGCTTCAAGCACTTTGAAAGAACCCCGATCACTACTTCTATGGAAGGTGATTTCGACACTGGAAACGTGCGTTACAAAGCCCGTGAGCGTTATAGCTTCGGATGGAGTAACCCTCGTTGCGTGTTTGGTTCTCAAGGAGCCTAAAACTAAGAAGGGGGCTTTTGCCCCCTTTCTTTTTTATGTAAGATCAATTTATCCCTGACAGTCGCATGGGGCGACTGACTCAACCCAAGACAGGAGATACACATGGGTACTACCACTTTTTCCGGTCCTATCAAGGCTGGAACGATTAAAGATACCACGGGTTCTACGGTCGGAACTGATGTAACAAACGTAGGCTCTGTCCTTATGGCTCAGTCTGCTGTTATTGATATTGCTGGTGCAAGCAGTGCAGACCAAGTTGTTGCTACTATCCCAGCAAACTCTCAGATTGTTGATGCAATCTGAACGTAACTACCGCTAATGACGATGGCACCGCTTCTACTGTGGTTGTTGGTACTTCTGCCGACGCGGATGCGTTTATCCCATCTACTAGCGTACAGTCTGCCGGTACTACTCGTGGAACGCTGGATACCGAAGCCACGGACGTTGGTGCTACTGACATTCAAGTTTTGGCTGATTTTGCTGCCACTGATGGCGATGGGACTGCTGGTGTTGCGACCGTAACTATTCTGTACATCCAAAACAATAACCTCTCTTAATTGGAGGTAAATCATGGCTGATACAGTAACAAGCCAAACTATTCAGGACAGTGAACGAAAAGCTGTTTTGAAGTTTACAAACATTAGTGATGGCACTGGTGAGTCTGCTGTAATCAAAGTAGATGTTTCTGCCTTGGCTACAAACTCTGCTGGTCAGGCATGTACGTCTGTTACAGTCGCAAAAATCTGGTGGCAGTGTGTTGGTATGGGTGTTGAACTTTTGTTTGATGCAACTACCGATATGCTTATTATCGGACTTTCGCCAGACAGTAACGGCTTCCATGACTATTCTCCGTTTACAGGTATCCCCAATAATGCGGGCGCCGGTAAGACCGGAGACATTGCGTTTACAACCATTGGGGCAAGCGCCAACGATACCTATACGGTCATTCTTGAACTGGTGAAGGAATACTAATGGCCACATCAGGGTCGCGTGACTTTGAGCCAGATGTCGCTGAATACATTGAAGAAGCATTCGAGCGATGTGGTTTAGAGTTTAGAACTGGTTATGACGGGATCACCGCAAGGCGATCCCTTAACCTTCTTTTTGCTGATTGGGCTAACAGAGGGTTAAACCAATGGACTGTCACAAACAGCACAACAACGCTGACCCAAGGCGCAGAGTATCTTGATTTAACGTCAACAACGATTGACGTTTTAGATGTTGTTATTCGCCGTACTAGCGGAGGAACAACCACAGATATTCAGATGGATCAAATCAGTCGATCCGCTTATTGGAATCTTCCAGATAAATCTACGCAATCTAGACCGACTCAATGGTTTCTTGACAAGCAAATCACGCCTCGTTTGTATATTTGGCCCGCCTCGGAAAACAACACTGATCAATTATTGATTAATAGATTGGTTCGGATACAAGACGCAGACGCAAGCGCGAATACAGTTGATATGCCATTTAGGTTTTATCCTTGCCTTGCTGCCGGTCTCGCTTATTACATTGCCTTGAAGAAGGCGCCAGAACGAGTAGAGATGCTCAAATCGTTTTACGAAGAGGAATTTGCGAGAGCGGCTGACCAGGACGAGAGCAGAGCATCTTTAATGGTGGCCCCTGCTCTTAGTTCTTATAGGCGTGCGTAATGGCTTACGCATCAGGCAAACGGTCACTTGCCATATGTGATAGGTGTGGATTTAGGTTTCCATACCCTAAGCTGGTAAAGGAATGGACTGGGTTTAGGGTTTGCCAGGAATGTTACGAGCCTAAGCATCCCCAACTTATTCCTCCTAAACACGTTTCTGACCCTGAAGCTTTGCGTCATCCAAGACCGCAACAGTCTGTCACTGCGGGTGAAGGCGTTGTTCGGACAATAGATCCTAACCAAATGACATCAAAGACTGGAGATCCTATTGGTTCTGCATTTGAAGGTCTTAAAGGTACAAGTGCTGTAGGCACGGTAACGGTGGTGATATCATGAGTTTTACTTACGCAACGCTTAAAAGCACTGTTCAGGATTACTGTGAAACGTCAGAAACGACGTTTGTTAACGACCTTCCAACGTTCATTCAGGAAGCAGAAGAAAGAATCCTGAAAAATGTAGAGCTTCCTGTATTTCGTAAAAACGTTACAGGAACAGCAACAACCAGTAATACTTACCTATCAACACCGTCTGACTTTTTGGCGCCATATAGCTTGGCTGTGTCAAGCGCAAGTTCTTATTATTATTTGCTGTTCAAGCATGTGTCTTTCATTCGAGACTACACGCCTAATCCAGCAACGACTGGATTACCTAAGTATTACGCCTTGTTTGATGATACGACATTTATCCTAGCGCCTACGCCAGATAGTGATTACACGTTTGAACTGCATTATAAGTATCGCCCAGCTTCTCTTACCGCAGGAGCAGAAGGCGGAACTACATGGCTTTCAATTAACGCGCCTGATGCATTGCTGTATGGAACTTTGACAGAAGCAGCGACATTCTTAAAAGCGCCTGAAGAGGTTGGTAATTATCAACAAAGATTTGACATGGCCGTTGCCGCTCTCAAGAAACTTGGTGAGGGGTATGGCGCTAGAGATGAACTTAGATACGATATAGCGAGGGGATAACATTGTTTAGTGTTGAAGTACAAGCGAATGTTGGAGGCGTTGAAATTCACACAACAAACAATCGAGGAATGACGCCAGAAGAAGTTGCGATTGGGGCGGTCAATAAGATTATAAGTATTAGTGATTCTGCAGATCCTATATTAAAGGTTCAGGCAGAAGCTTTTAAAGAAAGAATGTTTCACGTTATCGTGACTGCTATTGAGCAAGGGATTAAAAGCGACAGGACCACGTTATATAATCTTTTTAAAAACCAAGGCCATAACGATATGGCTGAAATATTGAGGACTTTGTAATGGCTATCACACAAGCAATGTGTACCTCCTTCAAGCAAGAAATTTTGCAAGGGATTCACAACTTTACGAACGGATCAGGTGGCGGAACCAGTACCACAACTGGGACCGGCAACACGTTTAAAATTGCGCTTTACACGTCAAGTGCAACGTTAGATTCAAGCACAACATTGTATAGCGTAACAAACGAAGTTTCTGGTACTGGATACAGCGCAGGCGGCAATACGTTAACTAACGTGACTCCAAGTACCTCTGGCACCACGGCTTTGACCGACTTTGCAGACACCACCTGGTCTACAGCAACTATCACTGCTCGCGGGGCATTGGTGTATAACAGTTCAACGACTGCAGGAACTGCTGATCGAGCGGTTATCGTTCTTGACTTTGGTAGCGATAAAACGTCAACGGCAGGCGATTTTACAATTAGTTTCCCTAGCCCAGACGCCAGTAACGCGATCATTCGTATCGCATAGGACTAATATGTGGCCGATGTCACTGTTGCATTTGAGGGCTGGAATAGCTCGACGCAGGGTTGGGGTGATGCTGGCTGGGGCCAGGATGTCCCGCTCGCTGGCGCAACAGGCCAAGTCGGTTCGGTCTCGATTACGGCAGATGCCAACGTATCTGTCACTGGTGTCTCAGCGACCGGCAACGTTGGATCTGTCACCGTTTCCGCTGACGCCAATGTATCAGTTAGCGGAGTCTCTGCGACAGGATCTGTTGGGTCAGTCACAGTCACAGCAGACGCCAATGTCAGCCCGACAGGAGAGGCTGCAACAGGGGCTGTCGGAAGTGTTTCTGTATCCGCTGACGCTAATGTCTCGGTTACAGGTGAATCGGCTAGCGGACAAGTTGGCTCTGTATCGGTTGCAGCCGCTGCGAACGTCTCTCCGACGGGTATTGTGGCGACTGGATCTGTCGGTACAGTCAGCGTATCTGGAGATGCAAACGTTAGCCCAACGGGGCTTTCAGCGACTTCGGCAGT
>LSRR01000698.1_pt1 | contig 14191 bp, 21 predicted proteins | sample 1162981 | NCBI WGS metagenome assembly LSRR01 (sample SAMN03256433, study PRJNA305521) | marine metagenome | biome: Estuarine; feature: Estuary; material: Brackish water; isolation source: iron chloride precipitation of viral particles from surface water samples | place: USA: Chesapeake Bay ... | reverse complement strand
TGTTGATCTTTCTAGGGGCGTGATCCTTACGCCGTAACGTTCCCGCTCTTCGATCCGGCCCGCCTTAGTGCGGGCCTTTTTTTTGCTCTGTTCCCCATAGTTAATCAAGGCCCGCCCCGCCTCCCCTGATCCCTTCCAAACGTACCGTGAGCCGCGATTTGCGGCCCGTGGTGCGACGATCTCTGCTCGGGGGGTACATTACCCCGCCCCGTGATCCGCGTGCCGTGGTGCGCGTTCGATCTCCCAAGCGTTCGGGCCAGCTCGCCGGATTCGATCCGCGAGCCGTGGCCCGTGGTGCGTGCGTTTTGTTTGTGATGTTTGTAACCTGATCGCGCTTGTTTGTATGTAATTTCACAAACACCGCACCGCACCATGCGCCCAGGAGGCGTGGTGCACCGCACAATGCCCTGGGGCCGAGGGCCGCGCCTTATGGTTAAAGGCTCAGGGGCCCCTTGATATCGGGGCAAGTGCCGAAGCTCGGGATTTATGGTGCGATGCAACAGGAACGCGGCACGGGGTTTGCGGGGACGAGGGCAAGGGCCATGTTTTTCACAAACATTTGCATAAAATTTCGTACAGTGGTTAACTATTGCCAATTTATGGGTAAAATCGCATATTTTCTTATAGAGGAGCCGTATGCCAAGTAAACGTCCAAAGGGCCTTGGGAAGATGAATCCTAAAGCAAGGGATAAATCTCTTCCTCGAAATGTCCGTGTAGCGGAACGCCCGCTCACGCGCCGTCAGGAATTATTCGTAAAAGAAATTGTGTCTAAAGATGGTCAGATCACGTACCGTGAGGCGGCAATCAATGCTGGATATCCTGCGTCCTCGGCACATACTCGTGCTTATGAATTAATGAATCCTAATATTTGTCCCCACGTCGTGCGGGCCGTGAAGGCTTATCGTGATGAACTCGACGAGAAGTACGGTGTGTCGTACAAACGCCACGTTAGGGACCTCCAACTGATTCGGGATTTGGCGCTTCAGAACGGAGCATATTCTGCGGCCGTGCAAGCCGAGTATCGACGCGGCCAAGCGCAGGGGGATATATATATTAATAAATCTGAAATCCGACACGGATCGATTGATTCGATGTCCAAGGAAGATGTTTTGAAAGCACTAGAGGAGATAAAACAGAACCATGTCCCGTTTACCATCGACGTTACTCCCGAAAGACAACCAGATACCGCGGACCGCGGCCAGTCGAGAAAGCGGCCTGTGGCGAGTGTTGAAGAACGCGATCGACAAGAGTCCGAGGAAGATTCAGTACACGAGGCTTGAATCGTGGGCCATGCCTGGAGTCCCAGATATTCTGATCTGTGACGAGACGGGCCGTTTTCATTTTATTGAGTTAAAGGCTACGGGTGGCAATGCTGTAGAGTTACGGCCACATCAAGTATCGTGGTTGAGCCGTCATGCGCATGCCAGTACCTGGATATTTGTTCGGCGGTCCGCGACCCGCGATCCACGGACCAAGGTCCAACGCGAAGATGAGTATTATTTGTACCGTGGTGAGGATGCGATGGATGTGAAGTTTGAGGGGTTGGAGAAGGAGCCGGTGTTGTTTTACGAGAAAGCGATGGATTGGGATGCGATGTTTGAGGTTATTTGTCCGAATGTTTCACGTGAAACATCTTAGGGTCCCCCGATGAATCCGATGACGGGTAATGAGGAGCGGGAGTTAAAGCTTCGGCTACGGTTAGCGCAACTTGAGCAGAACGAGGGGTGTCAAAAAAATTTTTTACAATTTGTAAAAACGGTATGGCCTGACTTTATTGCTGGTCGGCACCATAAGATTATCTCGGAGAAGCTGGAGCGGGTTGCGAGTGGAGAGTTAAAGCGCTTGATTATCAATATGGCGCCGCGGCACACGAAGTCTGAGTTTGCGTCGTACTTGTTTCCGGCGTGGATGATGGGCAAGAACCCGAAGATGAAGATCATTCAGGCGACACACACGACGGAGTTGGCGGTGAACTTCGGTCGGAAGACGAAGAATTTGATAGATAGCGATGAGTATAAGGAGATTTTCCCGGACGTGAGGCTTGCGGCGGACAGCAAGGCTTCTGGTCGGTGGGACACGAGCCGTGGTGGGATGTACTACGCGGTGGGTGTGGGTTCGAACCTCGCTGGTCGCGGTGGAGATTTGGTGATTATCGACGATCCGCACTCGGAGCAGACGGCGATGAGTGCTAGTGGGTTTGACGATGCGTGGGATTGGTACACTGGGGGCCCCCGACAGCGTCTCCAGCCGGGTGGAAGTATCGTTTTGGTACAGACGCGGTGGTCAGAGAAGGATATGACGGGGCAACTTTTACGTGCAATGGCTAAAGATCCGTTGGCGGACCAGTGGGAAGTGGTGGAATTGCCTGCAATATTTGATGATGGCAGTCCGTGCTGGCCTGAATATTGGAGTTTGGAGGATTTAACGGCGGTAAAGGCGTCAATTCCGCCTAGTAAGTGGAACGCGCAGTACCAGCAGAACCCGACGGGCGAAGAAAATGCGATTATTCGGCGCGAATGGTGGAATAAATGGGATAAACCCAAGGTTCCGAACCTGAGTTATGTGATTCAGAGCTACGATACGGCGTTTACGAAGCGCGAGACGTCGGATTATTCTGCGATAACGACGTGGGGCGTGTTTTATCCGATGGAATCGGGGCAGCCTAACCTTATTTTGTTGGACAGTAAGAAAGGCAGATGGGATTTTCCTGAATTAAAGCAGATCGCGCTGGAGAATTATAAGTTCTGGGACCCCGACACCGTCATCGTCGAGGCGAAGGCGAGTGGTTTGCCCTTGACCCACGAACTACGGAACATGGGTATACCGGTTGTGAACTTCACACCGAGTAAAGGTAACGATAAAGTGTCGCGGGTGCATAGCGTTTCGCCGTTATTTGAAGCTGGAATGGTTTGGGCCCCCGACGAGGTATTCGCTGACGAGTTGATCGAGGAGGTAGCGGCGTTTCCTAATGGCGAATACGACGACTTGGTCGATAGTATGACGCAGGCTTTAATGCGATATCGTCAAGGAAACTTTGTGCAATTACCCACAGATGATTGGGAAAATGACGAGACATCTGGTAGAGTTCGTGTATATTATTAGCCTATTATAATTGCGCTAATACTATTTAATTTCTGATCAGACGAGGTCACTTATGTCTAATTGTACGGGCAGATCTAAAAAAATGAAATATGGCGGTGAAGTAAAAAAGATGCAGTACGGAGGCGAGGTCCGTGGCTCACGCAAATCGGCACGTAATGGTATTGACGGTTGCGTTATTAAAGGCAAAACACGAGCGGTAAGAAACGTCTAAAGGACGAATACATGGCTGAAGCTTCTGACAGTAAGGGTATAGGAAGCCTATTTTATGATTACGTTACTGGTGGAGGATTCCCCGGTGCGGTTGATATTCGTTATTCTGCTTTTAGAGAACAACCTACTCCTTTGGTTTCTGAGTTATATGGAGAAGGTCCCACCTTTATAGAGCAATTACAAAATAAATATGGTTACGACACAAAATCGACCTATGATGCGCGGCCCGAGGGACGTCAAGATTTACCAACCATCGATGAGTTAATAGACGCTAGAGCGCACTTGTTAGGTGGTTCATTCCTTGCTGTTGATGGCTATGATCCTAAAGCAATAAAGAGTGGTTTAGAGTTGAAAGAATATGTAGATAGAGTTAGGCACGGAGCTTCTTCTGAAGATGTTGCTATGGATACACGTAACAATGAGTTGGGCTTACGGTTGTTTGAAGAAGCCAGTATGTTTGGGGATGTTAATAAAGCTCAATTGAATCGTATGGCAGAGCAACAAATTTTTTCTCAACTAGATAGAATTATGGGAAGAAAACCAGAAGAAAGAAAAAAAGTATCTCCAAAAGATGGACCAGACGTTTATTTTCCTAGAACTGAAGAAGGTAAAATAAACAATAAGTGGTGGAAAAACTTAGGTATCGCAGAAAAAATTGGTCTCGATAAAATAATACGTCGTGATCCACGGTATAAGGATTATTAAATGGCGGAAGAAAAAAAAGGATATGGGAGCTTTGTAGAGAACTCAGTTCCATCGCAGCTTGATATGGAGGACTTGGATGCCGAGCTAGAGCTGGAGATTCCCGGCTCACGGAACACGGTCCAGGCCATGATCGAGGCAGAAAATGTAGGCGAGATTGAAGTTGAAGAGGACGAAGACGGTGGTGTGACTATCGACTTTGAGCCGATGGAAGGTGGCGAAGAAGGCGAGTTTTATGACAACTTGGCCGAGTACATGGACACCCGAGAGCTTCAGGTTATTGGAAGTGAATTGCTTGGTGAATATGAAGCAAACAAGGCGAGCCGTCAGGAATGGGAAGAGACGTATGCTAATGGTTTAGAGCTTCTTGGATTTACTTACGAAGAGCGCACACAACCTTTTCGTGGTTCGTCAGGCGTGACTCATCCTCTGTTAGCCGAAGCCGCAACTCAGTTTCAGGCGCAGGCGTTTAATGAATTGTTACCACCTTCGGGGCCTGTTCGTACTGTTGTGATTGGTAAAGAGACGCGGGCCAAGGTCGAGCAAGCGCATCGCGTGAAGCAGTTTATGAATTACTACATCACGAATGTGATGGAAGATTACACGCCGGACATGGACCAGATGTTGTTTTATTTACCGCTGGCTGGTTCTACTTTTAAGAAGACGTATTACGATGAGCAGTTAGGACGCGCGGTATCTAAATTTGTTCCCGCAGAAAATTTAATTGTTCCTTACGAGACGGCGGATCTGGATAGCTGTCCGAACATTACGCAAGTTTTCAGGATGAGCCTCAATGATTTGAGGAAGAAGCAGATCGCTGGGTTTTACCGCGATATTGATGTGATTCCGTCGCAAGTTGAGCAGACTGGAGTTAGAGAAGAGATGGATAAGATTGAAGGGGTAGAGCCGTCACAGATTGATTACGATTGCACCTTACTTGAATGTCATGTGGATTTGGACCTTAAGGGTTATGAGGACATGGATGACGAAGGGGAGCCTACTGGAATTAGGATTCCGTATGTTGTTACGATCTCTCAGGACAATGGGCAGGTTCTATCTATTAGAAGAAATTATCGGGAGGATGACGAGAGGCGTAAGAAGATTCAATACTTCACGCACTTCAAGTTCTTGCCTGGATTTGGGTTTTACGGTTTAGGGTTGATTCACACTATTGGCGGTTTGTCACGGACGGCTACCGCTGCACTAAGGCAACTCATTGATGCTGGTACCTTGTCCAACCTCCCCGCTGGCTTTAAGGCCAGAGGACTCCGTATCAGGGACGATGATAATCCACTCCAACCAGGCGAATTCCGCGACGTGGATGCTCCTGGCGGAGCCATCCGTGACTCCCTCATGCCTCTTCCTTTCAAGGGGCCCGATCAGACGCTATTTAACTTGCTAGGTTTTGTCGTGCAGGCGGGACAGCGCTTTGCCACGATTACCGATCTAAAGGTTGGGGACGGCAATGATCAGGCGGCTGTCGGAACGACGATTGCAATGATTGAGCAAGGCTCGCGGGTGATGAGCGCAGTGCATAAGAGATTGCACTACGCTATGCGTCAGGAGTTTAAGATTCTGTCTCGCGTGATGAGCGAGAGCTTACCTCAGGAATATCCATACTCTGTTGCGGGCGGTGATGCAACTGTTATGCGCGAAGACTTTGATGATAGAGTTGACGTGATTCCGGTGAGCAACCCGAATGTTTTCAGTCAAGCGCAGCGCATAATGCTCGCGCAAACTAAATTGCAACTAGCTGGGGCCGCACCGGAATTACACAACATGCACGAAGTGTATCGTGACATGTATGAGGCGTTAGGCGTGACCGACGTAGACCGGATCATGAAGAACGTTCCTTCTGAGGATCCGATGCCTATCGATCCGGCACAAGAAAACATTAATGCTTTGGATATGTTGCCGCTTAGAGCTTTTGAGGGTCAGAACCATCAAGCGCATATTATGGCGCACTTGGTATTTGGTACGAGCCCAATGGTTGCTTCATTGCCACCAGTGGCTATGTCTTTACAGAAGCACGTGATGGAGCACGTTAAGATTGCGGCTCAGGAGCAAGCTTCTCAAGCATACCTGCAACAAGTTCAGCAAATGGGTGGTAGGCCCGCGACAGAAGAACAAATGTTGCAGATTGAGCAGATGGTGGCACAATTCATTGCGGAAGGTATGCAACAGGTTAAACAGCTATCTGGACAACTTTCTGGAGCAGGTCAACCGGATCCTTTGGTTCAGCTCAAGGAACAAGAGCTACAGATTAAGGCGCAGGCTGAACAGAACGATGCTCAGACTGAGGCTCAGAAACTTAATCTGGAAGCTCAAGGTATGCAGATCAGGTCTAACCAGTTCCAGCAGCGGTTGGCTTCGCAAGAAAAACAAACGCAAGCTAGGATACAATCTGCAATGGAACGTGAATTGTTAAAACAACGAAACGGTAGGAGTCAAGGATGAAAGGTAGAGTAAAATATATGGGGTCTGCCCCATCAAACCCACCAAAGGCAGTTCCTTATGCTGATATCGATGGTCAAGGCCGAGTTCCTTATGGAAAGACAGCCGAGCCACCAATGTCAGGAGACAGCAGGGCGCCTATGAAAATGCGTGGTACAGGTGCCGCGATCAAAGGTACCGATTTCTATGGGTGCTACCATGCCACTAAAAAAGGGTAAAAGTAAGAAAACGGTTAGCACAAACATCAAGAAGTTAGTAGACGAGGGTTATCCTCAAAAACAAGCGGTAGCTATTGCTTTATCTTCTGCGGGTAAATCCAAAAAGAAGAAGCGCAAGAAAACTACAGTTTAATAAGGAGTCTATATGTTAGCTAAAGTTTGGGATGTTTTTATGGAGTACAAAGACGTTGCAGCTAGACGTTGGGTAGCTGTTTTTGTGGCATGTTGTGGTGTTATGTCCATGGGAGACCTTGGAAAAATTGGTGAACCACAACATCTTTTAGTAGCAACTTTGACCGGTATCATGGCGACCTTAATCATTATTGGAGCTCTTGTAATAAGCAAGGATGCTCTAAAAGATAAAGGTAAAAAAGAAGCAGGGCTTGTTTTTGTTTCTACGGGTATTGCAGATTTTGTAGTTCACCCGTCTAACTTTGCATTAGAGGCCGTAGTAACTGGCGCAGTTGCGGTAGGGGTTGCTTGGTGTATATCTAAATTAATGTCTAAAGTTTGCCAATGTGACTAGCTAAGAACGTGGCGACCAAACTAAATGAGAGTACCGAATTACAAGTACCGGTAAAAAATCTTATTGGTATGGTCGCTGCTGCCGCAACCGCTACGTGGCTGTATTTTGGTGTTATTGAGAGGCTTAACAGCTTAGAGCACTCTTTAGACATGGTTAAGCAAGAACAGCAGTTAAATTCTGAGTTTAGAATTAAGTGGCCCCGTGGCGAACTAGGTGCTTTACCTGCGGATGCTAGGCAAGAAATGTTAATTGAGCATTTACAAGGTGAGCTAGATCATTTTAGAAGCCAAATTGAAAATGGAGAAGCGCCGTTTGATGTTCAACAGAAACTAAACATTGAGTTTATAGAGCGCAGACTTACTGAAGTTGAAAAAAAGATACAGGGTAAAAAATAGGAGATTGTATGGCTATACCTTTTTTAAGTGCTTTAATCGAACCTGTAACTGGACTTTTAGATAAGGTCATTGAAGATAAAGACCAGAAAGCGAAGTTAGCTCATGAAATTGCTACGATGGCGGACAACCACGCGCACCAGTTGGCCTTGGCCCAAATCGAGGTTAACAAAGCGGAAGCGGGTAGTAATTCAACTTTTAAAGGCGGTTGGAGACCATTCGTGGGTTGGGTTTGCGGTATTGCCTTTGCTTATCATTTTGTTCTCCAGCCTTTGGCTATTTTTGTCTTGGCTTATTACGGATTAGAAGTACCCGATCTACCAGAGTTTGACATGGGCCAGTTAATGACTGTGCTTATGGGTATGTTAGGACTTGGCGGTTTGCGTAGTTTTGAGAAATACAAAGGGGTGTCTAAATAATGACAAAAACACTAACGTTGCTGTTTTTATTTATCTCCTCTGTTGTTTATGGTCAGTCAACGGATGGGGTGCAAATGTGCGATGGAGATTTTGCACTTTGTGCGGCTTCAACCTGTACCCCAACAGGTAGGACTATTTCTGTAAAAGGAAAGATTTATCCCGAGGCGGTTTGTGAGTGCCCCGTTCTAAATGGTAAAGCTTTGGCTGATGTTACGGGTGGAACGATGCAGGGTTCTTGTGATTCCACCCATAAGGGACAGGTTTGGAGTCTTTTTAGCTACCAAGCTTTTTTACCCCAGAAAATGAACGATTGGGCAACAACTCCTAGTAAAACAAAAACTAGGGTTCAGGAGTGTAGTGCAGAGCTTAATCTTGGTTCACAAACCGTAAATTGTTTTTCTATGTCTTGTGAAATAACTTCAGAAGTTAATGGTGTTATTGTTGCTTCTTGTTCTTGCCCCATAGGTCAGTCAGTAGATAATGAATACATTTCACCGGCTACTACTTTTTTAATACAATCCGGCCAAGGTGATTCCGAATATTGCGGAAAACACCCGGTAGCCATAACTCCCTGGATGCAATAATGTCTAAGCCTAAAGGTACAAGATCCGGAATCGGAGAGAAACGTCCTAGAATAAAACACAAGCATAAAACTAGTGATGGGAGTTCCCCGTTTTCTAGGCCACGTAACAAACATAAGAAACGCAACTTTAAAAAATACAGAGGCCAAGGAGGTCGGAAATAATGGCGTTTCAGTTGTCTGAAAGAAGTTTAGGTAGGCTTGACGGCGTTGACGAAAAGCTTGTAGAAGTAGTCAAAAAAGCAATTGAGCTTACTAAAATAGATTTTGGGGTTACTGAGGGACTTCGAACAATTGAGCGTCAACAAGAATTAGTTGCGGCTGGTGCCAGTCAAACAATGGCTAGTAAACACATCGAGGGCCAAGCCGTAGATTTAGTAGCTTATGTAGGATCCAGGGTATCTTGGGAATTAAACTTATACGATGACATAGCAGACGCTATGAAACAGGCCGCTAAAGAAGTTGGGGTTACGTTACGTTGGGGTGCTGCATGGCATAAAAACTTAACAGATACAGACCTTACTTCTGCGGAATTAATGAACGAATATGTAGATTTGCGTCGAAGTCAGAATAGACGACCGTTTATTGACGCGCCGCACTTTGAACTCGCATAAAAACTTATATTATCCTAGCTTATCGCATATAAGCTATGCTAATATGACATATATCTTTACCAACAACCAAGCGAGGTACGATGGATGAGATATATGTAGCAGAAGCGGTATTTCGGATTATCCGAGAAAGACGTGAGGGCATTGTCGATTTATTGCAGTACGGCAATGTAAAATCAATGGAACACTATCGTGAGCTTATGGGAAACATAGATTCCCTAAATCACGTGGAACAGGAACTCAAGGGCCTGCTAAAGAAACAGGAGCTATCAGATGACTGAAGCAGTAGAAACAGAAGAAAAACTTAATGTGGCCTCTGCTTATGTGGATGAGCCAGTACTAAACCCTGAATTAATTAACAAAAGCCTTATAGATCGAATGCCACAACCAACCGGTTGGCGTATTCTGATCCTTCCTTATAAAGGTAGAGCTAAAACCGAAAGCGGTATTGTCTTGCCAGATGAAGTGCAAGATAAGAAGCAGATATCAACACAAGTAGGTTATGTGCTGAGAATAGGTCCTTTGGCTTACAAAGATACCGAAAAGTTCCCGTCAGGCCCTTGGTGTGAAGAAAAACAATGGGTCATGTTTGCAAGATACGCGGGATCTAGGTTTCAGATTGATGGTGGAGAGGTTCGTATTCTTAATGATGACGAGATCCTAGCCACTATTCTTGATCCTGAAGATATCCATCATTTATAAGGAATTAAGTTATGGCTGAAGAAAAACAGATAGAAATGGATTTAGAGGAAGATCATGATACCGAAGTTGATCTTCCCGAAGAGAAAGAAAATCCGTCGGTAGAGATGGCGGATGACGATTCGGAGGATCAATTTAAGAAAGCCGAATCTTCTACTCAAAAGAGGATTGACCGTCTAACTAAAAAAATGCGTGAAGCCGAGCGCCGTGAGCAGGAGGCTCTAAACTACGCAAAACAGGTTCAAACCGAGGCACAAACTCTAAAACAACGCATGGACGCGTTGGATAACAGCTATGTTTCTGAGTTTTCCACTAGGGTTACCGCCCAAATGGAACAAGCGGAAAATGAGTTATCTAGGGCTATGGAATTGGGTGATACAAAAGGCGCTATTGAAGCTCAACGCAAAATCACCGCGTTAGCCATTCAAGCTGACAGAGCTGATCAAGCAAAAATGCAGCAAGAGCAGTATAAAAAACAGCTTGAAATGGAAGCCCAGTATCGTCAGAATCAACGTCAACAACAAAGACAAGCCCCTAAACGACCTGATCCTAAGGCCGAGCAGTGGGCTGTTAGGAACAAATGGTTTGGTGAAGATCAGGCCATGACTTATGCGGTATTTGGTATTCATAAAAAACTTATTGAGGACGAAGGATTTGACCCTCAGAGTGATGACTACTATACTGAACTAGATCGACGAATGGCGGATGAATTTCCGCACAAGTTGAAGAGCCAAAGCAAACGACCCGCCCAGACGGTTGCTTCTGCTTCTAGAGTAACACCTGGGCGCAGTGGGAAGAAGGTTCGACTCACCCCGAGCCAAGTCGCAATAGCGAAAAAATTGGGTGTGCCACTTGAAGAATACGCGAAATACGTGAAGGAGTAATAGAGATGACTGAAGAAACCAAAATCGATAGAAGCTCCCGCGCAAGTAATACCAGGGAGAAAAAGGCTGTGCGTAAGCCTTGGGCTCCACCCTCTGTACTAGATGCACCACCTGCGCCAGACGGATTTAAGCATCGTTGGATTCGAGCAGAAACGCGAGGATTTGATGATACTAAAAACGTAAGTGCAAAAATACGGGAAGGATATGAGCTGGTTCGTAAAGACGAATATCCAGACTTTGAAGGTCCCGTTGTTGAAACAGGTAAATATGCAGGTGTGTTTGGACAGGGAGGGCTGATACTCGCTCGAATTCCTGTTGAAACCGTGGCAGAAAGAACCGAATACTTCAAAGGAAGAAGTAAGGATCAAATGGATGCGGTAGATCATGACATGATGCGCGAGAATGCCCACTCAACCATGACGATCAGCAAACCTGACCGTCAATCTCGTGTAACTTTTGGTGGTCCGAAAAAATAACGTAGGACTGCCCTTTTAGGAGAAAAAATCATGGCAAATGCAACAACCGCCTATGGTCTTCGTCCTATCGGGCTTGTTGGTAGCGGTGCTAATTCTACCGGTGTAACCGAGTATGAAATCGCTTCTAACAATACTAATGTGATTTATCAGTACGAGATTGTAGTTCCAACTTCTGCTGGAACTATTGATCAAGCTGGTGATACTGCTGGTGGTACCACGCAGGCATTAGGTGTTCTGATGGGCGTACAATACCATGACTCTGTACAGAAAAAACCTGTATGGATTAATTACTGGCCTGGTTCAGGTTCAGTCAGCGTTGACACAAACTACCCTGTAAAGGCGTATGTGGCTGACGATCCTAACCAACTCTTTAAAGTTGCGTCTGACGCATCATTGACTAACCGTGCTACTGCACTTGCTGCCGTATTTGCTAACGCATCTCTCGGTACTTCTGCTCGTAGTGGTTCAAGTGCCAATGGTAACTCAACGGCTGCTTTGAGTGTATCGTCAATTGCTACGACGGCAACATTGCCGCTTCGTGTGGTTGGCATTATGGACGACGAAGCTAACAGCGACTTCACCGCCGCTGGTATTCCGCTTATTGTTCGTCTGAACGCACACTTCAACGCTGGAACCCGCCGGTTTGATTCTCAAACCACCGCGGATTCTACCGGCATTTAAGGAGGGATAAAAAATGGCTATTTCTCGCGCACAACTGGCGAAAGAGCTAGAACCCGGCCTTAATGCCTTGTTCGGGCTCGAATACAACCGTTACGAAAACGAGCATTCTGAAATCTTCGAAGAAGAGTCTTCTGACAGAGCTTTTGAAGAGGAAGTAATGCTTGCTGGATTCTCAACTGCACCTGTTAAAAACGAAGGCTCTGCCATTAGTTTTGACGATGCACAAGAGACTTTCACAGCTCGTTACACTCATGAAACCATCGCACTTGCATTCTCGATTACAGAAGAGGCTATCGAAGATAACCTTTATGATCGACTTGCATCTCGATACACTAAAGCCCTTGCACGTTCAATGGCTCAGACAAAGCAGATCAAAGCAGCAGCTATTTTGAACAATGCGTTCAATACTAGCTACCCTGTTGGTGACGGTGCAGCACTTTGCTCATCAGCTCACCCAAGCATGTCTGGTAACCAGCGTAACGTATTGTCAGTAGCTGCTGACCTCAACGAGACTTCTCTTGAGCAAATGCTTATTGACATTGCAGGTCTTACCGATGAGCGCGGTCTAAAGATTGCTGTTCGTGGTACAAAGCTGATCATTCCTAAAGAATTGCAATTTATTGCAGAGCGTGTGATCAACTCTAACCTACGTTCAGGAACTGCGGACAATGATCTCAACGCAACCAAGAGCATGGGAATGCTTCCAGAGGGTGCAGTGGTTAACCACTTCCTAACGGATACCGATGCTTTCTTCATTAAGACAGACGCACCTAACGGCTTCAAATACTTCAACCGTTCGCCAATTAAGACGGCAATGGAAGGAGATTTTGACACCGGTAACATGCGATTCAAGGCACGTGAGCGTTATAGCTTTGGTGTTTCTGATTGGCGTTGTGTCTTCGGCACCCCAGGTGCTGCATAAACCATTGTAATATAAGGTAAAATCTTATAACTAAGGTTTGGGAAGGGATAGGTAAAACTATCCCTTTCTTTTTGTGTTAATTTTTTGTATTCTAGGGGTATCCCTGACAGTTGCATGGTGCGACTGACATTTGCCAAGACAGGAGAAAACATGGCTAATACTACTTTTAATGGACCGGTCCGCTCAGAGAACGGTTTCAAAGACATTACCAAAAACGCCAGTACCGGCGCAGAAACAACAAATATCTCTATTACCTATGACGGCACAAACAGTGTTGTTATCCTTTCTGATCTACCTACTTCAGATCCATCAGTAGCAGGTCAGCTTTGGAGCAATTCAGGCGTTCTAACTGTTTCTGCTGGTTAATAGGGGCTAAAAATGGCTAATTCAGACGTAAAAGCAAAACGTCTGACCGGTACAGGCGCGGCTAGTGTTGGTCGCGCCCGACTGCGTCAGGTTCAAGTTTTGACTGGCGCTGGAGCTGGACGTTTAACTGTGACCGATGGTAATGGTGGTGCTACGGTATTAGATATCGACTTTTTAGCATCAGATTCGCATTCCGTTAACATTCCAGACGAAGGCTTATTATTTACAGATGATGTTTATATAGCTACTGCTACAAACATCACCGCAATGACCATCTTCTACAGTTAGGAGTTTGAGCATGGCCCGTGAAGTAAGCTCCATCTCTCGCGTAGGAACATCCGAGCCGTTTGAGCTTCAAGTTGCTCGTGGGCAAATATCATTCCACAAAACTGTGTTTAAGTTTGGTTACAACGCTGTTGTTGGAAACACAAAAGAAACCATCTGGGAACAAGGTGGTTTGTATTCTTACCCCCCATCAGCCACAGTGATTACTGTATCAAGCAGTTCGGCTAACGACACTGCCGCAGGAACGTGTGCAAGAACAGTAGAGGTTTTTGGCTTAGACGCCGATTACAACGAAATAAACGAAGTTGTCACCTTGAACGGGCAAACGGCTGTTAATACCACAAAATCTTACTTACGGATAAATCGCGGCATTGTTCGTAGTGCGGGTAGTGGTGGCGCAAACGCTGGCACACTTTACGCAGGAACAGGTACGGTTACGTCTGGAGTTCCAGCTAATATTTACCTGACCATAAATGGGGATGGCGACAACCAAACATTGATGGCTCTTTGGACAGTTCCCGCAGGATATACAGCGTTCCTTACGAAGATGAGTTTGTCCACAGGCACGTCTACTGCCACCAAAGCTCTTTTAAATGCTAGTCTTGTTGCTAGGCCATACGGAGAAGTCTTCCAGATAAAAGAAAGATTTACCCTGACAGATGG
>LSRR01000493.1_pt1 | contig 14344 bp, 19 predicted proteins | sample 1162981 | NCBI WGS metagenome assembly LSRR01 (sample SAMN03256433, study PRJNA305521) | marine metagenome | biome: Estuarine; feature: Estuary; material: Brackish water; isolation source: iron chloride precipitation of viral particles from surface water samples | place: USA: Chesapeake Bay ... | reverse complement strand
CTTTCATAATTTTATATTTTTTTTATTTTTAATTTGATAAAGGTGCTTTAATTGTTGGGTGTGGATCGTAGTTGTACAATTGTAAATCTTCTTCCAACAAGCACTTACAAAAGTTGTCATCGGTAAACCCGTTGAATACTGCTGCAGCATCTAAAGGACCTACGCCGCATTCTCCGCCTTCCGTAGGCCAGAATTCGGTATTAATGTTTAAGGTTGGTAGTGGCATTGGTTCTCTTGTTAACTGCTCTTTGGCTTGTTTGATATGATTTTCATATAAATGTGTATCACCTAAGTTACCAATCAATTCATCAGGAACCATATTTACTGCTTTTGCTATGATTTCTAGTAACAATCCATAAGATGCAATGTTGAATGGTAAACCTAAGAATGTATCTACTGAACGTTGATTCCACATTAATGAGATTGCTCTGGTTGGGACTCCATATGGTTTGAAGTATTCATCCAAAGAAAATTTATCATCTACATATTGTGGTAGAGTTATTTGTTGGGTTGATGTATTATTTTTCATCCAAACAACTCTCTCTGCAAAACTTAACTCTCTTGTATAAACTTGAAATCCATAATGACAAGGTGGAAGAACCATTTGGTTTAATTCTCCTACATTCCAAGCATTAACCATTAATCGTCTTGAGTCTGGGTTTGTTTTAAGGTCACGGATTAGATTTTGTATTTGGTCTATAACCATCATATCAAATGGCATTAATATCCTTCTCCATTGCTTACCATACACGGGACCTAACTCACCCCATTTCTCAGCAAATTCATCATCGGTTTTAATTCTATCAATAAACATCTTTTCGTCCAAATGAGGTTCCCATGACACAACCTGGCTTGAATACTTTTTATATGCATCTCCGGTCCAGATATTACAACCATTATCAACAAGGAATTTAATGTTAGTATCGCCACGAAGAAACCACATTAGTTCGGTTGCTATAACTCGGAATGGCATCTTCTTGGTTGTGAGTAAAGGATATCCTTCGGACATCTTGTGTCGTATTTGTCTACCAAACACAGAACGTGTCTTCCCGTTTCTAGTATCTTTTTCTATGCCATTATGCAAAATGTCATGAAGCAGTTTTAAGTAATCGTGTTCTATGTTATTCATTTGCGTTGTTTAAATTTATAAAACTGATATGCCATCCATACCAATTGTATAGACCATATGCTAATCAATGTTATTAATAACGTGTTCATCTTCTATAATTTGTGCATCTTGTACGGTTTCGCAAAACATGAAATGTGTATCAGATCTCAATACGTGATCAGCTTGTACCCATTCCATGTATATTTTAACATAATCCATATTAGGCATTTCTCCTAATTTAGCGGCAAAGTATGATATTGGTTTCTTTCGCAGTATAACGTATGCTGCATCGCCATGTTTGTATATTGGTGTCATTGGTGCCATTCTTCGTATCCTAATATAATTGCATCTGATATATTCAATGTAGGATTTTCTTTCATGCGTTTCAATGCCCAAGTTACAACTTCCGTGTCTATCTTTAAGTCTCGAGCATCTTTCATAACATGTTCAACCACGTCCAAAGACCGGTGAATATCTTCCACCGGCCTTGGTTTAGGTTTTGTCAATAAAGCAATTGCTTTTTTATATAACTTAGTGTCTTTCATATTACATCATTGGCATTGCTGGTTCATCATCTTTTGATGGCTCATCGGCAATTACACATTCAGTCATTAAAATCATGGATGCAATTGATACTGCATTTTCAATAGCCGTTCTGGTTACTTTAGTTGGATCAATAATACCCATTTCAATCATATCACCATACTCATTGGTACGTGCATTGTAACCATATGCATTTGCACCTTCTTGTACGAAGTGTGCTACTACATTGCCATTGCCACCTGCATTCTCTACAATCTGATATAATGGAGCTCGCAATGCATCTTTCACAATATCCGCGCCTAGTTTCTCATCGGAATTAGCCGTTTTTACTTGATCTAATGCACTCGCACATCTAATCAAAGCAACTCCCCCACCTGGTACAATGCCTTCTTCAACCGCCGCACGTGTTGCTGCCAATGCATCATCTACTCGGTCACGCTTTTCTTTCATTTCCGTTTCAGTTGGTGCACCAATATATAATACTGCTACTCCGCCTGCCAATTTAGCCAAACGCTCTTGTAGCTTTTCTTTATCATAATCTGATTTAGATTGTTCAATTTCATAACGGATTGATTCAATGCGTCGTTGCACTTCTGCAGATTCTCCAAACCCATTAATGATAGTTGTTTTGTCTTTGGTAATTTCTACTTTCTCACAATGACCCAACATACTCATATCGGCCTCAGATAATTTATATCCTGTTTCTTCTGATATCACCGTAGCACCTAACAATACTGCTAAATCTTCTAGCATCGCTTTGCGCTTATCTCCAAAGCCCGGAGCTTTAACTGCAGCAATCTTCAATGCTCCTCGTATACGATTCACAACCAATGTACCCAATGCATCGCCATCAACATCTTCTGCTACAATTAGCAATCCGCGTCCTGACTGAACTACTGGTTCTAATACTGGTAACAATTCTTTCATGGAAGATACTTTGCCATCAACAAGCAATACATATGGATTGTCCATTTCCACTGACATTTTTTCTTGATTGGTAACAAAGTATGGAGACAAATATCCACGGTCAAACTGCATACCTTCAACTGTCTTAACTTCTGTTTCAGTACCCTTTGCCTCTTCTACCGTAATTACACCATCGCGTCCTACTACTCGAATTGCTTCTGAAATAAGTGAACCAATGGCTTCATCATTGTTTGCAGATATGGTTGCAACTTGTTTTACTTTGTCAGCATCAACGCCAACTTCTTGAGACATTTCTTTGAGTGTGCTAACTATAACACCTGCGGCCTTGTCCATACCACGTTTCAAATCAATTGGGTTGGCACCTGCGGCTACACTCTTAAGTCCTGCCGTTACTAATGATTGTGCTAACACTGTTGCCGTTGTGGTTCCATCGCCGGCATTGTCTGCCGTTTTGCTAGCAACTTCCTTTACCATTTGTGCACCAAGATTCTCAATTGGATCTTTCAGTGCGATTTCTTTTGCTACACTTACTCCATCCTTTGTAACATGGGGAGCACCAAATGATTTGCTGATTACTACGTTGCGACCTTTCGGGCCTAATGTGACTTTAACTGCATCTGCTAATGCATCAACACCTGCTTTCAACTTAGCACGAGCATCCGAATTAAATTCAATTTGTTTTGCCATAACTTGTTTATCCTTTTTATAACTGTTTATTTAATATAAATATCTATTGTGCTAATTCCAAGAATTTTGAATTCAAAGTGCGAGCCACTTCATTCATATTCTTTGGATCAATATATTTTGAATCAATGCCATACATCCTACGGAATGTATCCGAATCACTCTCGCCGCTATAACTACCTGTAATAAAATAACTAACAATGTTAATACCCAATTCGCGGAATCCATTAATTACGCGTCTTGTAAATCCTACGCCATCGTATTGATATGCACAACCCGACACGCTGGTTGGATAACCATCTGAATAATTAACAAAGATACATTCATCACCTTTAGCATCTCGTTTAATGTCTTGTTCGATACTCTTAAATGCAATGCCTTCTGGAGTACATCCAAATACACTTAGATATTTGAAATAGTTTCGGATCTTGCTTAGTTTGTCATGAGCCGAATCATATGCATATATTGTTACCGCTCTTTCTTTACCACCAATGGTACTATCAGTTCCTCGAAGTGAAATTTGTACTCGGATTCCGGTTGTCATTGCAGCGGCTTGTGCTACTGCTACTGCCGATGTAATTGAATTACGAAACTTATCACCACTCATCGACCCAGATGCATCAATTGAAATGTGAATAAAATATTTCTTATATCGATCTGTAACGATGCGATGAAATACATTTGCATTATCAAAACCTAACTGCGAAATCAATCTTCGGTCAATCTTACCTGCTTGTAAGCGAGTGGTTTTCAAAGTTCGGTCTGCATTTCTAAGTTGCAATTTGCGACCTAACATTTTACCAAGAACGATGCCTCGCGTTACTGCTGCATCATTTCGCAATATATTGTTAGATACATGTTTATTTTCATCTAGACTGCGTTTACCAGATATAAAATCTTGGGAGTAACTTTCAAACATTTGTGGCATCGATGCAATAATACCTGGAGTCAACTTTTTAATAACAATTGCATCAACAAAGTCAGCCGTCCCGGATTCATTTGTTGCAACCTGACGAACCTCTGTACCCGATTCGCGTACTGCATTAACGATGCTAGCTTGCGACTTAGTTAACTTACCTGTCTTTTTGTTTTCTCCCCTAAGGAAGTCTCGTTGACGTTCTATTGCCTTTTCTAATTTAGCTCGTTCCGCCGGTGTCAATGAAGAGACAGATTCCAAACCATCATCCGAATCTTGCGATTCATTTTCATCATTACCTTCTCCGCCATTACCCATACCACCTTGCGGCTCTGATTCATCTTGCGATTCATTTTGTTTGTTTGCTTGTTGCTCCGCCTCTGCTTCTGCAACGGCATCCTTAATAAGTTTATATACTTGACACGCAACCAATAAAGCCTGTTCGGTATTTTCAAGCCGTTGAATGTTTCGCAAATCAATCACATTCCAAATATCTTGCAATGCTTTCAATGCTTGCAAATTGCGATTAGGATTAGTTAAATTGATAACATGGAACATGTAATCATCCCAAGACTCATCAGTCTTTTCATTTTCGCGAAGAGCTTTGTCAATAACTTTGTCATTGAAGTATTTGTTATACATGGCCTCATAATACATACGGTAACCAGGTGCGGTTGTATAAATATGAAAGTCAATTCTACGATCCTCAATCCAATTCAATAAATTTTTAATAGTTACGAAATCACTATGCACCATTGACATTTCTGGATCATATCCATTAAGCTGAATAATCTTTGCCATCTTGGTATTGCTTAAAATACCACCTTTGAACATATTAAAATCAGTCAATGCAATATGTGAACCTTCGTGCAATGCTAATCCAACTGCTGGATCGAAATTCTTATCGTCAAGCTTGGTACCAATAACAACAGACTCGCCATCGGTATAACTAGAATCTGTAGATTGAAATATTACGGGAATTGGTTTACCGGTAACAATGTTAACGAAATTGGCAATGGCACGTTGCGTCGCAGCTAACTTGGTATAGTCAATACTATCGCCACGCTTAAAGTCCGTATCAAAATCTTCATTCAACCAAAAGCTAGATGCTGAATTGGTAAAATAACGTCTGCCATCAAATTTGCCTAATATACTCATGCTCTTTATTTTTATATATAATATGAAATAATTATTCAGTTTCCAACCATTATGTAAAAAAAGGCGACATTTCTGCCGCCTCTTTTCGAGCTATGAAAAATTAGAATGGCCCAGACTCATCCGAATCATTTCCCGTATTGAAAATGTCTTTCATTTCAGTTGCCATATGTTTTTGAATGATTTGCTTAACAAAGGTTCTTTCAGAATCCGTACCACCTGATGCATCAAAGAATGGAAGAATTGCAACCTCAGATGCCTCTGACAAAGAAAAGCCATCTGCTAACAATTCACATACGCGCACCGTCATACGAGTGGATACCATGGTAGTCAATTTACCTTCTTCTGATCTCCATTCTTTACGGGTTGCATCTGCAATATCAGCTACTGAATGAATCAATGCATTGGATACCGTTGGGAATCGTTTAGTCAATAAATCTTCTTCTTGAGACAAAGAAAGAATATCAACCTCAATGATTTCGAATCGATCCATCAATGCTCGGTCCAATACTCTTGTGGATGTATATTCGGTACCAATGTTTGCCGTTGCAATAAATGATACACCTGAGGCAACACGAATGGTAGGAGAATTGACATCTTCATCCAATCGCAGATACCTTTGACCCTCATCCAATACTGTCATTAAGATGTTCCATGCTTCAGGGTGTGCACGAGACAACTCATCTAGCAATACAACGGCATTCTCTGTTTGAATTGCCTTGACAAACGCAGATTCATCAAATGATGTCTGACCATCTTTGAAATGCGTATTACCAATAAGCGTTGCGCGAGGATCTTGAGTTGCACCCAAGTTAAAATAAAAGAAAGGACGATTAGTTGCTACCGGAAGATCCTTTGCGGCTTGCGTCTTACCACAACCTGCAGGACCAACCATCATGATGTTTTTACCACGCACTGCTGACCGTACCAAATACTTCCATTTGATGTCAGACATTTCTAAAGTTGCGGGTTTAATTTTATGTGCATTTTGGATTAGATGCATTACTGGATCGGCTTCTGTGGGCGTTTGTGGCATTTCTGGTTCTAGATTACTTGGTGCAAATTCTAATTCTACGTCTGATATACTTATGCGTTTAGATCGACCTGTTTCTTCATCAAACACTAACGCTTCATTGTTATCGTGTGCATGTTTAATCATGATTGTTCGAAACAATGAACTAATGTCATTGCCATTCGGATCTACAATAACTTGTTTGCCATTTACTACGGCCGGTACTCCAATTACTTTCTTTTTCATAAACTCTTTATTTTTCTATATAATATGAAATAAAGAGTCAATATCCAACCTATTCTTCTTGTTTTTTATGTTTTTTCTTGCGGGTATAGGATTTTTTGCTTTTTTGAATGATTGGACGAGTCGCCTGCCAAATTTCCTGCATTGTTACTTCAATCTTTTCCATGATGCTAATATATGAAATTGCGTTTGGAAATCCAAATTACCATTTTCTGCAAGACCAATATCTTGCTGAGGTTCTATCTTTGGCAGTATGACAACGATGCCTTGCTCTAAATGAACGCCTACGTGCGGGATTGCTTTTACGTATTCTCATATTAGGGTCGCCGAAGTTGACCTTTACAACGTTGCCTTTGGCATTTCTAACGTAAACTTTAAATTTCTTTACATCACCACGCATTGGTTTGCCTAATTGAACTTTGCGTCCTTGATATTCGGCTTCATTGATGCCTGGTTCCTTGATGGTTACGTATTCTGGATTTTCATCTGCAGCTTTGATTGTTTCAATTAAACATGAACCACAATATCCTTCTGCTACTGGTATTTGATTTTCGTAAAGTGTCATTTCGTTTCCTCACTTATAAATATGTTATCGCAACAAAGCATCAATTTTACTTTTCAAGTCATCGCGATGTATATTACAAATTTCTTTCACTGATGGTAAATCATTAACTATTTGTTGCAATGTCATATAATATGCTACCACTCCCATGGTTGGCGATTCTGGATTATCTAGTGTTGATAATGTTTTCGCAACGGCTGCATCAAATGAAGTTTTAAGTTTACCAGTTGACCGAGCGTTAATAATTAATGGTGTCAATGTTAATTGTTGCAGATTCAATGGTTTTAATTGACGTATCAAATCTTGCAAATCAACATCAATATTGACGTCGCTAGTAAGACATTCAATCTTAGTAATAGTTTTTGGCAATCCGTTGAATGATTGTATAGTTCCATCAGTGCTATACATGATAATAAGATCTTGTACACCTTGTAATCCCGCAAAACTTGTTATAGTGCCGCCGCGCAACGTTAATGTGCGAATAGCTGTCGGACATCCCGTAAAATCAGATATTTGCGGACTAACTAAAATTAATCTATTACATTGTTCCGGAAAATTATCAAAACTAGCCAATTGTTTAAAACGTAATCCACCCACTCGTTTAAATTGTATAGGACAATACGTAGGATTATCAGAATCTGGGATGTTTGCCGAAAAATCAACATCAGCCGTTGGTGCATCAACATACAATTTATCTGCATCTGAAAATTGCAATGTACCAATATTGTTATATACTGCGTAGTTATCTAATATATAATATACTTCATCCGTCGTTGTAGCTACTTGCTTACGCTTTAACATGTTAGCAACCAATTGTTCGATGTTGGCAGTTCCATATTTTGTAACTTGTCGTTTTGAATCACAATACAACGTATCAACCATTTTGAAACGTCCTGTTTTGCCTGGCTGTGCTTCATTCATAATTTTATCAACAGCTTCTAAAAATGTATGCGGTGGACTACCATATACTTTTTCTTCTGGCTCATAAAATACATCGGCTGAATCATCGGTATTGACAAATGGTTTAATTGCAACCCGTGCAACAGGTCGTTTTATATTTAAATCATCATTTGCAACTAAATATGCAACCATGGTACCGGCAGACACATCATATTGTATGTAATGTGAATTGATACCTGAATATAAATTCATGCAACTAGTCCAACCACGATTGGTACTCATTCCGGCAACATCATATGCATGTTTTGAAAACACAATGTAAAATGTTTTTGTTTTATTTTCTCGAGCTCGTTTAATTTCTGGAATTTCATCGTAAAGTTTCACCAATTCATCTATTTTCTTTTTAGCATCTTGTTTTAGTTGTGTTACAACTTCATCAAATGGACGATTACCACCGCGGCCTACAAGCATTTTATTTCCGTTCGCATCTATTTCAACATGACGTTCTAGACTGGAAACAAATGCCTTTACATCTGCTTGTGCGATTACAGCCGCAATGAATTTAGACATTTTAGTAGTGCGGCCGTATGCATCTTTTGGTTGTCCATATATGATTTGATCTACAGTTGGCAGTTCAAACGTATCAAAACCATCTCGCCGAGAATACAAATTAGCGTCTGATATATGTCGTTTTAAAACTGGATAAAAATCTATAAATTGATGAGATAAACTGTCTTTGTTTGGATCAAATACAACTTCTTTGCTTTCAAACTTTACTGCAACTCTATCGCCTCTACGTGATGATTTTGCATCTGGACGTTGTTTGATTGCATTTAATACGGCATCCAATTGTTGTTCAATTTCTGGATTTCGTTTGATGTTAACAAAGTTACGGGCCATATCTAAAGGCAATGCTTCTTTGATTAGTTGCGTCTCTAAAAGTCGTTTCAATCTGATCATTACATGTCCTGCCGTATTCCTAGTTTAGGAAGATATGTTCTCCATGTATTTAAAATGTTTTCTTTTTCTTGTGCAGATATAGTATCATTACTTACCCACATAGATAAATATTCATCAACTACCGTTTTGAATGGCTGTTTGCTTTTCTTTGCCTTAAAATACAATCCTTGAAGCATAGCAGGAATTTCTTTAGGCAACGTAAAATAACGTGATGCGGGCAATTTACCAGCTTCAATACGATCTCGAAGACGTTGGTCCGAAGGAATATATTTGCTATCAATTGTATTCCAACCACTTTGTGTTACATGTTCAATTTCATGGCGCAATGTATCTCGCAAGTTCATTGCAATTTCACTTAACACCTTAGGATATTCTGCCGGATCAATTTGCATTCTAACTTCAATGAGAGGTGGTTCATCTGAATCTCGCTTTGTGTCATTGAAAGCATCTCCGCCGTAACGTAAATCATCAAAACCTTCAATCCATTGTATTTTTAATTGCAGATAAAATTCTACCGGGATGGTTGCATTTTCAACTTCTTCAAAATATACTGCTGGCTGTTTCTTATCATCTTCGATAGGGGGAACTGTTTCTGATTTGGTATAGTATATTTTTTTACCACCAAATTCTCCCGAAGCCGTTTGTGTTGATGCGTAGCTGTCTTTGATTATTGCTAAAAGTGTATTTGATAATTGCCTAACTAAAGAATCATAACGACCTTCTAAAATTAAATGCTTCATTGATATCATATTAATAAATATCACTCAAGCAAATTGTAATTCCAATAACGTTCTTTGTCTTGATTGAAAGGATTACCTGTTTGTTGATAGTAACAATTTATGCAAAGCATTTGTAAATTTTCAATGCAATGATTTGTTTCATCTCCATCAATATGGTCTAAAAGTAAAGGAACTGTATCATCGGTTATTCTGCGTTCTGCATAACCACAGCTGTTGCATTGTTCTGGAAGTATTGCCAATGCTAACAATCTATTGCGTAGCTTCCAGGTAGGATAGTTAGGATGCTTGCCCGTTAAGATATTATCAATTGAATATATACCTTTATTGGCTTTGCAAACATCCTTTGGTATCCCTACTCCAAATTGATTTTTGTGAAGTTCATACAAAGTCTTTCCGGTGTCTCGGTCCTCATACATTCGAGCATACTTTTTATAAGTAGTGAATGATATCTTAAGGAACCGAGCTGCTTCAGCATTAGATTTTGTATTTTCCATTGCATAGCGTATTTCGCTTTCTGGAATGTCCAATGCCGTTTTGCCTAAACCGTAAATGTATTTGTATTGTTTTTCTTCCATTAATACAATCCGTGTTTTCTTAAAATGCTAACTGCCTCTTTCGGAAACGTTTTGTTATCATACATCTCTGTGACCATTTCTTGCAGTTTGCTAATTTTTGATGCAAAGAATGTTGGATGCACTTTAGATAATTCTCTTACCTCAGTAATCCAAAAAGAATATACTGGATACTTATCTGCAAATCTATCCGCATCCGTACGATTCTCCCAATACTCAATTTGATCTGCAAGTGGCCACATATGTATCGGAATGTTTGGATCTTTGCGTATAGCTGGCTTTATCGGCTGTCCTGCTTCGCGTTTTATGTTTTTAGAAATAAATTTGTCCATGATCATTGCAGAACGATCCTTCGGGGACATACCTGTGTGTGCTGATTTTCTACCCATTTTTTATTTTAGTTTTTCAGTTAATATAACTATCTTTTTCCAAGCATCTTCTGCTCGGTATGCATATGTTTTAAATTCTACAATGTCATGTTTACTACGTGCCGCTTCCATACGCTTCATGTTGCGATGATATGATGCATGTAACAATCCAATACGAAATCGCAGAATGGCTTTATGAATTTTTCTTATCATGTTTCTCCAATGTTGATTTTAATTTATTCTTGATAAAATATTCATGAACTGCTTCACAATCTTCATGGCAATCAATAAATACAACACATCGCCCAGCATTGTGTACTACTAAAGCACATTGATGAGCTTGTAATTCATTATGCCCGCATGCATCAACTAAACAATTGATAACATGATCAAACGTATTGCGATTGTCATTGTGCAAAGTAACTTGATACTTGCCTCGTTTAGATTTCGTCGACTGCTTCTTTGACATCTCGTATAATTGCACATTGTTCATATAATTCTCGTTCTTCGGCATAACGCAATGATTCATTCAAAAAACGCATGCGGCGAGGCTTGTCCCATGTATCGGGCCAATCCCATTCACCCGTTGCCATGATGTTAATTGAATCAATAAATAATTGTTCTATGAAATTCTGATTCATAACTTAATATAAATAAATTTGATGCAGAATCCAAATTATTTGATAATGAGCTTCTGTCCAATGCGGATTGTATCTGATTTTAAATTGTTTGCTCGTTTAAGCGAATCAACCGTTGTTTTATATTTTAGTGCAATTGCGCTTAAACTATCGCCAGATTTAACTATGTATGATTTTTTTGATTCGCTATAAGTTTTACCTTTGTTAGGTCCCGCTTCATATCGTTTTGTTTTTGGATTGAATCCATACCATATTGAAGTTTCCGGACGTCCCCAATTATCTGTTTTTTTAGTAACACTCTTGTTTTTTGCCATACTAACAAATTGTGCATGATTCCAATCCATTCGATCCCGTACTCCTGGACGAGATCTGTATTCAGCATGGTTAAGATATTCTTTAGCTGCAGCAGACCATTTGCCAGCATTCATTAATTTTATAGTATTATGTGTTGATTTTATTTCGCCACGATATGCTGCATTAATGAGGCCCTGTCTTACATTAACAGGTAACTTTTTATAATCATGAACAAGTCTAGCTGCCGTTAATGATGCGGCAAACAAATCATTTTTTAAAAGTTCTTTAGCATCTGAATCAGATATACCATTTTTAAATCTATTGCTGCTAACATCACTAGGAGTTAATTTATGACCATATGCAATAGTAGGCAACCCGCCTTCTGGACTTTTATGTGGAAACCAACGTTTCTTTTTTGAGTTCCACCCTGCTTTGATACTGTTTTCCCATTGCATTACTTTTTGCATGAAATCTGATGTTAATGCACTACTTTCCGTTAACAATGATTTTAATGGTATCATGATTTCTTACCCCAATTCTTTGCACCTTTCTTTCTGCATTTACTAAGTGCTAATGATCCATATGCCGATGGCCATGTTCCGCCATCTTTTTTATATCTTCGTTTTACTTTATAGTAACATGCATCGCGTTTTGCTTTCTTTTCTTCTTCAATAGCACCTTCAGCCTTAGGAGTACGTTTACCCATACCAACTTTACGTTTTTGTGCAACCAATGCCTTCTTTTCTTTTTTATCAAATGAACTCCATGTTTTGGGAGTATCTTTTGATACTTTGCGAGAAGGACGGCATTTCTTAACGCCTTTGGTTTTATCATTGCCACAAGGGCGTCCATGTTGATCTGTCCATTTTTCTTTTACCCATCTGCGTAAATCTTCTGATAACAAATCAACTAATCGTATCATTACTTTCCTCGTTCTTCACGAATAATCAATTCGCCCAAAACTTCTAAACGTCCAACTTCTCGTTGAAATTCAATTGGAGTCATATCTAATGAAATCTTTTTAAGCGTTTCAGTAAATTCTTTTTTTGCAGAATCAATATCAAATTTACCTGCAGTAGCTCGTTTATAATACGGAGCTTTTACTTTAAAGTGATGCCATGTTAGTAATGCTAACCCGCCTTTTTCTTCAGCAGTTGACGCTATCTTAGCAGCACCCTTACCTCGCGTTTCTGCAAATTCTTCAAACTTATCGTCAGTTTGTTTAGATTCAAAAAGTAAATTTATTAGTTTCATATTAATAAATATCACTTTGATTGTTTATCTTGTTTGAATTCAGTCATATAAGAATAATCAGTTTCAAATCCACCTTTACCTTCAACACTATACACTGTCATATCAATTTTATATCCAGGATTTTTATCAATACGTTTAAATGTCCAAGCATTATCCATCCATATGATTCTATTATTAGGATAGATAAAATAATTGCCATTATCCATTTTAAATACATGCCCGCATTTATGTTCTGGCGTTTCTGAAAAATTTGTATCTAATACGTTTCGATTTTCATGAGACCAATCCAATGTAAACATATACACCCCTTGGCGTTTAACTCCGGTAATTGAAATTAAATCTGCACGAAGTCCTGCCATTCGTTCTCGTACCTGTACATCAATATATGATGAGAAACAGTCCCAATATACATGTTCCGTTAATGGCAATGTTTCTGCATCCTGTTTCCAGCAAAATGCGTGTATTGGTCTTCTAGTCCAGTTGACACCATTTTCTAAGAATGCTTCAAATAGTGGAGTTCGTTTTTGTATAGATGCAACTGCGTGCACATCAGCAGCGGTAAATTCACCTTTACCTTGTTGGTGATTAAACATGAATTCATTTCGTATGAAACATGTAATTGTCGGAATGTTTGCGTTTAAGTAAGCCAATCTATTTCTTCTTTAGTGTATAAACATGTTAATTCTTCGCCTGGAAGTATATCTCGCAATGTTACAAATTCATCTGATTCTAAATTATGATATATGTTTGGCGTTTCCGAATGATTAACATAGTAAGACATATTAATATTATTATATGTTCTAGAAAGATATATTCCAACCAAATCTGAATTACATGTAGATGTTAAATGATGTTTAATTCGTTTATCGTGTATTTCAGTAAATGGAATATGTATGGTATCTGCAGATACATCTTGAAATAAAATAAAATTTTTAGGAATTTCTACGATTGCAAAAATGCCTACACCATCGCAAACTTTAGATGGTGCTAATTTTGTTTTACCAAAATTATTAATACTCGTAACTATTTCTGAAAACATTTATTTTTTATGTTTTGATATTTCAATTGCAGCCAATTGTTTAAGTGCTGCCTTACGTGTTTTATGCGTTCCTAAACGCTTTCCACCTTTTTTAGGATATACTGCCCAACCATCTTCAACTTTGCGTATTGTTTCATGCATTGCTTGTTTGAGATGATTTTTAAACCCAACCGGAACGAATTGTGGTTGTTGCATATTGTATGATTCTGCACTATCATGCATTTCATTCATCAAGAAATCTCCAACCTCTTGGACATCATCTTTTGAGGTTGCAATGTGATCTGCAGCCCAATCATGACCATTGTTTAATATTTCTTGTACATGTGCCGGATCCATTTGCAACATTGCATCTACATATTTTTTAATGATTTTCAAATTACCAAAAAACATATAGTTGCTATCGTTATTATTGCATCCGCCTTTAGCACC
>LSRR01000197.1_pt1 | contig 14435 bp, 21 predicted proteins | sample 1162981 | NCBI WGS metagenome assembly LSRR01 (sample SAMN03256433, study PRJNA305521) | marine metagenome | biome: Estuarine; feature: Estuary; material: Brackish water; isolation source: iron chloride precipitation of viral particles from surface water samples | place: USA: Chesapeake Bay ... | reverse complement strand
GCTGATCATCGACGATCCCCACGATGAACAGGAGGGACAGTCCGCAGATCCCACCGTATTCGACCATGCTTATGAATGGTACACCTCTGGACCCCGTCAGCGTCTTCAACCGGGCGGATCGATTGTGATTATCTGTACCCGTTGGTCGAAAAGAGACCTCGTCGGTCAAGTTCTTAAAGCTTCTTCCATGAGAGAGGGGGTGGATGAATGGGAGGTAATTGAGTTCCCAGCCATCCTTCCTTCGGGGAACCCGCTTTGGCCAGAGTTCTGGCCACTAAAAGAACTGGAAGCCATTAAGAATGAAATCCCTGTCCACAAATGGCAGGCCCAGTACCAGCAAGATCCCACTTCCGAAGAAGGCGCACTGGTTAAACGCGAATGGTGGAAGCTTTGGGATCAAGAGAAACCACCCCAATGTGATTTTCTGATTCAGTCTTGGGACACCGCTTTCTTAAAATCTCAAAGGGCGGACTACTCTGCCTGTACCACTTGGGGGGTTTTCTATCATCCTAATGATTCGGGGGTGATGGAACCGAATCTGATCCTGATGGATGCTTTGCAGGAGAAGCTGGAGTTCCCGGAACTGAAGAAACGGGCTTATGAGTTATATAAGTACTGGGAACCCGATGCGTTGGTGGTGGAAGCCAAAGCGGCGGGGACGCCGTTGATATTCGAACTGCGCGCCATGGGGATTCCCGTTTCTGAATACACCCCTTCTCGGGGGAACGATAAGATTGCTCGCGTCAATTCGGTATCTGATATTTTTGCCAGTGGAAAAGTATGGCGTCCTCAGACTCGGTTTGCTGAGGAAGTGGTAGAAGAATTTGCATCTTTTCCCGCTGGAGAGCATGATGACTTGGTGGACAGTTCTGTCATGGCGTTGATGCGTTTCAGACGGGGCGGTTTTGTTCCATTAAAGACTGACTTCGAAGATGAACCTTCTTTATACAGACGTAAAGTGGAGTATTACTGATGAAAGGTAAAACTGGGAAAATGGCCCCGAAGAAGATGCAAGTCGGTGGCGCAACTATGGATCAACGTGCTGCGAAGCGTGCTTCGAATGCGGCCAAGCGTCAAGCAGGTTTTGATACTCGTATGGCGGCTGAAAAGGCTCGTCGTCAGCCGGGTCGTGATGCATTCAGAGAGCGTATGGCTGCGGCCCGTGCTCGTCGTGCCAGCCGTGCCAGCCGGATGGGTTAATCATGAGAAGGACAGGAAAAAGAACGGCGCGACCTAAGGTCACTAAAAAACCCGTTTTACCAGAACAATCTACTCAACCTCTTCCTACCGGTGGCATGAACGAACCGGGAATTCGAAAAGCTAAAGACGGTGGAGTGATGGTGGGCGGAGCGAAACGCCCGATGGGAATGTACCGAGGCGGTTCGACTATGGGAACCAAAGGAACTGCCAGAGGTATGGGTGCTGCCATTAAAGGCGGTAAGTTCAGAGATCTTTAAGGGGAATACCCGTGGCAGTTGACCGCGCATTGATGCCAGCGATGTTAGAGGCACCGATGGAGGTGCAGATCGCGCCGGTAGAAGAATCTATTGTGGTGGAACTGCCAGATGGCGGTGTAGAGATTCAGATGTCTCCTGAGGTGTCACAACCTCAAGGCCACGATGAAAACCTCGCAGAATATCTAGATGAAGATGTTCTCAACTCCATTGCCACGGAACTCGTCACCTATTTCCAAGCGGACAAGGATTCCCGCAAAGAATGGGAAGACACCTACATCAAAGGGTTAGATCTCCTTGGTTTGAAGATTGAAGACCGAACACAGCCATGGGAAGGAGCCTGTGGTGTGTTTCATCCCATGCTCTCTGAAGCAGTGGTTCGATTCCAAGCCCAGTCCATCCAAGAGATTCTTCCGGCCAAAGGTCCAGTGATGACTAAGATCTTGGGGGAACAAACCCGAGATCGCATTCATCAGGCCGAAAGGGTTCAGGAATATCTGAACTATCTCATCACTGAGAAGATGACTGAATATCGGTCAGAGACCGAGAAGATGTTGTTCTCTTTGTGTTTGGCTGGTTCTGCTTTCCGTAAGGTCTATTACGATCCGAATCTAGGTAGACCCGCTTCGATCTTCGTTCCCGCAGAAGATTTTGTGGTGTCGTATGGGGCTTCTGACTTGGTGACCTGTGAACGGGCCACCCATGTCATGAAGAAAACTTCGAATGAAATCAGGAAGTTACAGGTTTCTGGATTCTATTTAGATGTAGAACTACCGCCTCCGGCCCCTGATACGAGCGATATTCAGAAGAAATACGACCGTTTAAATGGCGAATCCAAAGCGAATTACGAACTGGATAGTCGTCACACCCTCCTTGAGATGGTGGTGGATTATGACATCCCCGGCTTTGAGGACACGAAGGATGGTGTTCCCACGGGTATTGCACTTCCTTACGTCATCACGGTTGATCGCTCTTCGCGCAAGATCCTTGCCATACGCAGGAATTGGTACGAGGACGATCCGCTCAAAAAGCGCCGTCAACATTTCGTGCATTACACCTATATCCCCGGACTTGGTTTCTACGGGTTTGGATTGGTTCATATGGTGGGAGGACTGGCCAAGTCTGCGACCAGCATCCTTCGCCAATTGGTCGATGCGGGAACCCTCTCCAATCTTCCCGGTGGATTGAAGACCCGAGGTCTTCGCATCAAGGGAGATGACACTCCCATCATGCCGGGTGAATTCCGCGACGTAGATATTCCTTCGGGAACCCTCCGCGACAACATCACCTTCCTTCCCTACAAGGAACCTTCGGGAACCTTGTATCAGTTGCTCAATAACATCATCGACGAAGGTCGCCGGTTTGCTTCACAGGCAGACATGAAGGTGGCCGACATGAACGCCGAAGCGCCGGTCGGTACCACGCTTGCGATTCTAGAGCGGTCGATGAAAGTGCTTTCTGCTGTGCAAGCGCGTTTACACGCTGCCATGAAGAAAGAACTCAAGCTTCTAGCCCAACTGGTCTATGACTATGGTCCAGAAGAATATCCGTATGACATTCCCGGCAAAGAACTGACCAAAGAAGATTTCGATGATCGCATCGATATCATTCCGGTTTCAGATCCCAATGCGGGAACCATGGCCCAGCGGATCATGAAATATCAAGCGGCATTGCAGTTATCGCAATCAGCCCCGCAGTTGTATGACATGCCAGTCCTGCATCGTCAGATGTTGGATGCCTTAGGTATTGCGGATGCTGATGAAGTCATCCCGCCTGAAGAGGAATTACCGCCGACTGATCCGGTCACCGAGAACATGAACATGTTGAACGGTAAACCGGCAAAAGCCTTTATTTATCAAGACCATCAGGCCCATATCGCTGTTCACATGTCCTTTGGTCAAGATCCCCGTTTACAGGGAATGCTCCAGCAAGCACCCGATGCAGCACAGATGTTGCAGGGAACCATGCAGGCGCATGTCGCGGAACACTTGGCGTTTGCCTATCGGCAACAAATTGAAAAGCAATTGGGAGTCAAACTGCCTCCCCCAGACGAACCGCTCCCAGAAGATATCGAATACCGCATTGCCCAATTGGTGGCTCCGGCTGCCGAACAAGTATTGGGACGCGCACAGGCCGAGGCTCAAATGCAGAAACAAATGCAAGAAGCCCAAGACCCTGTTCTTCAGATGGAAATGCAGAAGCTCCAGCTTCGCGCACAAGAAATCCAGCAACGCGCTCAGTCCGACATGGCGAAGGTCGAAGCCGACATGGAGAAAACCAAACTCCGGTTGGCGGCAGAGAAGGATCGCCAGAAGAGTCAGGAGCGTATCGAAGGAGCCAAGTTGGGCGTCCAGATCGCGGAAACCAATACGCGACAGGAACTGGAGTCCAAGAAGATTGCGTCGAAAGACAAAGTCGAAGGAGCCAAGCTGGGTGTTCAAATCGCAAAGGATCTATTGAATGCAGAACGCGACAACGAATCTGGACGAGGCACTTCGTAAATCTCTTCGTCAACAGATGAACGAAATGGCTGACCACGTTGCTGGTGGAGCCTGTACCGACTTCGCAGACTACAAACGCTGCTGTGGGATCATCCACGGTTTGGCTATCGCGGAGCGGGAACTACTTGATTTATGTAAGAATTTAGATAATGATTAAACGCAATTAGTTAATTCGCTGCGTTGTGCAGTGCGTCATGACTCCGGACATGCGTTTAAATCCGGTGCGAGGAAACAATGTCGGAAGAGAAAACCGCCAGTCAATTGCCTAAACCTACGGGTTACAAGCTACTCATTGCTCTCCCAAATCCTGAGGAGAAGACGGAAGGTGGAATCATTAAGGCTTCTCAAACACTTGAAGCTGAAGAGATTGGGAGCATCGTTGGTTTCGTCATCGCGATGGGACCGGATGCTTACAAGTCCACTGATCGTTTCCCTACTGGCCCTTACTGCAAAGAAGGGGACTGGATCATGATGCGTTCCTATTCGGGAACCCGCTTCAAGGTCCATGGGAAAGAGTTCCGTTTAATCAACGATGACTCAGTCGAAGCTGTCGTTGAAGACCCGCGAGGAGTGGCGAAGGTATGAGCGTAGAAGCTTCAGAAATGTCCCGTGAGGACAAATTCTTCGGGGTCACTGCCCCGTTGCAAATTCCTGAGAAGGAAGCCCAATCTGCTCCCGAAGAGGAAGTAGAGCTAGAAATCGTCGATGACCTTCCCAAGAAGCCTGTCAAACAGGAAGCGAAGGAAGAAGAAAACGATGAAGAACTTTCTGACTACAGTGAGAAAGTTCGCAAGAGAATCAATAAGTTAAAGTACGAACAGCATGAAGCCATGCGTCAGCGGGAAGCCGCTGAGAAGATGCGTGAAGAAGCCGTTCGCTTTGCCCAGCAATTAGCTGCCAAAAACCAACAGTACGAATCCCTGATCCAGCGCGGAGAAGGCGCACTCGTACAGCAAATCAAGTCCCGTGCTTCCATTGCTTTGGAACAAGCCAAAGCAAACTATAAGGAAGCCTATGAACAGGGTGATGCTGAAAAGATCATCTCTGCACAAGAAAAATTGTTAACCGCCCAGACGGAGCTTCGGGAGGCTGAAAAGTACGAGAAGACTCTTCAATCTCGGCCAAAGCCCCAGCTTGCACCCCAACCTCAACAGGTTGTGCAGCAGCAACAATATCAAGCCCCCAAGCCTAGTGATAAGGCATTGGAGTGGACCAAACGGAATCCTTGGTTCGGCCCCAAAGGCAACCGAGAGATGACCGCACTGGCGTATGCCGTTCATGAAACCCTCATTCGGGAAGAAGGTGTCAAGCCGGATACCGATGAGTATTATGAAAAGATCGACGCCGCAGTGCGTTCGCGATTCCCAGAACAGTTCGAAAAGGATGAGCTTCAGATTGAAGTGACTCCTTCGCGTACCCCTAAAACGGTGGTGGCTCCTTCCACACGGAACAACGGTGCCAGACCCCGCAAAATCCAGTTGACTGCCACACAAGTTTCTCTCGCAAAGCGACTTGGCTTAACCCCAGAGCAGTATGCCAAACAACTCATTAAGGAGAGTTCAAATGGCCGATGAGCGCAAAGTTCGTATTGACCGTGCATCTGAGTCTCGTCCCGATGATTCATGGATGCCGCAATCTGCTCTACCGGTACCAGAGCCGAAAGATGGCTGGGTATTTCGCTGGATTCGTACTTCTTCGTTAGGACGTTCGGATAACACCAACGTCTCACGCCAGTTCCGTGAGGGCTGGGAACCTGTCAAGGCAGAAGATCATCCTGAGTTGAAGATCATGTCTGACATCAATTCTCAGTTCAAAGGGAACGTGGAAGTGGGTGGTTTGCTGCTATGCAAAGCCCCGCTTGAGAGGATGAAGAAACGTGAAAAATACTTCCAAGATCTTTCGGATCGACAGATCGATGGAGTGGACCGCAATTATCTGCGGGAAAATGATCCTCGTATGCCGCTTCTAAATCCAGAACGGTCTACGCGCACCACTTTCGGAAGAGGTTAAACCCTTTATCTATCCATTCTTTAGAGGTATTTTCAAATGGCTTCAGGAACTGATGTGACGGCCCCTTATGGGCTGAAGCCGATCAACCTGATCGGTGGTCAGGTATTTGCGGGTTCCACCCGTATGTACCCGATTCAGTACGGCTATGCGACGGACATCTTCAACGGTGACTTCGTCAAGGTCGTGCGTGGTTCCGTAACTCGGGCGGCGATTGGTGCTACCACCTCGTCGAACGCAGTCACGGGTGTGTTTGTGGGATGTTCGTATACGGACCCTGTCACCAAGAACAAGCGTTTCAGCCAGTACTGGCCTGCTTCGACCTTGGCTGGCGATGCGGTGGCGTATGTCGTTGACGATCCGGATACCGTGTTTAAAGCGGCTGTCTGCTCGGCCACGACCGTCATGGCTTCGGGCGCGTATGCGTTGGTGGGAACGAACCTGTCGATGATCGACAACTCAGGTGATGTGAACACCGGTAACTCCAAGAACGCGATCCTTGCCCCGGACGATACGCCTGCCACCACGATCCTTCCGGTTCGTTGTGTCGGTGTGGTTCCGGAAACTTCAGTCAGCTACACCGCCAGCGGTTCGTCGTCCAGCGCCACCTTGACCCTCACGGGTTCGGGCGCTCCGGCGGCACTTCCGGTGGGAACCAGCGTGGCGTACTACGCCAGCAATGGTCAGTTGATTGAGACCGGTTCGTTCGTGGATACGGCGGCTGCGGCTGGCGATACGTCCATTACCCTCAACGCTGCGATTGCAGTGCCGGGTTCGGTGACGGCGATTCCTGCTGCTTCGACCGTGGTCTTCACGATCTACCGTGAGTTGTTGGTCAAGATCAACGTCCTGACCCACGGCTACTACAGTAGCGTTACGGCCTAAGGGAGTTAGCACAAATGGCTATTTCACGCGCACAAATGTTGAAGGAACTCCTGCCGGGGCTGAATGCGCTCTTCGGTTTGGAGTATGCCAAGTATGAAGATGAGCATACTTTGCTTTATGAGACCGAGAACTCTGAGAAGGCTTTCGAAGAGGAAGTCAAGTTGTCGGGCTTTGGCACGGCCCCGGTAAAGCCGGAAGGTCAGGCCATTGCTTATGACAATGCTCAGGAAGCTTGGACGGCTCGTTACAACCACGAAACGATTGCCATGGGCTTTTCGATCACTGAGGAAGCCATGGAGGACAACCTCTATGACCAACTCTCTGCTCGTTACACCAAGGCTCTCGCCCGTGGTATGGCGAACACCAAGCAGGTCAAGGCGGCTGCTTTGTTGAACAACGGCTTCACGACGTTCCAATCTGGCGACGGCGTGACCCTGTTCAGCACGGCTCACCCGCTCGTAGCCGGTGGCACCAATGCCAACCGTCCGACCGTGGGTGCCGACCTCAATGAGACCTCGCTGGAAGATGCGATCATTGCGATTGCCAACTTCCAAGACGAGCGTGGTCTCTTGATTGCGGCTCGCCCGAAGCGTCTCATTGTTCCGTCCAACTTGATGTTCGTTGCCGAGCGTCTCATGGAGACCACTCTCCGTACGGCGACTGCGGATAACGACATCAACGCGATCCGGAACATGGGTGCCATTCCGGAAGGCTATGCGGTCAACCATTATTTGACCGACACCAACGCCTTCTTCATCATCACGGACGTACCGAATGGCATGAAGCACTTCGTGCGTACGCCGATGACGACTGGCATGGACGGAGACTTCGATACCGGCAACGTGCGGTACAAGGCTCGCGAGCGATATTCGTTCGGCGTGTCGGATCCGCTCGGTATCTGGGGTTCGCCCGGTTCGACCTGATAAATCAACACACGTTGATTGGAGAGGGGGACTTCGGTCCCCCTTTCTTTTTGTCCTAATATACTGTTTAATCAGGTTATTCCGGGGTTTACCCAGTCCATCAGACAGACCCGGCTGACGACATGCAGACTGATGGACGACTTGCATGTGAGGTTTAAAACATGGCTCGTACTACGTTCTCCGGTCCGGTTAAATCCGATAACGGTTTTGAGGGCAGCATTTCTGCCACAGTGTTGACGGCAACTTCTGCCACGATTGGTAATGTGGTGTTCAGCAATGCCAACGCTGCTTCAGGTGCGGTGTCGGCTCAGTTGGGCTACATCCCTGTTCTGGTAGGTTCCACGACTGCTTACATTGCCCTGTACCAGAGCGTCACTGTCTGATAACGGGGTTTCCCCTATTGGAGAGAACGCATGGCCAACACTATTCAATATGATATTTGGGCGGTTACTCCAGACAGTAACGATGCTTACTTTCGTTCTTCTGCCAGCATTTCCGGAAGCGGTTCCATATCGCTTTTAAATAATGACATGGGATATAACGGAACCGGATACAAGGTTTCGATTACGTCCAATGGCGCAGAAAGCGGAACGCTCTTTACGATCACTGGAGTGAAGGTTGGAGCGGTGGGATATGACGGCGTGGTGACTGAGGTGGTCAATGGCCCCTCCGCCACGGTGGTGTATTCCACGAACTACTACACCCGAATCAATAGCATTTCAGTTAGCGCAGCCTCAGATGGTGGCGTCAAGATTGGTTATGGTGGGGATCTTGCGTTCCCCCGTACCCGTATCAAAGGACTGTCCTATTTGTCGGTGGCAACAGCAGGAACGATTACCTTCACGGCTCAACCCGCAAATCGGGTGATTCTGAAGATCAACACGCCTGCCAATTCTACTGGCGCTCATGATCTCATCATTCCTCCTGAGGGAGTGCTGACAACGAAGGGCAGTCAAAACGACTACGCTGTGATGTCTTTGAGTCAGGTGTCAGACGTTACCGTTCTTTGCGGATAGGCAGATAAAGACCATGCCAAAGACTCCTGCATGGCAACGGAAGGAAGGTAAAAATCCTGCCGGAGGTTTAAACGCCAAAGGCAGGGCTTCCTATAACCGCGCTAATCCGGGCAAGCCGGGTCTCAAGCGTCCTCAGCCGGAAGGCGGTGCTAGGCGCGATTCTTTTTGTGCGCGTATGAAAGGCATGAAAAAGAAATTGACGAGCAAGAAGACGGCCAATGATCCCAATAGTCGGATCAATAAGTCTCTTCGGGCATGGAAGTGCTGACATGGGTAAGACCAAGACCAAAAGCACGGTGAATGCGGCAGGTAACTACACTAAGCCTGAGATGCGTAAGCGACTGTTTAACCAGATCAAAGGATCTGCAGTTCAGGGAACCAAAGCAGGTCAATGGTCAGCCCGTAAAGCCCAGCTCCTTGCTAAGAAATACAAGGAGGCAGGCGGTGGTTACAAATCATGAGGGAATCACAGCGGTCTTTGAAGGCGTGGACGAAACAGAACTGGAGAACGAAAAGTGGTAAACGATCTTCTGACACAGGTGAAAGATATTTACCGGAAGCTGCTATCAAAGCTCTTTCCTCCTCCGAGTATGCCCGAACCACCGCCGCCAAGCGTAAAGGTAAAAAGGAAGGCAAGCAGTTCGTACAGCAACCCAAAGGCATTGCTGCTAAAACGCGCCGCTTCCGCCAAAAAGGCAAAGGCTAAGGGGAAAAAGAATGGCAATGTCACGCGCTAATATGAATCAAGAAATCACCAAGCCCGGTAAGGTTGGGAAGGTGATGCGGGAGTTTCAGGAAGGCACCCTACACTCAGGGAAGAATGGGCCTGTTGTGCGGGATCGCAAACAGGCTTTAGCCATTGCTTTATCCGAAGCCCGTAAAAAAGCGGGTGGTGGAATCATAGAGATTGAAATCTCTGCCGGTCCAGAAATGGAAGACTCTCCTATGGAGTATCGCAAAGGCGGTCGCATTGATGGCTGTGCGATGCGCGGCAAAACCAAAGGCACCTATCGCTAATGGCTACCAGTGGAACAGCGGTCTTTAACCCAGAGTTCTCAGAGCTTGTAGAAGAAGCTTTTGAGAGGGCGGGTTTAGAACTGAGGTCGGGTTACGATCTCAGAACGGCCCGTCGTTCCATGAACTTCATGGCGCAGGAATGGCAGAACCGAGGTATTAACCTTTGGACTGTGGAACAGGGTTCTCAGGTTTTAACACCGGGAACTTATACCTACACGATGCCAGCCGACACGATTGATCTTTTGGAGCATCAGTTCAGAACGGATGCCGGTAGCGTTTCTGGTCAGACTGACTACACGCTATCCCGTATCTCGGTATCGGACTATGCCCAGTTATCGAATAAGTTAACTCAGGGCCAACCGCTTCAGGTTTACATTGATCGTCAACGTGCAGCCCCGGTGGTGTATGTGTGGCCAGTTCCTGATAACTCACAGACTTATACTTTGGTGTATTGGAGAATGCGCCGGATTCAGGATGTGGGATCAGGTGGTGCCAACACCATTGATGTTCCAGCGCGGTTCTTGCCTTGCTTAGTGGCGGGATTGGCGTACTACATTGCTATGAAAAAGCCGGAGTCTGCAGATCGACTCCCGATGTTGAAACAAGAATATGAAGCCCAATGGGATCTTGCTGCTGGCGAAGATCGCGAAAAAGCTTCTGTTCGTTTTGTCCCCATGATGGGGAGCATTGGTAGGAACATCTGATGACGCAGGCATTTGCATCAGGCAAACATGCCTTCGGGTTCTGTGACCGATGCGGTTTCAGAGTGGAGTACCCATCCTTTCAGGAACAGTACGTCAATCTGCTTCCGACTGGACTTCGGGTCTGCTTTGAGTGCTTGGACGTTGACCATCCGCAGCTACAGTTGGGACGAGTTCCCATGGATGATCCACAGGCTTTGCGCTATGCGCGGGTGGATAACACGTTCTTTGCGCCGGGTAACGAAGGTGCCAACGGTAGTCGCATGATCCAGTGGGGCTGGAACCCGGTTGGCGGCGGTGAAGCTTATGACTTCACTCTCACTCCGAATCTTTTGGTTTCCACTTCTCTGATGGGAACCGTGACCATAACGGTTACTTGAGGTGTTTAAATGAATTATTCACAACTTGTAACCCTGATCCAAGACTACGTTCAATCAAACGAAACATCGTTTGTCACGAACCTTCCGACCTTTGTTCAGTTAGCTGAAGAACGGGTCTATAACTCTGTTCAGATTCCTGACATTCGTCGCAATCAAACCGCGACATTGTCTTCGGGGAACAAGTATCTCCAGTTACCCGGTGATTGGTTGGCCACCTTTTCTTTATCCGTTATCGCGGGAGATGGATCACAGACCTTTCTGTTAGATAAAGATGTGAACTTTATTCGGGAATGTTATCCAGACCCCAGCACAGATGGGGTTCCAAAGTTCTATGCGATCTTCGACAAAGACACGCTGATCTTGGGTCCAACGCCTGATTCAAACTATCAGGTAGAGATGCATTACTACTATTACCCAGAGTCCATTGTGACAGCAGGAACCAGTTGGCTGGGTGACAACTTTGAAACGGTTCTTCTGTATGGCGCTTTGAGAGAAGCTTATATTTATCTCAAGGGTGAAGCCGACATGATTCAGAACTACGAACAGAAGTATCAAGAAGCTTTAGCTCAGTTAATGAGGCTGGGTGATGGCTTGAATCGCCGCGATGCTTATCGTTCTGGGCAAGTTAGGGTTCCGGTGACATCATGATCTTTCAAACCCTGACATTGAGCTTTAAAGAGCAGATCCTAAAGGGAGAGCATGATCTTCTAACGGACACGCTCAAGATGGCTTTATATACCAGTAATGCGTCCTTAAATGAGGATACGACCGCTTATTCGGTCACTAATGAGGTTTCTGGCGGGAGCTATATCGCCGGAGGCAATACCCTCACAAACGTCACTATCAACACTTCAAACAGTGTGGTGTATGTGGATTTTGATGATGTGGTTTGGACCCCTGCCAGTTTTACGGCGGCAGGTGCATTGATTTATAACTCCAGCAAGTCTAACAAATCGATTGCTGTTTTAAGTTTCGGTGGGGACAAAACAGCGACCAATTCGTTTACGGTACAGATCCCTGCCAATACATCGACTTCTGCGCTACTGAGATTTACTTGAGGTATTTGACATGTCGAACGAAAAAGCGAAATCAAGCGACTTGGTAGGCGGAACGGTCTTCAAGTCTCAAGACACGAAGGAAGGTCTTCGTGGTGGTGGTATCTTCACCGTGGAGTGCCGTGACAAAGACGGTAACGTGAAGTGGGTGGAGAAGTCCAAGAACCTTGTCGTGAATGTGGGTTTGGCCTACATGAATGAGAGTTTCTTCAAAGGCTCCAGCTACACGGCAGCATGGTATGTCGGCATTTACGGAGCCGCAGCAACAAATGATCCTTCTTCAACTGACACGATGTCCTCTCACGCAGGTTGGACAGAAGTCACGACGTACACCAATGCGACCCGTCCTGCGGCGACGTTCGGTGCAGCAACCACGGCTGATCCCTCATTGATTGCCAACTCTGCGGCAGTGGCTCAGTTCTTGATCAACAACTCCGCCAATGTGGGCGGTGCGTTCTTGACGACGGGTGACTTGCCGGGTGGTACCTCGGGCGTGTTGTTTTCGGCGTCAGACTTTGCAGCCCCCGGTGATCGCGTGGTGCAGAACGGCGACGTTCTGTCTGTGACCTACACCTTCAGCCTTGATGCAGCGTAAGGAGAATTCAGATGGCAGCGAAATTTAAACAAGGCGATGTGGTGAAGCTGGTGGCAGTGACCCCGCAAGGCCCGGTGGAGAAGTTCAAGATGCTGGACGACGGAACCATTCTCTGCCTTATTAGCTGGGTTGATATTGATGGCAACACTCAGCACCGTTGGTTTCCAGAGGATCAGTTAGAGAAGGTCTAATGGAAGGCGGTTTTGGATCAGGCACTTGGGGACAAGCGGGATGGGGGATGTCGGTTTATGACCGCTCCGCTGCTGAGTCCGCTGTTGCCGATGACCTGACCGCCGCCGGAAATAACTTCGCCACGGCTGTATCTGAATCTGCAGTTCCTGATGATGCGGTCATCGTTGGGGCTAGTGTTTGGAATGCTTATGCCAATGAGACTGTAACCGCAGCAGATGAAACGGCTTCTGTGGTGGCATTTGGTGGATCAGTATCTGAGACGGTAACAGGTTCGGATGAAAACCTAGCCAACGTCAATTTCGCGGTGGCTTTGACGGAACAGGTTCAAGCCTCTGATGAGACTGCCGCAAATCAGGACTTTAATGTTCAGATCCTTGAGGTTGTATCCCCACTAGATACAGTGGCTGCGGGACAGGTATTTGATTCGGACATCGCAGAGACGGCAACTGCAGATGATGCAACGTCTTCGGTGTTCTTGTTCCCAACCGCTGTAGATGAATCAATCACTGCCCAAGACACTGCGGCCTCTAATACTGCATACGGGGCAAGTGTCTCTGAGTCTGTAACCGGCTCGGATGAAGACAAAGCTCTGATGAACTTTAAAACCATGATCGATGAGATCGTGGCAGCGGCAGATCAAGATGCGATTGCAGGACAGAACTTCAACGCACAGATCCAAGAGATTGTGTCGGGGCTGGATATTTTCTCCGGCGCGTATCTCTGGAATCCCATAGATGACAATCAAACCCCCAACTGGCAGAATTTAAACGATTCTCAGGTTCCCGGATGGTCACCGATATCTGATAGTCAGACCCCAAATTGGTCTGCTATAGACGATTCACAAACCCCTGCTTGGGGTGATGTCGCAGATAGTCAAACACCCAACTGGACTGAGACACAGACCGTAAATTAGGAGTTTAAACATGGCCTCCTCGTATAGCACGAACCTCGCAATCGAACTCATTGGTACTGGCGATCAAGCCGGTACATGGGGTACTACGACCAACACCAACCTTGGGACGCTCATTGAGCAGGCCATTTCGGGTTATGTGACCCAAGCCGTTTCCACAGGCACTGACACAACCATCACCATCCCGAACGGTGCCACAGGTGTGGCCCGTAACATGTACATTGAATTGACGGGAACGGGTGGTGCCAGCACGAACTTGATCGTGCCTTCCAACAAGAAGCTGTACTTCGTTTTCAACAACACGGCTTCAGGTCAAGTCACAGTTAAAGTTTCAGGCCAGACCGGTGTCTCGGTTCCCAACGGAGCCAAGATGATTCTGGTCAGCGATGGCACGGACATTGTGGATGCCACGAACTATGTGGGGAACATCAGCGCAGCCAGCGGCAACATCACCACCCTGACTTCTTCGTCAGCTACGGTTACCAATTTCATTGCGACTTCCGCTTCAGTCACTAACCTGACCGCGACTAGCGCGACCATCAGCAATTTCACTTTCACTTCAGCCACGGTGACACGGATTGCTGCAACGAGTGCCACGGTTTCAGATCTGTCTGCGACAGTGAGCCGGATGGGTTCAGCAACCGTTACGAATCTCATTGCCACTTCTGCTTCCATCACCACGCTAACCAACAATCCTACTTTCGGGGCCGGCACCGCCAACGGCGTCCTGTATCTAAACGGCAGCAAGGTGGCGACGAGTGGGGCGGGATTGGTATTTGACGGGACGAATCTCGGCATC
>LSRR01000584.1_pt1 | contig 14474 bp, 12 predicted proteins | sample 1162981 | NCBI WGS metagenome assembly LSRR01 (sample SAMN03256433, study PRJNA305521) | marine metagenome | biome: Estuarine; feature: Estuary; material: Brackish water; isolation source: iron chloride precipitation of viral particles from surface water samples | place: USA: Chesapeake Bay ... | reverse complement strand
AACTAAGTATCACGACGGAGTATTTACTTACCCAACCTTAGCTGACACAATATATAATGAAAGTAGTGGGACTACTGCTTTTAATGGGCAAGATAGGTATTGGGCAATAGATAATGGAAAAACAATAAGAATAAACGCGAGTGGAGAAGTGACCGATGTGTGGATTTGCGGGGCTGGTAATGCATAAAAAATAAAAAAATGGGAAATACAATAACATATGACGACGGAGTAAAAGGGTGGACATCATTCCACTCTTGGATTCCCGATTGGATGAGTAGACTTAATAATAGATTCTTTACTGTAAAGGGCGGGCAACTGTACCTTCACAATGACGAAGAGAACCCTATTAGAAACAACTTCTATGGGGTTCAGTATCCTACAACCTTAACATACATAATCAACGAAGAGCCTTCTACAATTAAAGTGGCTAAAACTATAAACACAGAGAGTAATAAGGCTTTTGACGTAACTATTAAATCATACCTAAACGATGAAACAGTTTCTATAACACAGTCTACAATAGATGTAGCTGAATTTGTTAATAAGGAGGGGAAGTGGTATGGTTACACTAGACGTAATGAATTAGCCGGAGATTACTCTGCTAAAGATGTCTATGGTTTAGGTAGAGTTCAAGGGGGATTAGATACTAATTTAGAATTCACAGCTCCTTACTCTAGGTCATCTATTTCAATAGGTGATGAACTTAGAGATGATTCGGGTTTATTAGGTAATGTTGTAGCCTTAACAGACGCAACAAATATAGAACTTGACGCAAGTCCGACATTCGTACCAAACAACTTTGTATTTGGTATTAAGAACGGCAGAATAGAAGGAAGTGCTATAAGAGGGTACAACTTTGAGGTAACATTAACAGACGAGTCTACAACAAGGACAGAGCTGTATGCAGTATCATCGGAGATGTTCAAGTCAGAGCCTTCGTAGAGTTTGTATAATCCATTTATTATTCGTATATTAGCGTAGTTACTAGTACTTTTTGTGCTACGTTTTTTTACGTAAATTTGTATTTATAACAACTAATAAAAGGAACAACTATGTTTGGAGCAATTTTAGGAGCGGCAGGCGGTATAGCTAAAGGAGTAATGGGAGCAATACAAGCCGGCAAAGCCAATAAAGCAATAAGAAATTATAAGAGGCAAGACCTTGTGAATGTACACGAAGGAAGAAGTGTAAGTACTAGGGCTCAAGAATATGCACAAGAACAATTAGCTATGAGTGCCTCAACTGCTATGCAAGGGATACAAGCTAGTGGAGTGAGAGGAGTCGTTGGAGCAACATCTAAAATAGTAGGTAACGCAGTAGATAGCGCACAGAAAATTGGTGCTCAAATTGATGTTGCACAAACTCAATTAGATGCAGAGAAAGCAGCTGATGAGGTTAGAATCCAACAAACGACGGAAGCTAGAGAAAACGCAGATTTGGCGGGATTAGGTCAACAATTAGCTACCGGACAACAAAACTTGTTTAGTGGTATAGGTGACTTAGCTCAAGGGGCTAGTTCAATTATGGCTATGGGTAAAGCTAATCAAGCTGACGGTAAAACGTTTATGGGTGGAACACCTTCATAATAATAAAACATAATACATTATGCCACAAAAAGGTACATATACAGCTCTACAAAAACTTAAACCTATTGAAACTGATTTTGGTGCAATAGCTAAAGAAGAGCAAAATGCTCATATTAAAAATAGAGCATTAGAAAAAGCAGAGAAAGATAAAGCTCAAGCTGAAAGAGATGCAATCAAGTTCAACCCTTTGGGAGACCAATCTACGGGAGTTGAAAGTCTTGACGATGCCTTATTTAAAGGTATTCGAGATATGAATCAAATCAGATATGAAGATTGGAAGAAAGCTAGGAATAACCCTTCTTATGCTAAATCAGATGAGTATCTATCAAAAACTGCAAACAGAGCCAACTACGCTAAGAATTTAAAACTATTTACAGACAAGTATGCAGAATACGCAAAAAGTGTTACTGCTATGGGCGGTGACCTATCGGGTTGGAATCAAGATGCAATGAAAGAGGTAAACGCTTTCTTTAATGAAGAGAAAGTAATGTTCAAAGAAAACAAATACGGAGAGCCTATCGCTATGGTGGCTGTCATAGACCCCGACACCGGAGAATACGAAGTTAACGAAGATGGCTCACAAAAATACACAGAAACATCTTTAGCTAAAGTAATGAAAGGTACGGGTATGTATGATATCGTACCAAAAGTAGATACAGTAGAGGCTGTAAAAAATATTGGAGATATATTAGGTGATGACCTTAAAGATGTAAAAAAGGGTTGGACTATAACAAGTAAACAAGAGTGGGCTAACAAAGAAGCGGGAGCTAGGAGTTTAGTTCAGTCTGAATTAGGTTCTGTTAAAAACCCTACTGCATTAGCGAAAAGAATATGGGCTGATGAAATGGGCAACAGTAAAGCTGATTGGGATGAGAATGCATTTACAAAGGTAACAAATAAAATGCTAGAGAAAGTAAAAGCTACTTATGATGAGAAATTAAAAATAGCTTACAACTACGCAGGAGAAAATGCAGCGGCAGGCAGACAAGCTGAACGAGATAAAGATGTAATTGTACCGGTTATAACACCGGACTCTGATACCGGAATACCGGTAATAGCACCAATCCCGGGATTAGAAAATAAAGATGGATACTCTGTATCATTTGGTAAAGGTGTTCTTACATCTAAAACAGAAGGTACTAGTGAGTTGGTAGACAACGTTTGGATAACAGAAGACGGTAAAATGTACGCCACTAAAAAGAAAGCTACCAAAGTAAGTAAAGACGCGGTAAGCGTACTAGATGAAAACGGTGAGATAGATAACGCAAAACTAGTTGATATCGCTATGGGAGGCGGTGGAAGCTCTAGCGGGTGGAAAGTCGAAGAGGTTACAGAAGAGTTGTCCGAAACAGATTTCACTAATTTAGCCAAGAACGGAAAAGTTAAAAACGATAAAGGTAGATACTACAAAGACGGTAAACAACTTAAAGATGACTTAAAGGGTCAAATAAAAAATATGCCAAAAACTAAAGCTAGCTCTTTTAATGAGGGAGCTAAGTCTAAAGGTGGCGCAAGTAAATTTAATCCAACTAATTAAAATACAATGAACGAAGAAGCAATTCAATATAGTTACGAGCTTTTTAAAAAAGACGGTTACGAAGGGAGTGTTGACCAATATAAATCTCTTATTGCAGAAAATAAGGATGCATATAATCACGCATATAAGTTATTTAAGGATGACGGATATGACGGAGGAGAGAGCGGGTTTAAAGGACTCGTGATGTCACCGCCAAAAGAAGAAGCGCCAAAAAAAGCAACAGCCGTTTCTACGGAATCTCCATCGGATTCGGCTCAAGGAGTTGGAGAATCGGTTACAGCAGGAAGTCCTAGTGTTGATAGTGAACAACCTCAGCCTCAAGTAGAGGGTGAAGACCCTATCGTACAAGAAATTGAAGCTAGAAAACAAGAGCCTAATCCGGAGATAGTATCTTTGTATGAAGCATACAAACAAACCGGTGAAATCACAATAGAAGATAAGCAACAAGTAGCTCAAAAAGTAGCTGACCAAAAGAAGGGAGAAGGAAGGAGTTGGTACGAAACTGCCGGAGCTTATTTAGATGGTTGGCTAAGAAGTGGTTTGCCTATACCTATGTATAAGTATGACACAGAGGAGGGATTACTTGAAAAAAGAGAACTAGCTAGAAAGTCTACGTTCTTAGAGTCTCTACCTAATGAAAAAAGGGAAGAGTTAAACGCATACGCAGTAAACAGAACCCTCGCATTAGACTCGGCAAGCCAAAACATATTAGCCGAAAATACTATTATAGAGGAGAAAGCTAAACTGCTTGTTAAGAATATGGGTCATTTAGCTGACGCTATTAAAAGAACACAAGAGTCCGGAAAAGCTGTGCCACAAGAAATGTGGGAAGACTATAAACAAAGAAAAGAGGAGATAGAAGATATCTCTGTGAAATATAATAGTAACGTAGATGTAATAGAAAGCAACAATGAAGACATTGGTAGCTTTGTAGAAGAATTAGATTTACTTAAAAAGAATTATGGGGGTATTGGGTACTACAAAGATTTGGCAAGATTAACAACCGCTGATATGCTTTCGGGTATAGCGGAGTTTGGTGTATCTACTGCTGAAATGTCAACCATAGCACCGGGTGTTCCTATTCAAGCCTCTTATCCGGAAGCAGAAAAATTCATAGCTGAATTTAGAGAAGAAACACAAAGACAAAGGAGTCTTATCAAGCCACAATTATCTATTGAAGATGTTGAGGTTGGTAAAAACTTTGGTAAATGGTTAGCTGAACAAACTATGGTTCAACTGCCCGTACTTACTACATTAGCCGCCTCGGGTGGGTCGGGTGTAGGGTTAGGGATACTTGGTGCAAGTTCAGCTGGGTCTAAGGTGGGGGAGTTGAAAGATTACCAAACAGACCTACGTACTAAAATAGAGAAAAAGAAATTAGAAATAGCCGAAATGGACGGTGATGATTTTATCGACCCCGAAGTAAAAGCTAACGCATTAAAGCAATTAACAGCTTTAGAGAATAAACCTAGCTACGGCAAGGCTGAGATATATCTTGCGGGAGTTGGTAATGGTTTAGCAGAAGTTCTTTCTGAGAAAGTATCTTTAGGTATATTATCTAAGGGTAAAAGGGCTCTTAAATCCGCCACTAAGTCAGAGCTTAAAATGGGTTATAAAGAATACATCAAAGAGACTGCCGACCTAATAGTAGGTGGAGGTATTGATATGAGCAAAGAGGCTACCTCAGAATTTGGTAACACTTTAGTTCAAAATGCAATAGATATCCTTTACTTAGGTGATGAAGATACACATATACTTGATGGCACACTAGACGCGTTAGCGAGTGGTGGAGCTATGGGTGCGGGAATGAGTATGTTCCCTAGCCTTATAGGTTTAGGTTCTAAAGCACTTATGGGCAAAGATGCATCTGATTTGATGACTAAAAACTCTGCAAAACTTACTACATTACTTGATGAACTTGAAATGGGCAGGGAGACCCTACCGGAGAGTACTAAGAAATTAATGTTAGATAAAGTTAATTCTATTATCGAAGAACAAGACGCTACATTAAAAGAAGCTTTCAAGAGAGCCAAAGAACGTTCTCCGGAAGATAATGCTAAGTTAATCGAGATAGACAAAGAGGCTAACAAAATAATGAAAGCTGTTCAAGATATCAAGGCAGGAGGTCTTACACCTACTATGCAGGCTGATTTATTAAGCGACTTAAAAGAAAAAAGAGATAAATTAATTGAGAAGAAATTAGAAATTCTTGCGAAGAAACCTATAAAGAAAAAATCAGATGGAGAAGCGACGCTTGAAGATGCCACGGAAACTGAACAAGATACAGCCGGAGAAACAACTACAACCGAAACAGACACCACTACAGAAACAGACACAACTACCGAAACAGACACCACTACAGAAACAGACACAACTACAACAGAGGAAGGAGACGGGACAACAACTGACGAAGGAACAGAAGGAGGAGAAACGGTTCAAGGAGAAGATGGAAAGAAATCAAGCGTGGATGGAGATGGCAAAGGAGTGCAACCGGATAGCGATGGAGATACGGGAGAAACATCAACTGCCGAAGAAGGGCAAACAGAGTTAGATGAGGAAACCACAAAGAAAAAGGAAAAATTAGAGAAGAAAAAAGTAAGCGTAGAATCCAACATAAAGGATATCAATAATAAGTTAGAGGAGGCTGAAAGAACTTTACGTTATTCTATGGTAAAGTCGCCTGCTGAACTTAAACAAGCTAGGGAACAAAGAGACGAATTAAAGAAAAGAAAGAAAAATGCCGAAAAACTCTTAGGAGAGGTTAATTCTCAACTATCTGATATTCAAGGGTCTGTAACCTCTGAGAATGGCTCAAATGAAAGTGGAACGACCAAAGGGTCGAATAAGCCAAAGAAAACGGCTTATGAGATAGAAGTAGAGAGAATTGAAGAAGAAAGAAGAGAAAAAAGAAGAAGAAAAAATAGATTAGCTAAAAATAAGGTAACACCTACTCAAGAAAAACAATTAAGAGCTAAAGCTCCTAGAGTATTACCATTAATAGCAAAACTGTTTCAAAGAAAAGCTTCTTTGATTACATTGGCAGAGGTATACCCAAAAGATAGTGCATTCTATCCCCTTATAGATTTAATGGCGAAGAACAAAAAGAACTTCAACCAAATAACTCTAAGGTGGAATACTCCGTCAGAAACTAGAAGCGGGGCAGATGGATTATATGCAAGAGGCTCGCAAGAGATAGCATTAAATCCGGGCACTAGACAAGCTGAACATACTATTGCTCACGAAGCAGTTCACGCAGTTACGGTAAATGCAGTTGCGCAAGTTCTAGGTTCTGAATTCAAATCGGGTCAAGCATATCTTGATGCTGTTATGGATATGGTAAACTTAAATAAAAACTCTAAGAACCCAATAGAAAGGTCTGTTGCTGAATTAGGGGCATTATATTTAGAGGTGCTTGAGAATAGCGGCAGATGGGATATGGCTAAGAAATCAGCCAATGCACGTATGGGAAGAGGAATGGATATGTATGGGTTTACTAACCTATATGAATTTATTGCGGAAGGAATGTCTAATGCTAAGTTCCAAGATGTATTAAATGGTATGAGTTCAGATGTCAAGGTAAAATCTGATATCCCTAAAACAATGTTTACTAAGTTTGTAAAAGCGGTTGAAAGTATACTTTCAGCTATGTTTGAAGGAAAAACAGTTATCAAGGATACTGCATTATACAATCTTATTAAGGTTTCATCTAACATTATGAAAGTTAATGAAGGATTGAGTAACCTATCTGATAAAGATATACTAAAAGACGGGAAGAAAGTTTCAGATATTGTTTCAAGAGATGATAGTGAACTAGGTAGAAGAGAGCGTATGCAAAATGAGATTGACGATATGTTGGCTCAAGGCGTTAGCGAATCTGCTATTATAAATAGTTACGATACTAAGAAAGAAAGAGAGATTGCTACTGATATATTATCAAGAAAGAAAAAGCTTACTAAAGAAGAAGCTAAAGCTAAATTAGATGCCACCTTCGACAAGGCTCAAAAAGAAATGTATGAGAAGAAGACTGACATCAAATCGTGGAATCATAAAATGAGAAAACTAGCTTTATGGTTTTTTGATAGACAGTATGTACCTAAGATGATATTGAAGAGGTCGGGTCTTAACCTTGTTAGAAATTATATGATTACTTCTAAAGGAGCTTCGGGTTATGCTAAATTTATGTATGACGAGGCTTACAAGAAGATATACCAAAAAACCGTGAAGGTAGGTAAAGAATTTGTTGTAGATGCACTTAGTTCAGCAGATATAAAAATCTTGGATAAGATGATTATGGTTCGTAGAATTATAGCTATCGACAAGAATAGGGCTGAAAGAGGTATGCCACCGGTAACACAGACCGGCTTCTTAAATGGAGCAGAGTCTAAGTTAGCCTTAGAGCAAATGAAGGTAGAGCTAGGGGCAGAGAAGTTCAATGATATGAATAAAAGAGCCGATGCTTATTTCGAAGCTTTCCAAGACCTCTTGTCCGCGATGGAGGAGAGTGGTCTAGTTTCAAAAGAGTTTGCAGATAAGTTCTTTAACGTTGACTACCAGCCTAAAGTTTATTTAGATTTCTTAAAGACAGCAGAACAAGAGATGTCTATTATAGAAATGGGAGCAGAAGAAAGTACATCATTAGCGTCTGAACAAGTGCGTAGTTTAGAGGAAGGGTCAGCAGGCTCTCTTATAACAGACTCTCGTTATTTGTTGAGCCGTTCTATGAATGCTAGAGCTAAGTCTGTCGCTATGAACAATACAGTATCTAAGTTGTCAGCAGAAATGGAGGCACAAGCTGAGGTTGTTCAAGAGCTTAAAGACAAAGACCCAAAGGATTTAACAGCTAAGGAAAAAAGAACTATAAAATATTTTAATGAATTATCAAAAGCCGTTAAGTATAACCCAATAGTAGATTTTACTAAAAGTGGTAAACCAAAATACAAGTACAAAGCGGGCAAAGGCAGTCACCCACAATACTATTACAGAAATGGTGTTAGACATATGCTTATAATGGAAGAGTCATTCTTCGACGCATTTAATGATAATGTGAAAGGTATATGGAAAAACAGTAATGTAAAAGAGAAAGTGGCTATTGCTTCGTTATCGGGATTAGTTAAGACGATTGCAACGGGTAATAACCCTGCGTTCTTCTTAACGAATGCACCTCGAGATTTTATGTTCGTAGCAACATTCTCTCCGGTGTATGGCTCTGTTGTTCCTTGGAATCTTATAAAAGTTTTCGGGGGAATGGTAAAAGGGATAGTTGATATTGAAACAAAGAATAATAGTTTTAGAAACTTCGTTAAGTACGGAGGTATGTTAGACTTCTTGCACAAGCAAGGTGAGTTCAAAGGAACAAGTTGGACTAGAAGAAAGTTATCAACTAAAAATGGTAAACTATTAGGTTTGTTTGGCAATAGGTCTAAAAACTTTACAAGCATATTAGGTAACACTTTATCTTTTAAGAAGCTCCAAATGTGGAGTGAGATTGGGATTAGAATGGCTGTATTTAATCAGTCTGTACAGAACCAATTTAAAGCCGAAGGAGTGAAGAATGAGGCTGAATTTTTAGCCAAGTTAGGTGAAGAAGGTGCTACTAAGTTACAAGATGTATATGTAAATGCAACAGCAGAAGCTAGAAATACTACTGACTTTAGTCAAGGTGGAATCTATGCTAAAGATGCTGACGCTTTAATACCTTACTTAAACGCGGGTATCCAAGGTACAAGAGTTGCAATAGAGCAATTAGGGGCAAATGGTGCAAGTGGATTTGTACAAACATCATTACGAATGGTTCAGTCAGCCGCTTTGTTGTCTGCTATTCCAATGGCGATAGGTATTAAGATGTTAGGTTGGTTAGATGATGACGAGCTTCCGGAAGAATACAAAGGTCTATCAGCAGGAGAAAGATATTTGAAAGCTAGAAAAGGAGTAAGTAATTATGACCAAACTAATTATTCAATATGGTTCACGGGTAGCTTTGATGCGGATGGGGAGGCACAATATGTAAGAATAGCTAAACCACATTTCTTAACACCTTTTATTTCTTACGCAGAAGGGTTACAATTAAATGTAATGAAAAAGAGTGTTGGAGATATTACTCCGGACGATACAATGAAAAGGGTTAAATGGGCAGTAGAGACTAACATATCTCCGGTAGAGCTTAGTGTTACGGGAATACTATCTCGTAATCCTATACTTAAAGCTGCATTGACTTATACAACGGGGTATGATTTTTATAGAGACCAAGATTTATCTTATCTAAGAGGTGATGTTAAGGTTGCAACAGAAGGACACGAAAGTAAATCTGTTGAGGCATTTTACAAAACTATCGGATTGGAGTATTCCTTATCTCCGGCTAGAATGAAGGGAGCTGTTGAGAGTATCATAACTACACCAAGTACATCTCCGTTTATAGGATTATTGTATGGTGGACTAGATACTATATTAGCGGATGAAGAGGCTAAAAAAGCTATGGGGAATGATGAGGCTAGAGTATTCAAATCTCTAACGGGTCGTTTAATAAAAACAACTAGTGAATATAATAGAAGAATAAACTTTGATAAAGATTTTGATAAAGAAATTTCAAAACTAGAAATCTATGATATAAGAAATAAAGCCAAGTTTAAAGACTTAACTAAAAAGTTACTAAGAAAAGAGATAGACTCTGACGTATTGGGAGAAGAGTTAGCTAAGTTAGCAAAGGAAAGTCCTTTTGACGCTAAGAGAATGGCTAACATAATTAAGTCAACAGTCAAGAATCCAAATGTTCCTCAAATGGTGTATCAAATTAAGTTTGCTACCGCCAAAGAAAGGGCGTTGTATTTAACACAAATTTATGGTGGAGATTTCTTAGATACTGAAAAAGAGATGAGCAAAGAAAACAAGAAACTTTGGGAAGCATTGTTTACTAACAAAGCTATAAACAAAGAGACTATTGTTGAATATAAGAAATTAATTGGTAAGTAGACTCTAAAGCAAGTATAGCGACAACGCTAATTACAAAGTCCCGGGAATAAAAGTCGGGGTCATTAGTTAAAATAGTCGTGCAAAAAGGATACATTGCAGTTAATACTTGAATAGTTGATTTTAAGAATTTTAGATTTTTCATAAGATAAAGGGGGCATTTAGCCCCCATTGTTTTTATATTAATATTGAGTTCATTTTATTGAAGACTGCATAGTGTTCAGCTATTTCAGTTGCTACCTTAATAACTTCCTTCTTAACTTTCTCTATCTTCTTAGGAGAAATATCTTGTGGTATAGAAATAACTTCTCTACCTAAAGCTAAATCCTCTCCTCTGAAAGCATTACCGGTTCGTTCTATCAACTCTACGTGAGCTTGCTCGGGTAAAGTTCCCGTCTCTTGTGCAATAGCACCGGCATAGATAGCTAATTGGTCATACTTATCATCTTCATACGTAGCAACCTTATTTAAGTCGCCCGTCTTATAATCGATTAAGATTTTGCAATCTTTGTCATTGGTATCAATGTATCCCATCACATAGAACCCATCTAAGTTCCATTTGATTTCTCTTTCGAATTCATCTAACCTTGTCACTTTCTTTAGTGTCTTTTTCTCAACGCTATCAAAAGCCGAGAAGTCATTGTTCTCTAATGCTTCTCCAATCTTGCTACCGAAATCTGTATAGGCATTTCCTTCAAACCTTTCTCCAAAGAAGTAAGACTTAATATAGTCCTTCTTTGAATACTTCCATTTGCTGTGCTGACTATACGAGATGTAGCTATTTCCGTCTTTATCCCTTCTTGGTAGTACTAGCATTGCGCTGTAAGGTTAAATATACCCGCAAAATAGTACAATAATACTGTTGCAAGGAATATGGTGGCGGTGGCTAGTCTTGCCCCCGTTCTTTCGTCTTTGTCTTCATACCTTTCATCTTGCCTAATATGGCCATAAAGCCTATAAGCAAGGGAAAGAATTAATAATATTTTAGATACTAACATAATTCTTTTATATCTTTTTTAGTTATAAATGTTTCTTTACCTTTTGCTTTGGTTGGGATGGCACTAAGTATCTCTACTGCCATCTTCTTTTCTTTTGCAGTACAAGTATCCAAGAACCCTTTTAAAGACTCTTTTACCTCATCTGTATATGCACCACCATTGTATAGGTAATCTATAATACCCTCTTGTTTTGGCTCAAATGTTTCAGCCACTTCTAAAGGGTCTTCGTATCTCAAGGCTCTAAATAGGTTAACAGTTTGTAAGACATCTTTCTCACAATATGTTGCTATTCTATCTACTCCTTCTGTCCAATATACTAGTCCTACATCTTTACCGGATATGTCATCTTTTGGTGATGGCAAACCTAAGCAAGCTAGTACAGACAAGAATGATTGCTTCTTCCAACCCGTTGCTTTCCATAAGATTGCAGTATCTAATACTGATGTCTCCCAAGGTTTAAGGTGAGCCGTGTCAAACAGTAAGTGTAAGTCCACTCTGTTTACAATCGACCTCTTAGCAACGAATGGTATATCAAAATCTAAGATGTTGTGACCACATAGTACTGTCTTGTTGTTCGCGAACTTCTCAACCGAAGCCATAAACCCTTCTAACAACACTTTTTCGTCAGCATCTTTAAAGGTCTTTAATATAACCTTTCCGTCTCTCACAGCCCCTATTGTGATACAAGCAATCCTACCATACTCTCCGTACAAAGGCGCTGTTTTCATATAGAGTTCTATTAGTTCAGTTACGTCCTCTACGTTCCTAGCTTGGTCATATTCCCAAGCGTCAAACATTTGAGACTGTTCACCGAACTTATAATCACCGTGAGCTGTTTCTATATCGAAGAATAATATATCTTCAATGTTATGTTTCTTTAGTAATCTCATTATATTCTCTCGTCTCCGATGTGTTTAAGTTTAAAGTTTTTAATCTTTATATAGTCTTCCATTAAGACGTCTTTACCTTCCGTTGTGATGTATTGGTCTCTTACAGTTTTACATTTATCTGTAAACCTATTATACATCATAGTAAAATCTTCAACATCTGTGCTGAATCTATCAATAACCGGGATGTAGTACTTCTCCCCGTTTCTACCTTTTACTGCAACCTTGCTAGAAAAGTCATAGAGAAAACATTTCTTGTTCTCTCCGTCAGTTAATGTTGTAGTTCTAGTTCTTACACTAGGGTACACAACATTGTCTATATCAATTAAATGATTTAAGTTTGTGTTATGTGTAATCATTATACTATTGCGTTATCAATGGTTTGAATCATATATCTAAGGTTTTCTTTATCTACCTTAGCCTCTAATACTTGGTCGTGTGTTGTGAAAGTAATATTGTAATATTCATTACTACTACCTTCAACTATTTCACACTTAGTCTTTATTGTCTTTTTTCTCTGTGTCATTTCTTTTCTTCAAATTTAGATTATAATATATATTGTCTACCATTTGCTTACAGCTAAGTAGCTCTTCGTATTCGGAGAGGGAGATAGTAACTACCTCCCCATTTTGTCCGATTTCTACTTGAGTGCCGAACTTGCAATCTGTGCAAGTACAGTCTCTTTTACACGCTTTTGTTATCTTCGCCATCTTATCCTTGTCTTAAAGCTACTACTCCTTCTGTTGTTAAGAATGTACCGGCAACAGAGCCCGCATTTTCAATAGCGCATCTTGTTACTTTGGCGGGGTCAATAATACCCTCTCTAATCATATCAACAGAGTCTCCCGTGGTTACGTTAATTCCCATTCCTTCTTTTGAGGAGAGCTCTCCGTTCTCTATACCCGCGTTCTCAAGTATCTGAAAGTACGGTCTTGCTATAGCCCGCATAACTATGTTATAACCTTTACCAAAATCAGAGCCATTGAAATCCTTAAAACCAAATAATCCTATTTGAGCCAAAGCTACTCCACCTCCGGGCAATATACCCTCTTCTAAAGCGGCTCGTGTAGCATTAATACCATCCTCGATTCTGTCTTGCTTCTCCCTTAACTCACTATCAGTCTGCGCTCCAACCATTAATGTTGCAACACCCCCGCTAATACGAGAAAGCCTCTCTTGTAAATCTAACTTTTCAATCTCGTTAGTCTCAGCCTTGATTCTCTCATTAAGTTCAGCAATAGTAGAAGATAAATTTCCTACGTCACCTATTAAGAAAGACTCTGATTGAGTGGCTACAAATTTGTCAAGTCTACCTAATGAACTAGCATCAAGTTTGTTTCCGGTCTCCGGAGATACAATCTTTGCTCCCGTTAAGGTTGAAATGTCTCCCAATAAATCTCTGTGGATTTTAAGTATCTGTGGGGTCTTAACTATACAGATAGAGTTTGCGATAGCACCATTCTCAATGTTAGTCATAATAGTAGACAATACAAACGGGTCGATATCATCAGTAATGACAACCAACTTGTTCCTCTGACCTTGAGACCATAAAGAATCAAACAGCTTAACAACTGAATCACCTTTTTGGATAGTACCTTTGTGTAACAATACATAAGGCTCTTCCATAACACATTCTCCTTTAATAGAGTCTGTAACGAACTTAGAGGACATAAATCCGTTGTCTAACTGTAATCCATCTTTTACCTCAATAGTAGTCTCTCTCGTATCAGATACTTGGGTGGTAACAATACCGTGTTCTCCAATCTTATTAAAAGCATCAGCGATAAGTTTACCTAACTCTTGGTCACCATTAACTGAAATGGTAGACACGTTTTTTAGGTTCTTCTTGGATACCTTAACAGATTGCTTTTTAATTTGAGCCACTACATCTTTAACTGCTTGGTCAATACCCTTCTTTAATTGTACCGGAGAAACTCCGCTACTTAATAAAGCTAGACCTTCATTATAGATAGACTGTATCAAAACTGCGGCTGTGGTAGTACCATCACCGGCTTGGCTATTTGTTCTACTACAAGCCTCTTTTACTAATGACGCTCCAATCTTCTCGAATTCGTCATCCGGCATAATCGACCTTGCGATAGACACCCCGTCTTTGGTGGCGATATACCCTCTGCTTGGGGTTGGTATAATCATAGTTCTACCCTCTGCCCCCATAGAAACCTTAACTGCGTTTGCTACTTCGTCAAGACCTCTTTGCAAAGCTTCTCTTGCTTCTAAATTAAATTTAATTTGTGTGTGCATTTATTTCTTCTTTTTTAATAATTTATTTAATACTTTGTCAAACTTTCTCCTTTGTGAGCGATTCATAACTTTATTGACATCTTTGTTATAGTAAGCTCCTTCAATTGGGTTAATTAAATTTCCCTGCGCGTCGTATTGCTTTACATACGGTCTGTTCTTGTATTGCCCTTCCATTATAGTATTGCTACTGCATTAGATACCGGAATAACAAAATGCTCTTCTCCGTTATGTGAGCATTTAC
>LSRR01000652.1_pt1 | contig 14524 bp, 19 predicted proteins | sample 1162981 | NCBI WGS metagenome assembly LSRR01 (sample SAMN03256433, study PRJNA305521) | marine metagenome | biome: Estuarine; feature: Estuary; material: Brackish water; isolation source: iron chloride precipitation of viral particles from surface water samples | place: USA: Chesapeake Bay ... | reverse complement strand
AAATTATACGGGTGTTGCATAAATGTCACAGTCAAGAGAATTAGCCAGGCATTTGACGCATACCAGCTATGCAAAAAAAGCATGAGGAAGTGGGCCAAAATCGTGTAGACTTGTCCCCGTCAGCTGCAATCAAGCGGCGACATCATTGGAGCAAACGCCCATGACTAAGAAAGTCGACATTGTAATTTCGGTCCCCCTCGACGCATTCACGGTTGGGAATGCCCTGCAGCCGTCTGGCAGCATCCTGTCGGGCCATTGGATTAACATTGGCGCCTGCACTCCGAGCGTCACTATTAAGGGCCTTCCTCGAGAAGCTGACGTTGAAGCCAACTTCAACGCTTACCGAAAAACCCTAACGCTGCGCCGCATTACCGAGCGCAAGCCTGATACTCCTAAGCCTGACAAGAAAGATCCGCCGAAGGCCTTCGGCTGATCAACTAGGCAGCGCCCGAGAGCCACATGGTTCTCGGGCGATGCTTTACCACCTAGATGCGAATGATTCTTAGTTGCATTCGCAGTCGGACTGGGGGGGAGAAAAAATTGGCCCTGTTCTTTTCTGTAATATACCCACCCAAGAAAAATTCCCAGAAAACAGACTTAGTGTTTCACAACGATACACCCCATCATTCTGGAAACACCCCCACTTTGTTTTATTTTTAGGGTACCCATACCCCCGTAAAATTTCTGAGAATCAGCCGTGTTATGCTAAGATCAACTCATGGAACTTCTTGATTACATAGGCACTCTATGGCCTGTTGGTCTCTCTTTCATCACGCTTGTCATCGTACTGGCCAAGATGCATTCCGAGATTGACATCTTGAAAGAAAAAGTCAAGACCTTATTTGAACTATTCAATGACTTCCGAACCAAGTAAAACCACCGGCAGAGCCCGTGCCAGAAACCCGAACACCCGGTTTCTTCAGCTTGAATTCAAGTGGATGACCACGGATGAAATCCGTGAACTCATCGGGTATTATTCTCGGATTCATCGACAAGTATATGCCGAGATGAACCATGGAATCGAGCGTGATAACAAGGATGTCGTCACCGATCCTCACCTGATTGGCAAGTTGAAAAAAGAGTACTACTATCGTATGGCCCATGGTGGTACCACGGTTGCCGAGAAGTACCCGGATATCTTCACGGAAAAGGGACCGAAGAACATCAAGACTCTGAGAAAACAGGATCGTAGACTGATGAGTAAATTTGAACACTACCTCAAAAACAAGGACAAACCCAAGAACAAGATCAGGTCCAAGAAGACCATCCTGACTGACTCCAGAAAGCCACACATAAACAAGAACGGCACTTATCATGACACCACAAGCACCCGTCTTTCCAATGGTCTTACCATGCGTGAAGAGAAGTATTGCATTGAATACATTGCCACCGCCGATCCACTTGAAGCTTGGATCAAGTCCGGGTATGATATTAGTTATGAAGGCTGGGAACGCCATGCAGTTACATGGCGGGAAATTCCCAAGATCAAGGCACGTATCATTGAACTTATTGACGAGGCAAAAGAGAAGATGACTTGGGACGCTGAGAAAGTACTGAACAGATTTGATGAAATCTACCAGAAGGCTCTGGATGAACAGGATTTCACCAATGCCACCAGAAGCATGGAAAACATTGCCAAGCATCTTGGCATGTACGTTGAGAGATCAGAGCAGCGTATCGGGAGTCTTGACGGGATGAAGACCGAGGACATTGACAAGGACATTTCCAAGCTTGCCAATGTCGTTGGCCTCAAGGTAGTCAATGGTGGAAAATCAGAATAATATCGGGGATGACCTAAGTCTTACTCTTGATGAATTCAACAGTATCTTCGGTCTTACCCGGATGAATTCGGAGAATATTCTTTCTGAAACCGGACTAAGTCTTCTGTCTTCCACCTTTGTCAGCATTGACATGATCCGGACTGTCTTTGCTTTATCCCCAATTTTCCAGAATGAATCACCAGAATATGACCATGCCCGTGGTCTCATCTATGATATATTCATGACTCTTATGTGTCTCCATTGGGAACTCACGACTATCTTCAAGTTGAACTACCCAGAGAAATCAAAGATTCATTAGGCATCATGGACAAGGACAAGGAAAAACTCCGGGAGGCTCTTCTGGAAAAGATGGTCACCCAGTCACGGGATGATTTCTTCACCTTTACCAAGGCTGTAGCCCCGCTTCTTGTTCCTGACTTTGTCGTCGGTCGTCACATTGAGGTTATCTGTGACACCCTCCAGAAGGTATCCGAGGGTGAGATCAAGCGACAGATGGTCTTTCTTCCGCCTCGTTCGTCAAAGTCCCTGCTCTGTTCCAAGATCTTTCCGGCATGGCACATGGGATTACACCCGGCCCACCAGATCCTCTGTGTCTCCCACTCGGATCAGCTTGCCACAGACTTTGGCCGAAGTGTCCGGGACATTGTGAACAACCCTCTTTTCTCCTTTATTTTTCCGGGTGTCTCCCTGAGAAAGGATGTCCGGGCTGCCGGTAAATGGGAGACAAACCAGAGTGGTGTCTATGTGGCAGCCGGTGTCAAGTCCCAGATTGCCGGACGTGGTGCCCATATTGCCATCCTTGATGATGTCATGTCTGAAGAGGATGCCTTCTCGGAGGCAGGCCGTAGATACATCAAGGAATGGTACCCGGCAGGTCTTCGGACCCGTCTGATGCCAAACGGGGGAATCATCATCATCAACACCCGGTATCATGAGGATGACATCTGCGGATGGCTCCTCAGAAATTCCGATGAGGATGACTGGAATGTTCTCAAGATTCCGGCATGGATTGATGAAGATTCCTCGAAAATCCTGAATCTTCCGGTAGGTTCCTCATATTTTCCGGAATGGAAATCCACTGAAACTCTCAAGAGGGACGAGATTGAAATCAAGAAGTATAACGGGACACGTTATTGGGAATCCCTGTACATGCAGAACCCGGTCCCTGCCGAGGGTGGCATCCTCAAGAAAGACTGGTTTCAAAACTGGGAACACCCGGAACCCCCCGAGTGTGACTTCATTATTCAGACGATGGATACTGCGTTTTCCACCCGGTCCACGGCAGACAATTCCGTGATTCAGACTTGGGGTATCTTTCCATCAACCGAGATTGATTCAGGTGGTCAGGAGCATATCGTCGGAAACCTGATTCTCCTGAGTAACATCGTGGGAAAATTCGAATATCCGGAGCTTCGTCTTCTGGCCCAAGACATCTACACGGATCATTCCCCGGACGTTGTCATCATTGAGAAGAAGGCCAGCGGACAATCCCTGATTCAGGACCTGAGAAGAGCTGGGCTTCCCATCCGGGAATACACCCCTGATCGTGACAAGGTATCCCGTGTCAATGCCATTTCCCCCCTGATCGAGAGCGGGCGTATCTGGCTACCGAAAGAAAAACCATGGAGCGAGAGCCTCCTCCTTGAGTCCACATCATTCCCCAATGCCCCCCATGATGATCAGGTTGACGCCATGGTGATGGCCGTACACTACATGCGTGAATCATGGAGACTTGAACATCCTTATGATTCATCCTATAATCAAGAAAATGGCTCAGAAAATTATTATCAAAAGCCAAAAAAGACCTACTGGAATTCAGTAGCAGCCTAATTGGAAAACAGAATGGCACTCCCAGAGTCTAATCTTATTGAATTTGTTCTTCAGGACAGTATGGATATTTTTGAACCTACCCCTGAATTTGGTTTCTACGACAATCTTGCCGAGGGTTTTCTTTCAGAAGAAGACGTAGAGCGTATCGGAAGCATGGTCATGGACTCCTATGAGGCTGACAAGGAATCCCGGTCTGAGTGGGAGAGCATGTTCGAGAAGGGCTTTGAACTTCTTGGTCTCAAGCTCAACACCACATCCGAGCCCTTTCAGGGTGCCTGCACCGCTGTGCATCCCCTTCTAATCGAAAGTGCCGTCAAGTTTCAGTCAAAGGCATCAGAAGAGTTATTCCCCCCACAAGGCCCGGTCAAGGCTCAAATTATCGGAGTACCCTCCGCCGAAAAGGAAGAGCAGTCATATCGAGTCCAGACATTCATGAACTACCAGCTGACGGAAGTCATGCCGGAATATTTTGATGAGTTCGAAAGAATGCTCTTCCACCTCCCATTGGTAGGCTCAGCATTCAAGAAAATCTACTATGATCCTGCCTCAGATCGTCCAGTTTCCGAGTTTGTCCCGGTTGATCAATTCTATGTCTCCTATAATGCCACGGATCTTCGTCGGGCTGATCGATACACCCATATCATCTACATGACACCCCATGAGCTTCAGAAGCAGATGATGTCCGGCATGTACCGGGATGTTGACCTTTCAGACCCCGGTGAGTTTCAGCCTTCCTCAATGAGTCAGACGATCAACTCCATCATGGGCATCGAGTTTAATGCCGAGTATGACAAGCAGTACACCCTTCTGGAACAGCATCTTTACCTTGAACTGGACGGGGATGATTTCCCATCACCCTATATTGTCACCATTGAGAAGGACAGCGGCAAAGTCCTGAGCATCAGACGTAACTGGAACGAAGGTGATCCCACCCGTGAAAAGAAGATGTTCTTCACGCACTACAAGTACGTCCCCGGCTTCGGGTTTTATGGCCTTGGTCTGATCCATTTCCTTGGAAACCTGACGATGTCTGCCACGCTTGCCATGCGTTCCCTTCTGGATGCCGGACAGTTTGCCAATCTCCCCGGTGGTTTCAAGGCCCGTGGTATCCGTATTGTCGGCGGGGATGATCCTATCGCCCCCGGTGAGTTCAAGGAGGTCGAGGCCACCGGCATGGACCTGAACAAGGCCATTGTCCCCCTCCCATACAAGGAACCCTCCCAGACTCTTTATCAGCTTCTTGGTTTTATCACGCAGGCCGGGCAGAAATTTGCCGATTCCACGGATGCTGTCGTGGCAGACTCCACGAACTATGGTCCAGTCGGAACCACTCTGGCCCTTATCGAGGCATCTGCCAAGCTTTTCTCAGCCATTCACAAGAGACTTCACAAGTCACAGAAGGATGAACTCCGCATTCTTGCCCGGCTTAACTATGAATTCCTCCCTGATGAGCGCATGGTTCTTCCAATTCCGGGAATGGATCTTCCGATTTTCCGGAGTGATTTTGATGGTCGTGTCGATATCATCCCTGTTTCTGACCCGAATATCCCATCACAGGCCCATCGTCTGGCACAGGCACAGATGCTTCTCCAGATTTCAGCCCAGACACCTCCGGGTACCTATAACATGCGTGAGGTACACCGTTCCCTTCTGAGTGCTGCCGGAATCACCGATCCAAATCGGTTCCTTTCCCCGGAAAAGCAGCCCCAGCCACAGGATCCTGTCTCTGATGTCATCGCTGCATCCAAGGGTATGCCCATCGCTGCATTCCCCGGACAGGATCATCAGGCATATATCACGGTATTTTCTTCATTCCTTCAGGATCCGACCCTTGGTCAGAACAAGGCCCTTCAGAGTATTGGCCCTCTACTACAGGCGGCTATCCGGGATCATATGATGATGCAGTATCAGGAGACCATGGGTGGCTTTCTCCAAGGTGCTACCCCGGATGTCATGCCTGAGATCATGGCCGAGGCTGCCCAGCAGATTCTCAATGCGAATCAGCAGCTTGGCCAGTATCAATCCCTTGAACAACAGCAGCTTATGCTGGAGACCAAGGGCCTTGAACTCCGAGAGAAGGACATGGCCCAGAGCAACGCCAAGGATATTGCAGAGCTATCCCTCAAAAAGCAGGAGCTTGACATCAGAAAGCGTGGACAGGATATTGAAGCGGCCCGTGATATCGGGGCGAACACCATTCGGAGCAAGGAGGCTGATAACAAGAAGGACATCATGCTCCAGAAATTCCTCCTTGATGGTCTGGAAAAGATGCGAGACATTAACTCATCACAAGAGACCCAAGGATTTGCCAAAGGCGGAGCCGCAGAAATCAAAGGGTATGAACCCGGAGGCAAGGTAGCCTTTGACGATGTCATTGCCTTGATCAATAGCTACGGGTCTAATCCTACGACTGATGAACCTTCTATGGCACTGTTCGAGGCTGTGCAGAGTCTACCAGAAGTAAAGCCCATGGCACCTACGCCAGAAGAACCAGCTGCTGGCGGCGATATTCCGATCCCCGGAGAAAGGCCGACACAGGCTACAGACGTAGAGATTTACCCGAAACCAATGTTGGCAACTATATATGGAAAATCGTTAGATGATACACAAGCCTATATTGGGGAAGCAGAAAACGCTTCTCGTATTCTCACAGGTCACATCCCAAAGAAAGATGGTTCTGTCATGGGAGATTCTGGTGTTACAGTTTCCACGGGTCTTGACCTCGGAAAACAGACTGAAAAAAGCCTCAGAAACATGGGTTTAGATGAATCTTTAATTAGTAAACTGTCGCCGTTTTTAGGGAAGACGGGACAAGATGCTGTAGACTTCTTAAGTTCTAATAATCTCACTCTTACTGACGACGAGTACGATCAAATTGACAGAAAACTTTTGGAATTTGAATTCAACAATTTACAAAACCTGTGGGATTCGGGATCTATCCGTGGAATGGACCCCGCAGGGACGACACGTTGGTTTGATTTAACTCCTGCCCAAAGAACCGTAATTCAGTCAGTCCTACGACAATATGGAACATCAGGCGCTCCTACTTTTATAGGACACGCATCCAGAGGTGATTGGGAAAATGTGATTAACGAATTAGATAATTTTGTAGACCCAACCTCTGGAAAAGACAGATTCCTATCCCGCCGTGAAAAGGATTCAAATTTACTAAGGGAAGAATTAGGTCTTGATCCAGTTGATCTTGATGGAAACGACTAGTGCCTTGGCGTAATGTAGGAAATGTGGTACAAAAGAAAGTAGGCGGTAAATGGAAGAAGCACGCCAAGGCTTCCTCCATTGAGAATGCCAAGAAAATGGTCCGAAGACTTTATCAAGTCGAGGGACAGAGCAAAGGAACCAAGTAGATGGAAGGCAAGATCCCCAGTGGCCCCGGCGCTGTAAAGAAGTCAACCGATTGGTCAAAGACTTCTTCAGCCGATTGGAACAGCAGAAAGCGTCTATCAATGCTCCGTGGTGACCCCAAGAGCGATTATAGTGATAACGTCAAGCCCACCATGGCCAACAGAGCTTCATATACCGCCAAGTAATTTTGAATGTTTGAAGACCTCAAACTGGAGATTCGACAGGAACTAGACAGTATCCGATCAAGTCTCTCACAGGGTGTTTGTGATACTTATGCAGAGTATCAGCGCATGTGTGGAATAATCCACGGTTTGGAACTTGTTATTTCCATGTGTTCTGATATTGAGAGAAGACTCACCCAAGCTGATGAGGATGATTTTTAATTAACATGTTTGAACCAGAGCTAAGCAAGTCAATTCTTAATGATGATTGGCTTTCAGAATCGAATATCCCTGATCCAACTCCCCTTCCCAAGATCCCCGGTTATCGTCTCCTGATTCGCCCTGTCCCCATTCGGTCAAAGACCAAGGGTGGTATTCTTCTTCCAGACAAGGCCAAGGATGACATGAAGTATCTGACCACGGTTGGCCGTGTTCTTGCTGTAGGTGATCTTGCCTACGCCGATCCTGACAAGTTCCCCCGTGGTCCTTGGTGCAAGCCGAGTGACTATGTTTGTTATGGTAAGCATACAGGTGCTAAGTTTCTATATAAGGGTGTCAGACTAATCATCTGCTATGATGATGAAATCACCATGGTAGTCGATGATCCAGCAAGTCTGGATCCAATGTTTAATCTTTCACACTAACCGGCGTAATTCGATTGATTCGCCACCAACGGAGAATATAGAAAATGATTGATGATAATGATGATGATAATGGTTGGGACACCATTGATACCAAGAATCCCGCCTCCCCTCCCCAAATTGAACCAGAAATTGAACTTGAAGAAACAGAAGTTGATTCTGTAGAAATTCAGGAAGAACAGCCTGAAGAACTCAAGGGTATCAACACCAAGGGTGCTGAGAAGAGAATCAGAAAGCTTGTTGCCCAGCGCAAGGAGCGTGATGAACAGCTGGCCCTTGCCGTCGAGAAGATCAAGTATCTTGAATCAGCCCTCTCAGACAAAGACAAGAATATCTCTGACTATCGCAGACAGTCTGTAGATTCCAAGAAGGAAGAGATCAAGCGCCGAGTCGAGGCAGCGCAGATGTCTTTCTCCCGTGCTTTTGATGATGGAGACAAGGACAATCTGGTAAAAGCCCAGAGTGATCTTGCTGAAGCACAGGCTGAGTTGAAGATGCTTGAATATGCAGATATCATGGGTAATAGAAATACCCACAAGGCCCCGGTACAAAACACCGTGGAACGCCCTGCAGTAACCCAGTATGACGAGGGTGCCGTGGAGTGGGCCAAGAAGAACGAATGGTTTGGCAAGGACAAGATTGGTACATCCATTGCCCTTGCCGTGGATCAGTCCCTCAAGGATGAGGGTTTTGATCCAAGAGATGATGAGTTTTACGAGGAGCTTGATCGGAGACTATCCAAGGAGCTTCCTTCCAGACTTCGTCCTAGTGGTGACGCAAAACCCACTCAGGTGGTAGCCGGTCAATCACGCAGACAGGCACCCTCCAACAAGGTTAGACTGACTCAGGATGATGTTAGTCTTGCCAAGAAATGGGGCATTCCACTTGAACGGTATGCAGCCGAAAAAAGAAAAGCAGAGAAATCTGCTGGCGATTATACCAACATTGGTTAGCGTGGGAGAAACATAAGTCATGGCACGAGTAGTTGAAAGACAGTCAAGATCTGATAACGAGCGAGACCGGGATTCCCGTCTCAATACATATGAACGTCCCAACTGGCTGGACATTCCGGAACATGTCAAGGATTCATTCTTTGACAAGGGCTTTGCCCTGAAGTGGATCCGCATTTCAGTCAGAGGCGAAGAGGATACCAAGAATATTGGTGTCCGCCTTAACGAAGGTTGGGAATTTGTCACCGAGGAAGAATGCCCTGATATGGCTCGTAATTTCAAGGGTCTTGACGTCGGTCGTCTCTCTGGTTGTGTTATTCGAGGGGATGTAGCCCTTGCCAAGATCCCCCTTGAACTGAGAGAAGATCGGCTTAATAGGTCAGCCGAAAGAACCAGAATCCTCAATGAGGCAGTCAATCACAACCTCATGAGAGACAATGATTCACGGGCTCCTATTACTAATGCCAGCAGAACAAGGGCAAGGACGGGCAAGTCCGCTCATTTCGATGGGTAAGACTGGCCACTCAAGGCTATATAGGAGGAATTTCAATGGCTTTGAATAAAGGTCTAAATGGCCTAGTCCCTGCTAGAATGCGAGGCTCAGGTGCTAACTCAGGTGGCACCACCCGCTATCGCATTGCCAACGCTTTCGGCACCAGCATGTTTACCGGTGACGTTGTAAAGCTTGGTTCAAGCGGGACTGTTGAGGTCATCACTACTACCACTGACCATGCTCTTGGCGTTCTCATGGGCGTCGAGTATGTTGATCCCGTCAGCAAGCAGCCTGTGTTTGGTCGTTATTGGCCAGCCAGCACGTCTTCAGTTGATGGTTCACCCTTTGCAATCGTCATGGACGATCCAAAGGCTACCTACGTAGTTCAGGCTGATGCCACCGTTTCACTCGGTGACGTCGGTATCAACTACACTGTTACCCTTGGTGCAGGTTCAACCCTGACTGGCCGTTCTGGCTTTGGTCTACAGGTTGCTGGTCGCACCGCTGGTTCTGCAATGCTACAGGTTATTGGTCTGAACAATATTCCAGACAATGCCTTTGGCGATGCAAACCCCAAGGTTGAGGTCCGAATCGTACAGCATGTCGATTCCTACACCTCAGCAGCACAGAGCTAAGGGAGGTTGAGACATGGCTATTAATCGTGCTGATATTGCCAAGCAGCTTCTTCCCGGTCTGAATGCAATCTTCGGTCTGGAATATTCCGCTGTAGACGAGGAGCATATGCCCCTCTTCGACATCGAATCTTCAGATCGTGCATTTGAGGAAGAAGTGCTAATGACCGGCTTTGGTGCTGCTCCAACCAAGGCCGAGGGTTCAGCCGTTGTCTACGATACCGCTCAGGAATCATGGACTTCACGCTACACCCACGAGACTGTCGCCCTTGCTTTCGCAGTCACTGAGGAAGCAATGGAGGACAACCTCTATGACACGTTCGCCAAGATCCGTGCCCGTGCCCTTGCCCGTGCAATGGCTCAGACCAAGCAGGTCAAGGCAGCCAACGTGTACAACAATGGTTTCTCTGCTGCCTACCCCGGTGGTGACGCTGTTGCACTGTTCTCCAGTGCACACCCCACTGTCGGCGACGGCAACCAGTCAAACCTAGAGACCGCTGCCGATCTGGCAGAGGGTACCCTTGAGACCGCCATCATCAACACCCACAAGATCAAGGATGATCGTGGCATCTTCATCGGTGCTTCACCAGTCTCACTTCATGTTGCCCCTGATGGCCAGTTCGATGCAGATCGTATTCTGGCCTCCCCCGGCCGTCCAAGCAGCCCGAACAACGACATCAACGCTGTTCGCAACCTTGGTCTCGTCCCACAGGGTTACTATGTCAACCGTCGTTTCACCGACGCAGACGCATGGTTCCTCCGGAACGACTGTCCCAATGGCACGAAGCTCTTCGTCAGAGCCCCTCTTGCCACGAAGATGGAGCCAGACTTCGACACCGGCAACCTTCGCTTCAAGGCCCGTGAGCGTTATAGCTTCGGCTGGAGTGATTGGCGTCAGTGGAGAGGCAATGCAGGCGTCTAATCTCCATTAGACTAAGGAGAGGGGGAATTCCGGTTGGAGTTCCCCCTTTTTCTATTTATAATTGGCTTAGATCATCGGCATATGTCGATATAAAAAGGATTGTTAGACATGTCAACAAATGTAAAGGCTTATTTTGTTTCCGCCTCCACAACTCTGACCAATGCCGGTGGACGCCTCCACGGTGTTAACTTTGTCGGACATGGTGCAGGCGGAGATCTAGCCAAGGTTATTCTGAGAGAAGGGGCCAGCGCCACTGGTAATATTGTTCTAGTTCTTGGTGCAAAAAACAATGATGTAAACGACATCTATATTGCCGACCATGGTATCCGATTTGATGGCGGTCTCTACGTAGAAATGCCCACCTCTTCTCATGCAACAATTCTGGTAGGCTAATGGCAAAGATGCCCAAACTCTCTGTCAAGAAAGGCGAGAAGCTTCCAACTTCTCAGGGTGCCGGTCTTACTGAGAAGGGCGTCAGAAAATATCGTCGTGCCAATCCGGGATCAAAACTCCAGACTGCTGTAACGGAAAAGAGTCCCAGCCCGGAAAGAGCCAAGAGACGCAAGAGTTTTTGTTCAAGGTCCGCAGGTCAGATGAAGATGCATGGAATTGATTGTTCCAAGACACCTGAGAAGAGAATCTGTGCTGCCCGAAGAAGATGGAGATGTTAATGAGTATGCCAAGAATTACCGTTATCATTGAAGGTGAAGAAGAAGACGAAGATTGTGGGTGTTTTGACGAGCAGGAAGTAGAGATCACCTGCCCCGTCGCCACCCATGATGAAGTCATGAATGATTCAAACAAGGAAGTAGCCATTCAGGAACATGGCTATGGCCCAGCACAGGTGATGGACAAACGCTGTGGAAACTGCGGTTATTTCAACCAGACTTCAAACATGCTTGACTGCATTGAATCAGGGATGGAAGTCGAGGATGTAACTAAAGTTGGTTACTGCACGCTATTCCATTTTGTTTGCTCAGCAAAGAATACGTGTGATTCTTGGATGAAAGGTGGCCCAATCACTGACTATATCGAGGAAGAAGACACGGAAGAAACAACAGGTCGGAGATTTATCTGATGATGAACTACAAGGGTAAAAAGAGTGAGCGTTATGACATGTACCGGGATGGTGGCTATGTTTCCTTTGCAGAAGGTGGTCCCACAAAGATTCCCGGTCAGCGTACTGGTCGTGTTGATCCAGAGATGGGCGACTATGCCGTCACAGAGATTGCTAATAAGAAGGCCAAGGGTAAACGCCCTATGATGCCCAAGTCCCGTGTTGGTGTCTAAGAATGGCCATTTCACGGGGCATGATTTCAAAGCAGCTTGTCTCCGGTAAGAAATACCGAAAGGGCGGCTCAGTGTCCCGTGTGAATGAGGCTGGTAACTACACGAAGCCTGCGATGCGCAAGAGACTTTTTGAGAGCATCAAGGCTGGAGGCAAGGGCGGTAAACCCGGAGAATGGTCCGCCAGAAAGGCCCAGATGCTTGCCAGAGAATACAAGAAAGCCGGTGGTGGTTACAAGTAATGGCCCTAAGAAAGCCGCAGGAAAGTTTGAAGAGATGGACCAAGCAGAAATGGCGGACAAAATCCGGGAAGCCATCAACGCAGGGACCTGAAGCAACCGGGGAAAGATACCTCCCGGAGAAAGCCATCAAGGCCCTCAGTTCATCAGAGTATGCCGCCACAACCAAGGCAAAGCGTAGGGGCACAAAGCAACACGTAAGACAGCCCCGAAGCATTGCCAAGAAGACTGCACGTTTTAGAAAGGCTTAATCATGACGACATCAGGAACTACCACATTTAACATGGACATTGATGAAATCATTGATGAGGCCCTAGACATGATCGGTGGTGAAGCGGACCTTGGCAAGGAGCCCAAGTCTGCCCGCCGCAGCCTTAACCTGATTCTCACCGATTGGCAAAACCGTGGCATCCTCCTCTGGAAGACCGGGCTTGGTACTCAGACTGTCAGCAACGGTGTTGCCTCATATGACCTTGACTCATCCATCATTGACATCACCGAAGCCACTCTGAGACGCAACGGGAATGACATCGAGATGACCCGTATTTCCATGGAGGAATACGAAGAGCTTCCAAACAAGAGCACTTCCGGGCGTGCAATCCAGTATGCAGTCCACCGTAAACGGGACAACATCACGGTCTATCTCTGGCCCGTCCCGGACAATTCAACAGATATTTTCCGGTACTGGAATGTCAGCCGGTATGAAGACTTCACGAAGTCCGTGGACACTGCCGATGTCCCCTTCCGGTTTCTTCCTTGTCTGATCTATGGACTGGCCTATCATATGGCAATCAAGCGTCCCGGTGTCCCCGGTGACAGGATTCAGTTCCTGAAGCAGATCTATGAAGAAGCCCTGATGAATGCCATGGAAGAAGACCGGGAGCGTGCATCTTTCAGGGCTGTCCCCTATCTTCGGGTTGTCTGATGTATAAAAGATCCCCTTGGTTCATCAGTGACCGCTCCGGTTTTCGTTTTCCTTATGATGAAAGAGTCAAGGAAAGCACCGGAATGGTTGTCCACATTTCCGAGACTGATGGGGCCTATGACCTAAAGAATCATCCCCAGAACAAGGCTCCTCGTATTGGACCCCGCAGAATTCTATGGGATGCCCGGCCAGAAGTTTCGGTCACTGCCAATCCAACAGAATGGAATCCTTCAATGACCACGTTTGTCTCAAATCTTAACGAGGTGGTATATTTAACTAATATCACTGGGACGATTCAAAGTGGTACTGTAAAGATCAGGAGTTAAACAAACAATGGCTATTTCACAGGGAATGTGTATCTCATTCAAGAAGGAAGTCCTCCTTGGTGAACAGGACTTTGATGCAGATACATTCAAGATTGCCCTATTCACCAGCGTAGCTTCTCTGAGCAATGGCACCACGGTCTATAGCACTTCAGCAGAAGTCTCCGGTGCCGGGTATACAGCCGGTGGAAACATCCTGACTGGCGTCACTGTAACTACGGATGGCTCTGTAGCCATTGTAGATTTCAGCGATAGCTCATGGACATCAGCCACCTTTAATACCCGTGGTGCCCTTATCTATAACTCTTCAAGATCAAACACTGCCGTAGCAGTCCTTGATTTTGGTGGAGACAAGACTGTGGAAAACGGTACTTTCACCGTTCAGTTCCCAGCCGCAGCGGCCACGACAGCCATTATTCGTCTGACATAATAGGGAGGGCCTCGGTATGGCTCTCGTCGTCAAGGACAGAGTAAAGCAGCAGACAACCACAACTGGAACAGGGACTCTCACCCTGAGCGGTTCCTACACTGGCTTTGACACTTTTTCCCAGATCGGGGATGGCAACACGACTTACTATGTCATCACTGATGATACCACAGGTGACTGGGAAGTTGGCCTTGGCACATACACGGCAGCCGGAACAACCCTGTCCCGTGATACCATTCTGGCATCTTCCAATGCAGGATCCGCCGTCGATCTTGCCGCCGGAACCAAGGTTGTCTTCTGTGGATATCCCGCAGGAAAATCTGTATATCTTGACGCTTCCGGAAACCTCGGAATCTCCGGCACTGTCTCTGCTACCGCTTTTACCGGTGCCACAGTCACAGCCACATCCAATATCCACACCCCCACGATTTCTGTGACGGATCTTCAGGCATCCACAGTCACGGCCACGTCAAACATTCATACCCCGGCTATCTCTGCCACAAGCATCGTTGCATCAACGGTTTCTGCAACAACCAGGATTCACACCCCT
>LSRR01000059.1_pt1 | contig 14864 bp, 18 predicted proteins | sample 1162981 | NCBI WGS metagenome assembly LSRR01 (sample SAMN03256433, study PRJNA305521) | marine metagenome | biome: Estuarine; feature: Estuary; material: Brackish water; isolation source: iron chloride precipitation of viral particles from surface water samples | place: USA: Chesapeake Bay ... | reverse complement strand
TAAAGTAAGCTTTAGAGACTTAAAAAACGGCATTAATTTAGCTGTTAAAAAAGTTGTAAGTTATTTAGAAAAAATTGCCATACAAGTAGAAGGCAATATGATGGATCAAATAGCAACAATATCAACAAATAATGATCCTGAGCTTGGCAAAGTTATTGCCGATGCATTTAGGTCAGTTGATAAAACAGGGGTTGTTATGATGGAGACATCTCCGTCTGGCCAAACAGAAATGGAAGTTATAGAAGGGGTTCAATATGAAAAAGGTTTAAAGAATTCTCATTTTATAACAAACAAGCAAAAGAAAACAGCAGAACTTGACAATCCGCTTGTGCTATTAGTTGAATCGCCTATAGAGTCAATTAGACAAGTTCAATCGGTATTAGAGTTTGTGATAAGAAACAATAAGTCTTTGCTTATTATTGGGGATATGGATCCAGGAGTTTTATCGGCGCTTGCAATGAATAAATCAAAAGGCACTATAAAAGTTAATGTTGTAGACGCACCAACATATGGCATTAACAAGCAGCAAATGCTTAGTGATTTATCGCTTTTAACTGGCGCTACTATTATAAACGAAGATCTTGGCGATGACATGGATTTAATTCAACCCGAACACTTAGGGTCTTGTTTAAAGTCTATAACAACCTATGAACAAACTGTTTTACAAATAGAAAATCAATCTCAAGAAGTTCTAGATATAATTTTAGATATTAAAAATAAATTAATTGCTGAAAAACACCCAAATGAAATTGTAAAACTTGAGCGGCGTTTATCAATGCTAGCCGCTAAAATTGCTACAATTAAGGTAGGTGCTAATTCTGATATTGAATTAAAAGAAAAAACAGATAGGGTGGAAGATGCCATCTGTGCTACTAAAGCTGCGATTAAAGAAGGTATAGTTCCTGGCGGTGGTATTGCTTTACTTAATGCTTCAGACTCTGTGAAACCAAATTCTATAGGAGAAGAAGTTTTATTAAGAGCAATCAAAGCGCCTTTCAATACTATTTTAAGAAACGCAGGTATTGAAAACTACGAAATGCCTAAAAAGCGCGGTAGAGGTTTAGATGTGGTTACAGGTAATATGGTACATATGATTAAATCCGGAATCATCGATCCTCTACAAGTTACTAAAAGCGCATTACAAAACGCAGCTTCAGTAGCCACAACAATATTGTCAACCGATTGTGTAATTAATAATTTACGAATCAATGAAGGCAATAGGTAAAAATTTAGTTATTATTAAAAATAAAGAAGGCGCTACAAAAACAAAAGGCGGACTGCTTTTGGCAGAAACTCATAAAGAAGATATTAGGTATCATAAGGCTACAATTGTTTCTGCGGGAAATGAAGTTGCTGGGGTTTCAGAAGGTGATGTTATTTATTATGACAAACATGCCGGGCACCAAATAGAGTTTGAAAAAAATATATATCATGTTATAAAAGCATCAGATGTTGTTGTTGTTTTATGAAAAGGCTAGACGCAAGTGATTTAAAAGAAATAGGCTTGCTAAAACACTATAGGATTATTAGAAAGTGGGCTTGTAAAAACAACAACTTAACTGATGGAGATCTTGAGCTTTTATTGTATTTAGAATGCACTGGGCATTTTAGCAAGCAAGACTTTATAGATGGAATTTATTCATATTCTTGGGATAATAGAAGATGGAATAGATTACTTAAGCAAGGTTGGATTGTTGTATGGAGACATAGAAATAGAACAACCCAAAAGTACAATATATATGAAGTTTCTTTTAAGTTTAAAATTTTAAGCGCTAAAATATATAGAATAATGCTTGGTGAAGAAGATTTGCCTATAAGCGAAAGAAGAAATAAAATAATGCGCGGTAAAACATATACTGATAAAGTTTTAAAAACCGCAATAAAAAATGTAAATAACGACAAAACTAGATGGCTATGAATGATTTCATGTATAACCCAATGGCAGTACGCCAACAACCTGTTGACCCAATGGCCGTACGCCAACAGCAGCAACAGCAGTTAATAATGCAAGCTACCGATAACCTAGGAATGGCTTATAATCCATTCCAAAATTCCTCGGTATATAATAAAGCTGGCGTAATTAATACAGGTATTGCAATGTATGGGTCCCCTGAAATGCGCCAAAATAGCGTTGCATATATGAAAGAAGAGCCGATTGATCCAATGGCAAAATAACTATAATTATGAAAAGAGAAACTTCACCTGCAGTAAAAAAAATTGAAACTAATGGCGTTACCGGAGCTAACGCTTTATGGGATGGACCACTAGACATTAGCGACTTTCCAATGGGCAAAGGCTCAAGCTCTGGTAAAAATGGAATGGAAGTGAGCAAATACTATTGTGGTTGTGATTCATTAAAAGCGCCTATCACTAATCGCGCAATGGGGCGTGGAAAAATGGTAAGATAATGGCTGACAAGAGTAAAATGGCTTGTAATAAGCCAATGAAATCTGACCGCCCCAAAAAGAAAAAAATGGTTAAAGCCTGCGAAGGTGGCACTGAAAAAATTATTCATTTTGGGCACACTGATTATGGGCATAATTACTCTGCTGCTGCGCGCAAATCTTTTAAGGCGCGCCATAAATGTGACACAGCCAAAAGTAAATTAACCGCGCGTTATTGGTCTTGTAAAAATCTGTGGGGCGGAAAAGGTGGCAGCACCAAATCAAATCCAAAGGGTGTTCGCGGAAAATATTAGTCATGGCTTTTAAAATAAAACCTCCATATCGTATAGATAATACTCCAGTATATAATAGAGAGTTAGAAAGAGGAGTTATGGGCCATGCTGTTAAAAACGGCGCTATTATTGTAAACGAAAAGCTAAATCCAAAGCAAATAAAAAACGTTATTAAGCATGAAGAAGTTCATATTGCTCAATTTAAAAGCGGAGAGCTTGATTATGACGAAAAAAATATTTATTGGAGAGGCAAACGATATAAAAGAACGGATATAAATATGGGGAGTTCCAAAAACCCATGGGAAATACCCGCATATAAAAAACAAGATTATGTCTAAAAAACCTTTTAAAGAAACAGCTGTCGGTAAGTTTTTATTTAGTAAATTGCCAGGCGTTGTTACAGATGTTTTGCCAGACAAAGGAGTGTTAGGAATTGTTAAGAATCTTATTGATGGAGATGACTCTATTCCTGATGAAGAAAAAAATGTTTTAAAAAAAGAGCTGTACGAAATGGAAATAGCTGATCGTGACAGCGCAAGACGGCGCGAAGTAGAAGTAAAAAAAGCTGGTGGACAAGATTGGATGATGTTTGTTACAGGTCTTGTTGGTTTAGCTTCTTTTATATTTATGATTTATGCAGTTGTATATATTCCTTCTGTAACTGAAAATGACTTATTCGTGCATTTAATGGGAATGATAGAAGGGGTAGTAATTTCAAACATATTTGCATACTACTACGGAACCTCATCAGATAAAAAATAAAAACTAACAATTAATAATTAACAATTAAAAACTAAAAAAATGGCTTACAAAAATGAACCAGGTCGTGGCAACATGATGAAAACAGGAAGAGGAATTCCACCACAATTTTACGGACCACAAATGACCGAAGACGGTATTGTTGATGATATTGTATCGGGCGCAAAAAAAGTAGCGAAAAAAATTAGTACAGCACATGATGCCGGTATGAAAGCATACTACGGCAGTACAAGATCTGCTACAGGAATGGGCGATTTTGGAGGCGGCGGAAGACGCGGGGGATCTTATGCTCGCAATCCGCTTAGCTATTTTAGCGGAGCAGCAAAGTCTTTAGTAAATGACTAAAAAATAAATATTAATCAATTAAATTTAATCAAATGGGAAAAACAAAAAAAATCAAGAACGTGGTATCTGAAGAGCATTTAGAAAAACTTAATGCACAGCAGCTAGCTTTAAACGAATTAATTAATCGCATTGGTGTAATGGAAGCAGAAAAACACAGTATGCTGCATCGTATTGCTGAGGTTAATAAAGCGGTTGAGGCTTTTAAAGTTGAACTAGAAAAAACTTATGGGCCAGTTAGTATTGATTTAAAAACAGGCGAATATAAGCCAATTGAAAATAAAGATAATGCAGTCGAACATACGGAAAATTAGTATTGGTTCTGATTACAAGAACGATGCAATGCATTATTCCGTTGGTCAACAAGTATATGGAGGCCATGAGATAGCATATATTATTTTTGATGATAAAGATGCATCGTATAACATTCACATTAAAAAAAACGACGAAGTAATGCCATGGAAGAAATTTAATTCTAACATGGCTATTTCCGTCGAATATGATTTAGAATACTAATGAATAGCTTATACGATTTTATTGTTAAACCTTATAATGAAAAACGTTATGATAATTCAATTAAGGTTGGCAATAAAGAGCTTGTGCTAAATACCAAAATAGAAGCATTTAAAGCTGTAAACAATATAGCGGAAGTAATAGCCGTGCCTCTTGCTTATAAAACAAGCATAAAAGTTGGCGATAAAGTTATTATTCACCACAATGTGTTTAGAGTATTTTATGATATGAAAGGTCGCAAAAAAAACAGCAGATCTATGTTTATAGACAATATGTTTTTTGTAGCTTTAGATCAAGTTTATATGTACGGAGATTTTGGTAATTGGAAAGCTTTTGGCGACAGATGCTTTATAATGCCTTTAAAAAATAATGACTCTTTAACGCTTGATAAAGAGCGAAAGCTTATTGGTATACTAAAGTATGGCAATAGTTCCTTAAACGCGCTTAAAATCAATCCTGGTGATCTAGTTGGATATACTCCGTATGGTGAATTTGATTTTATTATAGATGATCAGCGATTATACTGTATGAAATCAAATGATATTGTTATAAAATATGAATACCAAGGAAACGAAGTTGAAAATAATCCAAGCTGGGCAAAGAGCAGTTGAAGAATTAATTAAGGTGGCACAAGAAAAGATTGTTGACTCAGGCGATGATATTTCCGCTGACAGACTTAAAAATGCCGCCGCAACTAAAAAGTTAGCTGTATTTGATGCTTTTGAAATTCTTAATAGAATACAAGAAGAAGAAAATATGTTAAATGATAAACCCAAAGAAGAAAAAGAAGTAAAATCTTTTAAAGGTTTTGCGGAAGGGAGATCTAAGTAATGTATCAGCAAACTTTATATAAAATATTAAATAATCATATTAACCCAAAAGTTGTTAGTAAATTAAACCGCAACAACAAATGGGAATATGGTTATAATAAAGACCACGACGTTATTGTTATAAGCAAGACCGGCAAAATTGGTGAGATATATGAAATACAAGGGCTATGTATAGCATTGCCAGCAGAAGAAAACGTGCACGCGTTTAATTCAAATAAATGGGAATATACTGAATATCCTAAAGAACTTGAAAAAATAAAAACAGTTTTTGATTGGAAAGATTATCCCCACGAGTTTCACGAAAAATGGTATGACTATATTGACAACGAATTTAAACGCCGCGATGAGGGTTTTTGGTTTTACAATAATAACATACCAACATATATTACCGGGACACATTATATGTATCTTCAATGGAGTAAGATTGATGTAGGTAAACCTGATTTTCGCGAAGCTAACAGATTGTTTTTTATATTTTGGGAAGCTTGTAAGGCAGATACTAGATGCTACGGTATGTGTTATCTTAAAAACCGTCGTTCTGGTTTTTCATTTATGGCTTCAGGCGAAGTAGTTAATTTAGCTACAATATCTAGCGACAGTCGTTACGGTATATTATCAAAGTCTGGCCCTGACGCTAAAAAAATGTTTACAGACAAAGTAGTGCCAATATCAGTTAACTATCCTTTCTTTTTTAAGCCGATACAAGATGGTATGGATCGTCCAAAAACGGAATTAGCTTATCGTGTACCAGCATCTAAATTTACAAGACGTAAATTAGACGTTAACGAAAAAGTAGAAGACATAGAAGGTCTTGATACAACTATTGACTGGAAAAATACCGGTGATAACTCTTATGATGGGGAAAAGCTAAAGCTTTTAGTTCATGATGAAAGCGGTAAGTGGGAAAAGCCAAATAATATATTAAACAACTGGCGTGTTACAAAAACAACACTTAGACTTGGTTCTCGTATTATTGGCAAGTGTATGATGGGTAGTACGTCAAACGCATTAGATAAAGGTGGAGACAACTTCAAAAAACTATACTACGATTCAGACGTTACTAAACGGAACGCCAATGGACAGACTCGCTCGGGACTATATTCTTTGTTCATACCTATGGAATGGAACTACGAAGGATACATTGACGCTTATGGATTACCTGTATTCGATACACCAGAACAACCAGTCAAAGCTCCAGATGGATCAAAAATAGACATAGGTGTAATTAATTACTGGCAAAATGAAGTTGATGGTTTAAAGCACGATCAAGACGCTTTAAATGAATTTTATCGTCAGTTTCCTCGCACAGAGCAGCATGCTTTTAGAGATGAAACAAAACAATCGCTGTTTAATCTTACAAAGATATACGAGCAGATTGATTATAATGAAGATGTAAATAATATCAATATGATAACTACCGGAAGTTTTCAATGGGAAAACGGACAAAAAGACGGGAAAGTTATATTTATGCCACATAAAGACGGAAGATTTAAAATAAGCTGGGTACCGCCTAAACATTTACAAAACCGCGTAATAGTAAAAAACGGGGTCAAGTATCCAGGAAATGAGCATTGTGGGGCTTTCGGATGTGACCCTTATGATATATCAGGCACAACAGACGGCAGGGGCTCTAACGGGTCTTTACACGGATTAACCAAGTTTTCAATGGAAGACGTTCCTATTAGTCAGTTTTTTTTAGAATATATTGCAAGGCCACAAACGGCTGAAATATTTTTTGAAGATGTTTTAATGGCTTGTGTATTTTATGGCATGCCAATATTAGCTGAAAATAATAAACCAAGACTTTTATATCATTTTAAAAGAAGAGGTTATCGCGGGTTTGCAATGAATAGACCAGATAAAGTTTATAATAAATTATCTGTGGCGGAAAGAGAAATAGGTGGAATACCTAATTCTAGTGAAGATATTAAACAAGCGCACGCAGCCGCAATTGAATCGTACATAGAAAATTATGTCGGTTATTTAAATCCTGGTTATGGTAACATGTATTTTCAACGAACGCTAGAAGACTGGGCTAAATTTAATATTAATAATAGAACAAAGCACGATGCCTCTATCAGCTCGGGCTTGGCTATAATGGCCTGCAACAAACATTTATATGTGCCTGTTGCTCCCATTAAAAAAGAAGTTTATAACTTTAGGATTTAAAAGATATGACAACAAGGGTCTTGTGTCTAAAATAATAGAATAAATGAAGGTATACACAAATACTAATAGTTCTTTTCCTAGCCAAGTTGTTAGTGATGCAGAAAAAGCCAGCGTAGAATATGGCTTACAAGTATCTAGAGCAATTGAGCAAGAATGGTTTGATCAAGGAAGAACAAATCAAAACCGTTATCAAACTAACTGGAATAACTTTCATCAGTTAAGATTATACGCTAGAGGAGAACAATCTGTACAAAAATACAAAGATGAGTTGTCTATTAATGGTGATTTATCTTACCTTAATTTAGACTGGAAACCTGTGCCTGTTATTTCTAAGTTTGTAGATATTGTAGTAAATGGAATATCTCAAAAAACATATGACATTAAAGCTTCAGCTCAAGACCCTGAATCTTTAAAAAAGAAAATACAATACGCTAATGACTTGATGATTGATATGTATGGACAAGAAGCCATACAAATGATTCAACAAACAAATGGTCAAAATTTTTCAAAAACTAATATTCCAGCAGATCAATTACCTGAGTCTAAAGAAGAACTAGAATTACATATGCAGCTTTCTTATAAGCAGTCTATTGAAATTGCCGAAGAAGAGGCTATTAACAATATATTAGACAAAAACAAATACGACGAAGTTCGCAAAAGATTAAACTATGATTTAACAGTTTTAGGGATTGGTGCTGTTAAAACAAGTTTTAATCCTTCTAATGGTATTAAAATAGATTATGTTGATCCAGCTTATATGGTATATTCATATACGGAAGATCCAAACTTTGAAGATATTTACTATGTTGGTGAAGTAAAAGCTATTACAATACCCGAACTTAAAAAAGAATTTCCAAGTTTATCAGAGCAAAAGTTATATGAAATACAGCAAATGCCTGGTAATCGTCAATATATAACTGGTTGGGGCAATTACGATGAAAACACCGTTCAAGTTTTATACTTTGAATATAAAACGTATATGAATCAAGTGTTTAAAATAAAGAAAACAGATACTGGGTTAGAAAAAGCATTACAAAAAGACGACAGTTTTAATCCGCCTGAAAATGAAAACTTTGATAAAGTTTATAGAACCATTGAAGTTTTATACTCTGGGGCTAAAGTAATGGGGACAAATACTATGTTAAAGTGGGAGCTTGCCGAAAATATGACAAGGCCACAGGCAGATACAACTAAGGTCTGTATGAACTACAATATATGTGCTCCTAGAATGTATAAAGGTAGAATTGATTCATTGGTAAGTAGAATAACTGGTTTTGCTGATATGATTCAATTAACCCATTTAAAGCTGCAGCAAGTTATGTCTAGAGTTATACCAGATGGTGTATTTTTAGATATGGATGGTTTGGCCGAGGTTGATCTTGGTAATGGAACTACATATAATCCAGCGGAGGCTTTAAATATGTATTTTCAAACTGGTAGTATTGTTGGACGTTCTCTTACACAAGATGGTGATTTAAACAGAGGTAAGGTTCCGGTACAAGAGCTAACATCGTCATCTGGACAAGCTAAAATTCAATCGCTCATACAAACGTATCAGTATTATTTACAAATGATACGCGATGTGACTGGACTAAACGAGGCAAGAGATGGTAGTAACCCAGATAAAGATGCTTTATTAGGACTACAAAAAATGGCCGCTAACGCATCTAATGTTGCTACAAGACACATAAATCAAGCAAGCAATTATTTAACAATTAGAACCTGTGAAAACGTTTCTTTAAAAATAGCGGACGTATTAAACTTCCCATTAACTAAAAAATCATTAATAGAAAGTATTTCAACTTTTAATGTAGAAGTTTTAAAAGAAATAGAAAAACTTAATCTTCACGATTTTGGTATTTACCTACAGTTAGAGCCAGATGAAGAAGAAAAAGCACAGTTAGAGCAAAATATTCAAATAGCTTTACAATCTGGCGGTATTGATTTAGACGATGCTATTGATATTCGTCAAATTAAAAACCTTAAGTTAGCTAATGAATTATTAAAACTTAAGAAAAGAAAAAGAGCTGAAAAAGTCCAACAAGTTCAAATGGCTAATATCGAAGCCCAAGCCCAAGCAAATGCTAAAGCTTCTGAACAAGCAGCTCTTGCTGAAGTCCAAAAACAACAAGCTCTTACACAAGAAAAAGTTAATATAGAGCAGGCTAAATCACAGTTTGAAATTCAAAGATTACAAACAGAAGCTCAAATTAAAAAAGAGTTAATGGCTCAAGAATTTCAATATCAATTACAGCTTGCTAAAGCCAGGGCTGAAGCAGAAAAAGCGACCATTGATAGCATTGAAGATAGAAAAGATAAGCGTATTAAAATGACTGGAACTCAACAAAGCAAATTAATAGACCAAAGAAAAAATGATACTTTGCCAAAAAACTTTGAATCAGCAGGATTTGATACATTAGGTGGATTTGGCTTAGAACAATTTGAACCAAAATAAAAAACCATTAATTAATTATATATTATTTTATTATGTCAACACAAGTAAAACAAGAAGGTGATTTCAAAATGAAAAAGCCTAAAGCTAAGCAATTAGGCAAAACAGATACTGAACCAGTTAAAGTAGATTTATCAGTTAAAAAAGAAGAGCCTATTAAAGTAGATTTAACAAAAGAAGCAGATGCCGTTCAAGAATCAAAGTCAGAGAGCAGCTTGCTGGAGTCAATGGACAAAAGCGAAGAAGTTGGGCAAGAAACCGAGTTGGGATTGCAAGAAGTGGGAGAAGGAAACCAAAAAGAAATCCCGATAATTCAAGAAATAACAGAGGAAGAAGTACAAGAAAAATCCGAAACTCTTGTTGATGAATTAAATAATGCTATTGATGTACAACAGCAATCTGGCAAACCTCTTCCTGAAAATATTGAAAAGCTTGTTGCTTTTATGGAAGAAACAGGCGGTACTGTAGAAGATTATGTTCGTTTAAATGCTGATTATTCTAATGTTAGCGAAACAGCATTATTACGTGAATATTATTCTAAAACAAAACCTTATTTAGATGCCGAAGATATAAATCTTTTATTAGAAGATTTTTCTTGGGATGAAGATATAGATGATGAGCGGGACATCAGAAAGAAAAAACTCGCATACAAAGAAGAGATTGGAAAAGCCAGAAACTTTTTAAATGACTTAAAGAGTAAATATTACGATGAGATCAAGTTGAGACCAGGCGTAACTCAAGAGCAACAAAAAGCAATGGACTTTTTTAATCGCTACAACGAAGAGCAGGGCGTACGCGCTAAGCAACATGAGGCTTTTAAAAACCAAACTAAACAAATGTTTAATAATGATTTCAAAGGTTTTGATTTCAATCTTGGAGAAAAAAAGTTTAGGTATGGTATTCAAAACCCATCTCAAGTTGCTGAAACTCAGTCAGATATTAACAACATAGTCGGGAAGTTCCTAGACAACAAAGGTAATGTTAAAGATCCAACTGGTTATCACAAAGCAATGTACGCAGCTATGAATGCAGATAAACTTGCAAGTCATTTTTATGAACAAGGAAAAGCAGATGCTACTAAAGAAATTATTGCATCGTCTAAAAATCCTAGTATAGGAGAAAGCCGAAAGGTCCCAGAGACTGTTTATATAAATGGCTTAAAAGTTAAAGCTGTTTCTGGTCAAGACTCTTCAAAACTCAAAATTAAAACAAAAAGATTTAACTAATTAAAAATTAAAAATTATGGCTAATGTAAGTCCTGTGTTTGGATCTTTGGTTCCATCACAAAAACAAACAGTCTTAAGTTCAAACTACTTGAACTTTACAGACGGAAGTGGGAATAATTTTGCTCAGCAATATCTTCCTGAAATTTATGAGCAAGAAGTAGAGCGTTACGGTAACCGTACTCTTTCTGGTTTCTTGCGTATGGTTGGCGCTGAAATGCCAATGACATCAGATCAAGTTGTTTGGTCAGAGCAAAACCGTTTACATATCTCTTACACTAATGTTAGTGCTCAAGCAGCTACGACTCTTCGTATTGCTCAAAGCGCTAGCATTCAGTGTGTTATTTCTGTAAACCAAACTATCGTTGTAATGAACCCTGCTAACGGTGAAGAACTTAAGTGTCTTGTAACTGGTGTTAGTGGTGCTGGTGCTTCTGGAAACTGTGATATTACTGTTCTTCCTTACACTCAAGCAACTCTTTACTCTGATATTAACTTTACAGGTTTAACTACTTTGAAAGTATTTGTATATGGTTCTGAATTTGCTAAAGGAACAACTGATGCTACTATCAATTCAGTAACTCCACAATTCACTCAATACAATAACAAGCCAATTATCATTAAAGAGCGTTATGAAATTAGCGGATCTGATATGGCTCAAATCGGTTGGGTAGAAGTTGCCGCTGAAGAAGGTACTTCTGGTTATCTTTGGTATTTAAAAGCTGAAGCTGAAACTCGGCTTCGTTTTGAAGATTATTTGGAAATGGCTGTTGTTGAAGGTGAACTAGTTAGCGCTACTTCTACCATTAGCGGCGTTACTGGTACTGAAGGTCTTTTTGCTGCTATTCGTAGCCGTGGAAATGTTCTTTCTAACTTTACAGCTGCAGCTGGTCTTGCTGAATTTGATTCAATTCTTAAGAACTTAGACACTCAAGGGGCTATTGAAGAAAATATGCTTTTCTTGAACCGTGCTACTTCTTTAGATTTTGATGATATGTTGGCTGGGGTAGATGGTGGTAACACTGGTGCTGGTTCAGCTTATGGTTTGTTTGAGAACTCTGAGGATATGGCTTTGAATCTTGGATTTAGCGGTTTCCGTCGTGGTTCTTACGATTTCTATAAGACTGACTGGAAATATTTGAACGATGCTTCAACCCGTGGTGGCGTAGCCGATAACGGAATTGATGGTGTTCTTGTTCCAGCTGGTACTTCAACTGTATACGATCAAATCCTAGGAACTAATATCCGTCGTCCTTTCTTGCACACTCGTTACCGCGCTTCACAAGGTGATGATCGTCGTATGAAAAACTGGATCACTGGTTCTGCCGGAGGAGCTTATACTTCTGACTTAGATGCAATGCAAGTACATTTCTTATCAGAAAGATGTCTTGTAGTACAAGGTGCTAACAATTTCGTATTGTTTACAACTTAATTATTTTTGAGGTTATTGGGCCCTTCGGGGCCCATATACCTTATTTTCAATTATTTAATTATATTATATTATGGCAACAAAAAAAACAAGTACAGCTAAAGCTGTATCAAAACCACAAGTAGAAGATGTTGTAGTTGAGCAAGAAGTTTATGTAGCTCCACAACTTAAAGTTAAAGAACCCAAAAAACCAACTTGGGAAATTAAAGATAGAACGTATATATTAAAAGGCAGTGTATCTCCGCTGACTTTTACTTTACAATCTAGACACACAAGAAGATACCCATTATTGTATTTTGATCCAGAAACAGCGGAACAACGAGAAATACGATATGCAACAAATCAAACTTCTCCACTTGTTGATGAACAAAAAGGGGAGGCAACACTTGGGCATATTGTTTTTAGAGACGGTGTTTTAACTGTTAAAAAAGAACAACAAAATCTTCAAAAATTATTATCACTCTATCATCCAGTGCGTAACGTTAAGTATTATGAATTTGACGCTACAGAAGAAGCTGAATATGAATTAGATGATATTGAAGCAGAAATTGATGCTTTAAATATGGCAAGAACAATGGATATTGATCAAGCAGAAGCTATTATGCGAGTTGAGCTTGGGTCAAAAGTTTCAGATATGAGCTCTAAAGAACTTAAGCGAGACTTATTATTGTTTGCTAGAAAAAACCCTGTATTATTTATAGAGTTAGCAAACGATGAAAATGTTCATTTACGTAATGTAGCAATTAGAGCAACTGAAGTAGGTATTTTAAGACTTTCTCCAGATCAGCGATCTTTTCATTGGGGTTCTAACGATAGAAAATTAATGAATGTACCTTTTGATGAAAATCCATATTCAGCTATGGCTGCTTGGTTTAAAACAGATGAAGGCGTAGAAGTCTATAGAAATATAGAGAAAAATTTAAAATAACATGTAATATTAATATAGGGTGGCCGCGCAAGCGGCTGCCTTGTATTATAATAAAAAAATAAAATGGCATTAAACGTAGATACAGTTTACAAAACAGTATTGCTTATAATGAATAAAGAGCAGAGAGGTTATGTTACCCCTGATGAATTCAATAAAATAGCAACACAAGTGCAATTACAAATCTTTGAAAATTATTTTGAAGATTACACACAACAACTACGTGTGCCTCAAAATACGAGTGAATACTCGGAAAGATTAAAAGAATTAGACAATAAAATATCTATATTTAAAACAACAGCAACTGGAGCTCAGTTAACTTATACAGCTGGTTCGCCTGGTTATTTTCAAGGTCCTACATTTACCAGTTCTGCAATGCCTCCGTCGCAATCTCCACAAACTAATATATACAAGTTAGGTACTGTTATATATAAAGCAGACACAGCTTACGAGGTTGAATGTCAACGCGCTCAAAAAAATGACTTTTTATTATTTAATAAATCGCCATTAACCAGACCAACTGAAGCTTTTCCTCAATACTTATGGGAGCAAGAAAGAATTACAATATATCCAACGTCAATAAATAATGTCAACGATATAACACTTAGTTATATTAGAAGACCATTGGATGTTGTTTGGGGATATACTCAAAGCGGCAATGCTTATTTGTATGACGCCAACTCTTCTATTTGGCCAGAAATTGACGCGACAGAACAAGTTAATTTTATTTTAAAAATATTAATGTATATGGGGATTATTGTAAATGACCCATTAATTATACAAGCGGCTGCTGCAGAGTCACAAAAAATTGAAGTTAATGCTAAAAGCTAGTAAAATATGCCTATTCCAAATGGTGGATTAATCACCGAAACTAATCAACAATATTACGAGGGTGCTCAGGGATTTCAACAAGATGGCGCTGGTAGTTTAACTGATTTTACTACTACGTTTGACACAAATCTTGTATTTGGTAATTATAATCCCGCTAGTGACAATTATGTTTTAAATAATTTTAAACTATATACAAGCGCTACTGGTTTGTCTGGATCATACACTGAATATACGTCACAATATAGTGTTACTGGAAATACAATATCTTTTGCTGTAGCGCCAGCGGCAAATACATTTATTGTTGTTCAATTAAAATCAATTGATGGCGGAAACTACGGCAATCAAGACGCTTATGGGACTACTGTAAATGAAAATTATGGTAGTTATGCTTATATTACATTAAATGATATTATAAATAACTTTTTAATTGCATATGTTGGCCAAGATAAATTAATACCAAGTGTAAAAAGAACAGATGTATTGTTTCATGCAAAACGTGGTTTACAAGAATTTAGTTATGATACGCTTAAAAGTATTAAGTCTCAGGAACTTACAATACCACCTAGTTTAAGTGTTGTAATACCGCAGGACTACGTTAATTATACTGCCATATCTTGGATTGATCAGCTAGGGGTTAAACGACCTATTTACCCGGCAAATAACCTACATAAAAACCCATATGAAATACCAGTTCAAGATGATGCTGGTATACCA